>WNFD01014750.1_pt1 | contig 10918 bp, 11 predicted proteins | sample 5400491 | NCBI WGS metagenome assembly WNFD01 (sample SAMN13153343, study PRJNA577476) | soil metagenome | isolation source: 120 cm saprolite under Douglas fir tree site 2 hole 2 replicate 2 | place: USA:California | collected 2015-04-18 | reverse complement strand
CCGACCAGCATCAGCGAACGCTTCGTGCGATAGACAGGATCAAAGGGGCACTCACCCCACGAGAGGACGCGCATGGCATCGCCGCGTTCCACAGCAGCTTGCATCTCGTCAAGGAATTGCAGTGTTTCAGCTGAGAGCACTCCACGCATCTTGCCAAGAAGTTCGTTCATCTCTGCTGCAAGATTGACCTCTCCTCCAGGCATGAGCTCCTGATAAGGGGTAATGCCACGGAGTTGTTGATCGCGCACATCGGCGCGGGCCGAGTCTGTGGCAAGCAGTTCCCAGAGATTCTCTACCGAGACGTGCATATCGTGGTACTGCTGACGCGGCATCGTCCGTGTTCGAAGCTGTTGCCTGGGAGTAAGGAATGCCGGGTTCGCTACTGTCTGGCTGATGAGGAAAAAGCCTTGCATGGCTTTCCAGAGACTATCTTCAGCCTTTTCATGTAATTCGGGAGTGGTGCCTTCCTGAGAAATCTGCCCCACCAGGTCGATACCGGCGCGCAACTGAACGTCTGCCAGAGCGAGCTTGCCCTTGAGTTGCTCGATATGTGCGGTGATAGTGGCTGGCACAGGTACCTTTGCGCCCGACAGCGTATTTTCGTACTGAGCCAGCAGTCCTGCTGCCCAGTCACGTGTCTCGCGCGCAGCAGCAATCATGCCTTGCAGGTGCGGTAGTGGACACGGAGCACGTTCACTTTCGATGCGCGGCCCCAGCTGCATAGGGAGCATCACATCTGAGTCGTAGTTGGGGTCGCCCAGAGCCATTACAGCCCGCTCCAGGTTTGATTGAATCTGCGTACATAGGACCTCAGCTTGCTCATAGGTAACGTGGGGAAGGAAACCAGTTGTGGATGGATCAGCCGCCGCGTCGGCTGCGAGCAGCTCCTGCACAAAGACCGTGTGGGTACGAGCGGCACGCACAAACGTGAGTGCGTAGGCGACTTGCGCGTACGCATCCCATGGATTGGCACCCTGGGCAATGAGCGTAGCGACTTTTTGCTCAACCTGGTTCCAGATATCTTCGATCTGGCTGGTCATGCGCAGATAGCCGCGCACATTAGCATCGCTGACTTCATGACGCACTACTGAAGCATAGAACCCACGAGCGGATTCCCTTGCTGACTCGAAGAAACTTTTCGCTGGCATTGGAGCCTTCCTTTCACTCAAAAGATGGTTTACATATCTTATTACAACGCACCGACGAACGGTATATCCAGTTATGTGTGGGAGACTTTAGTTTCGCTTTCAGCAGGTAGTGGTACAACTGTTAAAAGTCAACCACATTATCTGGTGGAGAGCTCAAAAAATCACCTAAAAATGAACACGTCACCACCACTTCATGTGGCTGCCGCAGGTAGTCGTTCATGAGTAAAACGTGAGAAAGGTGGATATTTACTATGTAGTTTCTTCATCTAGCAGCTTGTCGGAGAGAAGGGAGCATCGGTCACATCTACTGTTTTGTCAGCGCGTGCGTTCTTCATAGCACAGGCGGAAGCGGCTCAATGGAACATGGTCACCGACAGAAAATGGCTGCTGATTGAGAGCAAGCGGGCTACACACATGTCGTTGCTTCTGCGTTACACTCCAGATAAGGTATGGAAGCGCTTGAGATTGAAAGCCAAACAGACCAGGCACCATTCGAAAGCCTCGGCCAGTTCCCCGCGCAAGGAGAACTGGCGGAAGCCCAGCACCTCCTTGATGATGCCGATCACCGGTTCAACGGTGCATTTGCGTGCCCCGTAGATCGCTTTGCCCAGCACGGTCTTGAGCTTGTTGGCCATCTTGAGCCTTCGAACTCGCGTCCTGGGGTGGTGGATCGAGCAGGGGCGCGAACTGTTGCTGCCAGCTTGGATGATGGGGATCACGCCCCGTCGCGATATACGGCTCGATACCGCGCTTCTCACACGCCAGCAGGGTGGCGGGGCCAAAATACCCGGCATCCAGTGCCGCCGCCTCTGGCGTGCCAATCGCCGAGGGAAGAGCAGCAAGGGTAGGTTCGGCCTCCTGACAGTCGTTGGGATGATTGGAGAGAGCCCATGCTACGATGAGCAGGCAGGCCCACGCTGTCTACCACAAAGCGGGCCAGATGCGGAGGCGGGCAGACAGTCGCCCAGCCGCACGGTCAGATTCAGTGCTTGATCATAGTCCACTTTTTTGAAGGTTCTACTCATACCCATCAGTATAGCATGGCTGACGAGAGGCACTTGAAACCTGCTCTGCACTTTGTGGACATTGATGATCCATCCCTCTTGGACGAAAACCCTTGCGTGACTTATCGAGGCTCGCGTAATATAGATATAGATCTCCTTTCAGCTGGAGAGCACACATCTGTTCTTTTTGCTCTGGAGAAAAATAATGAAGGTGAAGCAGCACCTCGCACGTCTCTGGAATCAGCAGTACCGCTCTCCAAGCGGAATCGTGGGATGGTTGGCCGGCGAGCGGATGGTGCGCCAGCATAGGCCAGAGACTGCCTGGACTATGAACCTGCTGGAGATACAGCCAACCGATACTGTCCTGGAGGTGGGGTTCGGTGCAGGCCAGGGCATCAAGCTGGCTGCCGAGAAAGCCAGTGACGGGCGCGTCATGGGGATTGACCTTTCAGCGGTGATGGTGCGGGTAGCGACCAGGCGAAATGCACAGACCGTGAAGGCAGGACGTGTGGCGTTAGCGCAGGGAAACTTGACGGCTCTGCCCTTTGAGGATCAGCGCTTCGACAAGATCATGACGATCCACACCTTCTATTTCTGGTCAGAGCCTTCCCAGGCACTGAGTGAACTGTACCGCGTCCTCAAACCCAGTGGCAGGGTAGTCATTACGCTTTCTACAGGAAAAATTAATGCACAGGAGGAAGTAGAGGTGTGGTCGCCACTTCAGTCAGCCTTGGAGGAGCAGGTGCTGCCAGGGATGCAGCGGGAAGGTTTTCAGGTCGTGCGTTTAGAGCGGGGTCCAACCTCCCGGCAGTACACGAGCGTGGCAGTCATTGGCGAGAAGTAGCTCTCATCCGTCTTTTTCTTGACGTTCTCCTGAGAGGCCTGTGCATCCCACCCTGAAAAACGCGCAGGGCTGGATACACCAACCCCAACTCCATCTTTTGCCCTCATTCTCATCCGTAACCAGCTGACCATTTTCGTCTAAGCAATGTGAATCACCTCTGTCCACCAGGTGGTTGAGCAGGTTTCAGGCACCTGTTTCTCTCCGACAAGCTGCTAGTGGTTTGTCAATCAGGAATTGAAGGGTAAAGACGCTTGAGCTTGATGCGAGCATCAGCGGTGGTGAAGCGCCAGTTGATGCCCACCGCATTCGCATTGCCTCTGGCTTGCCAAGCAGCCACCTCTCGTTCCAGTTCCGCGAGTGTGCCGATGCGACGGTCGACTTCCAGCTTGCGGGCCAGGCGTCGGGCCTCGGCTGGTGGAAACACCGCATACAAAGCGGCTGGGATATGGGTGTTTAAGTTATCCATGACCACCACCAGCTTCTCAGCAGTGGGATAGTACACATCCACCAGATCGCGAATGAAGCGCGCCCAATCCTGTTTCGTGCGGCGCTCAGTCACCTGGAGAAACCGCCTGCCCGTCAACGGTTCATTGGCAATAAACAGATTACAGGTGCCTTGCCGCTCGTATTCAGCATCGTAACACGCGGGTTGTCCCGGCTGCATTGGCAACGGAAGCCGTGTCTCACTGATGAGTTGTTTGCTCATCTCATCCATGCATACCTGCGGATACCGCTCATCGTAGGGGAGGGTGTACACGTCAAGCACTTCTTCCATCTGACAGACAAATTCCGCACTGCTTTTGGGCGGAAGACACCACTGCTCTTTCAGCCAGGGTTTGAGTTCGTTGGTGCGCAGAACCTGTCGGACGGTTTCTCGCGAGATGCTCTCCACCAGACGCAGTTCCACCAGTTTGTCGGCCAGTAATTGCAGCGTCCAGCGTTGTTGGCCCTCCTCTGGTTGGCTGCACGTCAGCGCAATCAGGTACGCCTCCTGTTCTCCATCTAATTTGCGCAGACGAGGAGTTCCTGCTCGGTGCCGATTGAGCGCGGCTGCCAGACTCTCTTCGACCAGACGTTCTCGTACTCGCTCGATGGTCGCAATGCTCACTTCCAGGGCCTCTGCAATGCTTTGATCGGTCCAGCCTGGCCCACTCTCACTGCTATCCGCTTTGAGCAAGATACGCGCATGTGCCAGTTTGCGAGCTGATGCTTGACCCGTCGCAATCAGTTCCTGCAATTCTTCTCGCTCTTCCTCGCTTAACTTTACGATATACTTCTTCATAGGGGCTCCTCCTTGAAAACTGTTCAGTTTGTCTTTCAAGGTTACCCCTTTTCTCCTCCACCCCTCACATTACCATAGACAGAGTACGAGGCTTTCACGCTTTGGGCTGTTTGGCAGCCTTCCTCTCTCTGATGAAACGTCAGAATAACTCCCTGTTGATCGATCTCCTCTCGCCTCTATTTTGACGATTCGTTTGAATTTTCCTTCATATATTGACTTTCTGTTGGTTATAGACTACGCTGACTGGCAGAAGATATGCCATACATTCCCTTTGGGGAAGGAGTTCTGCTTTGGATGCCATCGACCGAGAGATCGTCACTCTCCTCCGCCTCAATGGCCGTTTGAGTCACGAACAGATCAGCCAGCAAGTCAACCTTTCGCGACCAGCTGTTCACGCGCGCGTCAAACACCTGGAGGAGCAGGGCGTCATCCGTGGATATCAGGCGACCGTTGACTGGACTGCGCTGGGCTTGCCCATCACGGCGTTCATTTGGGTGCGTACCACTGGAGCCTCCTGTAGTGAGACTGGCCAAACGCTGATGTGCTTGAGTGACGCAGATGCCGTAATGGACGAATGCCATCGGGTGACAGGAGAATGGTGCATGCTGCTCAAAGCGCGCCTGGCCTCTCCATCGGCGCTAGAAGCCCTGATCGATCGTATCCGTCTGGTGCCCACCATCCGGGAGACCATGACGATCATTGCCCTCTCCGCGCTGAGTACAGCAGTTTAAACCATCTATTGGAAAGAGAAATAAAGATGTCAATATGGCCGCAGCTTCTTCATGAAATCGAAAACTTTCCACGCGATGTGCGCAATTTGCCTGTTTCACCACAGGTCAGCCGCGAGGAGATCCGCACTGAACTGGACCAGCGCTATACCTTTGACACGCCAGTGCCGCTGGATACACTCACTGAAGATGTGATGCGCATGATGCGTGCCTGGACCGTGCATGTTACGCATCCTCGTTATTTTGGCCTCTTTAACCCGAGTGTTCGTCAGGCGGGCGTCATCGCGGATGCCCTTGCTGCCCTTTACAATCCGCAACTCGCCACCTGGTCACACGCGCCGGTCGCCAATGAGTTGGAGCAGTTGACCTTGCTTAAGCCCGAACGTCCCTCCTCAAGCAGTTCAGTCCAGGCTCGCTCAAGATCAATGTGGTACAGGTTACTGAGCCTGATCAGTTGGATCAGTGCATCCGCGATGTTCCGCGCGAGACGCACATTCTCCACAGACAGCGCGAGTTTTCCTTCGATGGTCATCACATCGTCTGCCAATCTTCCAACAACCCCGACCAGATGCGTCACCAGCAGGTTGCCATCCCACGGCCCGATCACTGCATGCAAACGTTGTGACAGATCCTGGGTATCGTTGATCATCTTCTCAAGTTCCATTCTGTTGTTGCCTTTCTCCTCAAAAGTGTGGAAAATCAACTCTCTGGTTCATACGAGACCATCATCCCGCACAAACGACTTCCTCATCAACGGTCAAACACCATTAACGTGTCGCGACCTCAGCCTGGCTGATCCGAGCATGCTCTGCTTCCGTCAAACGCCAGCCGATAGCTCCGGTATTCTCAGTCGCCTGCCGGGCGTTCTTGGCACCCGGAATAGGGATAATGCACTCGTCTTTGGTCAGGAGCCAGTTGAGCGCCACTTGCGCAATCGTTTTCTCATGCGTGCAGGCTATTTCCTCTAGGACCGCAAACACCGGTTCCAATTTCTCGCGCTGCATGATACGGGGAGTCGAAAGCAAACGCCGCCAGGCTGAGACTGACCCCTTGGTATCTCCTGGGATATCGAGCCTGAGGAAGAGGTTCAACAGTCTGCGCGTGGTGGGTGGCATTAACACCTCTCCGGTGCGATACTTGCCGGTCAGGATACCCTGCTCCAGAGGGCTGTATGCAATCAGCGCAACATCCAGTTCTCGGCAGGTATCCAGCACGCCATTGGTTTCGGGATAGCGATGCAGCAGGCTATACCGGACCTGGTTGGAAGCCAGTGGGATGCCATAGCGCGAAAGAGCAGCATGCGCTTGCCGCATCTGAGAGGCGCTATAGTTGCTCACGCCTACCGCATGCACTTTCCCCGCCTGGACCGCTTCCGCCAGCACATCCATGAGATCGTCCACCTTGAGCACTGGCGAAGCGGTGTGAATTTGATAGAGGTCGATGCATTCGACGCCCAGACGCTCCAAACTGTGGTCCAGGGCTTCCAGCAAGGAACGAGCGGAAGAACGCGCCCGACCCGCTCGGGAAAGACGTGTGAGCGGTGGCGCAAATTTGCTGGCAATGGTGATAGGACGACCGTCGAGGCGGCAGCATTCACCAAGCAGGCGCTCCGATTCTCCATTTCCATAGACTTCCGCTGTATCAAAGAAGGTGAAACCAGCATCCAGGCACGTACGATACGCCTGGATCACGTCGTCGTGGGTGTGTGACTGACCATAGTTCCACCATCCTTTTTCGCCCCAACTCCAGATACCGACACCCAGAGCCGGGACGACCAGTCCTGATCTGCCTACTGTACGTTGATCGATTTGGATCATGTTTACTCCTCTCTGACTCTTGCCTCATTGATGTCCAGAGTGTAAACTATAGAGTATGATCTACAGTCAAGTCCTTTCTGAGGAGGTTTCTATGTTCATCAGTGAGCTGGAGAAAAAGACCGGTTTAACGCGCCACACTATTCGCTTTTATGAGAAAGAAGGCTTCCTTGAGAACTCTATACGCCGTGGAGAAAATAACTATCGGGACTATTCCGAAGATGCAGTTGTTCTTCTCCTGAACATCAAAGCGGGTCAGGCGGCTGGTTTTACCCTGGCGGAACTCAAAGAGGTTATAGAAGCGGATGAGATGAATGAGCTGACCATCCAAATGAAAATGGTGCTCATTCGCCAAAAGATGGATGCGATCGACAAGAGAAAAGCAGAATTGGACCGGGTTCAAACCTACCTCGCAAGTATATTGGCAAGTAAATTGGCATTGCTTCATTCCGAAGAAAATGGATCTGCTCATTGCGATAACTGCACTATTCCTGAAGTTGATAGGCTGTCTTTACCCGAGAGGAGTGTGCAGAGTAACGTCTCAATGCGTTCCACTCCTCTTTGCTAAGATACTGGTTTTCGGATAAGCTCTAATACTACAGCCGCACTTATGTGATAAAATGGGGGAGAACGAAATCCAAGGAGGAAGAGATGGAAGTGTTTCCCTCAATCGAGGATCTGCGCATGTGGGCGGATCGTCTAGAAGAAGTGCAAAAGCGCTTAGCCCCCTACTTTGAGCGCGCCGAGCCACGCCAGCGGGCCATGGCCTATATCCGTGGCCTGTTAAGCACCACGGAGAGAAAAAACGGGTGGCAACTCGCTGAAGTGGCGGGAGAAGCCACCCCTGATGGGATGCAACGCCTGCTCAACACCGCGAAGTGGGATGCGAACCAGGTGCGCGACGACCTGCAGAAGTATATTCTGACGCATCTGGCTGATCCAGAAGCGGTGCTGGTGGTCGATGAGACAGGCTTTGTCAAAAAAGGCACCAAGTCCGCAGGCGTAGCAGCGCAATACAGCGGGACAGTCGGCAAGATCGCCAATAGTCAGATCGGGGTCTTTCTCGCCTACGCCAATCGATACGGAGCAGTCTTGCTGGATCGAGAGTTGTATCTGCATGCCGACTGGGAGAAGGATCCCGAGCGATGCAAAGAGGCAGAGATTCCTGAGAAGCGGCGCACCACGATCCCCAAGCCCATGTTGGCCAGGCAGATGCTGGAGCGCGCCTTCGCTCATGGAATCAAGACAACCTGGGTGACTGGCGACACCGTCTATGGGGGGGACACCAAACTACGCATGTGGTTGGAGGAACTTCTGCAGTCCTATGTGTTGGCCGTCCCCAAAAACCAGCGCATTGGACTTAGTCATCGCGCTGATGAGGTCGTGGCGAGTTGGCCTGCTCAGAGGTGGCAACGCCTGTCGGCAGGAGAAGGGAGTCAGGGGCCACGGTTCTATGATTGGGCCTGGCAGGAGCTTTCCTTTCGCTGGACGGAGCCAGGATGGAAACAATGGCTGCTGGCTCGGCGCAGCCTCTCTGATCCTACCGAGATCGCCTATTACTTCGTCTTTGCCCCGGAGACCGTCACCTTAGAGCAGGTGGTGAGGGCAGCAGGCAGTCGGTGGCAGGTGGAAGAAGCCTTTGAACTGGCCAAACAACAGGTGGGATTGGATGAATACGAAGTGCGGCATTGGCAAGGCTGGTATCGGCATATGACCCTGGCAATGTTTGCCCTGGCCTTTTTGACAGTCGTCAAAGTGGCAGGGCAAAAAAGGGGGCCCTTTTTCAGGAGCACGAAGTCGTCGAACTTCTCCCCTTAACGGTTCCCGAAGTGCGCCGGCTGCTTTGGCGGCTCGTGTGGCAAGCACCTCCAACACTGGAAGGAGTGCTGTACTGGTCACACTGGCGCAGACGACATCAAGCGAGAGCCAAACGCTCACATATCAAACGGCGAGCAGTTCGTCTGGCTGCCTAAGTGCGGCTGTAGTACTAAGCGCGGAAGAGTGAGCAATCGGCGCGAAGCACGAGCGACTTCAGATTCAGAAGCTGGGAAAAGCGCTCCCCATCTGGCTTCTCCCATCGAGACCGATGTGTATTGGCATGCTTTGGGAAGCCAAGATTCCTCCACGATCCAGCTGAAAGGATCCAGCGCGTATCGGTGTCGAGCGCACACCTACTTCAACGCATGCAGAAGAGGCTCCTAGTTCCTGGTTTCGCAGGTTTGCTTGAGCCCTATTAGCAAGACGTCAACGATGGCTCGTAAGCGCGAACGATACAGCTCGGCTGATGAATCGCCGCTTTGAGTTGTTCCCACTGCCGCTGCAATAAACATCTCCGCCGCGTCCTGTCTTGCAATGTGTTCTTCGCCGAGCACCGTCGTGATGAGCTGCTTCATGTCCCGATCCAAGGTCGCAAAGGTGGCTGAGGCCATGGCCTCCTTTGATTCGGTGAGTTCTCTCACATGAGGCGAGTGTTCAACGAGGCGATGCAGGACGCCTATCTCCGCATCGAGAATGCCAACCAGACGCTCGGCGAGCGGCGCTGGCATTTCCGCCGCCTTGTTGGCCTCGGCGAGAATATCTGCGCAGATGTTCCTGGCCACTTCCGCAAAGAGCATCTCTTTGGACTCATAATAGGCATACAGGGTGCCTTTGGCGATCTCGGCAGCGCGGGCCACCTCATCAATAGAGGTGCGTTTGACGCCATAGCGGATGAATAAGCTTTGGGCCTCCTGTAAAATGCGTATGCGCTTCTCATTATCCAACATGGGGCAACGACTTTCTTGGGCCAACCACCATTTCGGAAACACTGACGTCCTGGGGTTGCGAGACGGCATAGATCACGGCCCGCGCAATATCATCGGCCGAGGCAAAGTAAGGCGATTGGCTCAGGGCATCGAGTGCAGAGGGAGGCAGTATCCCGTCACGTTCAACATGAGCTGGAACACCAAACGCGTCGAGCAAGTGGTTGACGAATTCCGGCGGATGGGTGCGGCCAAAATTGGTCGCAATAGCACCCCCCGGCAGAATATTGACTACGCGAATGTGATCATCTTCCAATTCCATCATCAAACTCCGGCAAATCGAATTCACGGCGGCTTTGGTCGCGCCATACACACGAAATCCCTCACTACGACCAGCATAGGATGAAATGGTCACGATATGTCCTGCACTGTTGGTTGCGCGCATCGCCTGAATGGCGGCCTGGCTGCCAGCCAACATGGCCAGCACATTGATATCGAACATGTCGCGCCAATCCGTCTCGTTACCGTCAGCGACCGTGCCGGGATGATCCACCCCAGCGGCATTGACCAGTATGTCGAGGCGTCCATGTTGTTGCGCGACATCGGTGATAAATGTGCGCAAGCGAGCTGAATCTTTCAGGTCGAATGCAGCAAAAGTAGCGCTCCCTCCTTGTTGCTTGATGGACGAAGCCACTTCTTGAAGTCGCTGACTATCTCTTCCTGTTAGGCAGACATGGCACCCTTCGCGCGCCAAAGCCTGCGCGATAGCGGAACCAATACCGGAAGAAGCTCCAGTGACGACGGACACTTTCTGTTCGAAGATGGGCATGTTCACACTCCTTTTATACTAACTGACCATTATAGTATAATCGGTCATTTTTAGAGTGTCAAGTGTGTGCCTACGAACGGTACGCGTTCAGGATAGAGAGGACTGAAACCGGCCTCAGGATAGGTTCAACGGAGTGTGGGCATTTGATGGTCCAGCTTCTGGTGTGGCCTGAAATGGTGGTATGTGTCTCTTGCCTGCCATTGACTCTACGTCATCGGTCAAGTGCTGCCCTCTCTTGCGGATGGTTACAGATGTGCCTGGCTTCCCAAAGCATGCCAATACACATCGGTCTCGATGGGAGAAGCCAGATGAGGAGCGCTTTTCCCAGCTTCTGAATCTGAAGTCGCTCGTGCTTCGCGCCGATTGCTCACTCTTCCGCACTTATTACCAAATGGGGTAGAGTAGGGAGCGGGCGCCCCTTGCGGGGTCGTCGGACACCCTCTCTCGCGAACCGTGCGTACAGCTTTCACCGTACACGGCTCTCCCCTTCCCTTTTCCTTGCACTGGTCTCTCGGTCAGGTAACTTTC
>WNFD01007372.1_pt1 | contig 10920 bp, 10 predicted proteins | sample 5400491 | NCBI WGS metagenome assembly WNFD01 (sample SAMN13153343, study PRJNA577476) | soil metagenome | isolation source: 120 cm saprolite under Douglas fir tree site 2 hole 2 replicate 2 | place: USA:California | collected 2015-04-18 | reverse complement strand
ATGATCGAGCAGGTCATCGCGAACTTCAAGACATGGAGGATTATGCACACCGATTACCGTCGCCCGATCGAGACCTTTGACACCACCATCTCAGCCATTGTTGGGCTGCACTTCTACCGGATGGCGTGAATAAGCCTCAACGTCTACCTCATTGATCCTGCTCGGCGTTCTGGGCGTCATCGTCGGGGTCATCGCCATCGCCTGGCCGGGCGTAACCATTGCCGCGCTGGTCATCTTGTTCGCGATCTACGCCTTCATCGGCGCGGGCCTGCAGGCCATGCGCGCGTTCAGCAGCCGCACCGCGGGACCGGTCTTCGGCCACCTGCTGCTGGTACTGATTGACCTGGCCGCCGGTGTAGTGGCCCTGGTCTGGCCCGGGCCTACCGCGCTGGTGCTGGTGCTGGTCGTGGCGATCTGGGCGTTCGTGGCCGGCTTCGCCGAGATCTTCGCCGCCTTCGGCAGCGGCGAGACCGCCGGCACCCGGGCGATGTACATCGTGACCGGGCTGATCTCGATCGCGTTCGGCGTCGTGCTCAGCGCCCGTCCCAGCATCGGCGCGGTCACCCTCGCGCTGCTATTCGGGCTGTTCAGCATGATCTACGGAGTGTCGGAGATCGTGGCCGGCGTCCAGATGCGCCGGACCGGGAAGACCCTGCACTCGGTCCTGCAGGATGCCGCCTGACCAGGCCCGGGGCGCGGGCTCCCACCGCTCACCTGATAGACGCCCGGAGTGCGCCTGCCAGGCCCTGACCCGGCCTGGCAGGCGCCCTCACCCCGCAAGACCGCCGACCGCTCCACGGACGAAAGACACCACGATGGCCAAGCCAGACCTCAGCACGGAACGCCCGGGCGGTGCACAGGCCCAGCCAGAACAGCGGGCACAAACGCGGCCCGCAGCCAGCGCAGGCGGGCAGGCAGCCAAGCTGAAAGACATGCAAGCCACGCTGCAGAACACACTCCGGCACCACCCGGTTGTCCTCGAGCAACAGGCGCAACGGGCCCAAGACGTTCAGCTGCGGATCGCCGACCGGATCACCGCCTTCGCCGGGTCGATGAACTTCGTCTACCTCCACATCGCGCTATTCACCATCTGGATGCTGTTCATCGAATCCAACCCGTGGCCAACACTGACGCTGATCGTGTCACTGGAAGCGATCTTCCTCTCCACGTTTGTCATGATCGGCCAGAACCGGCAGGCGGCCTTCCAGCAGGCCAAGGCCGACCACGACTTCACCGAACAAGAGCTGGAACTCAAAACCAACACCCAGCTGACCCGCGAGATCCACACCCTCACCACCGAACTGCACAACCGGCTGCTCCAAAGGCCCACCCGGCAGCAGTCTTGATGCTCAGCGTGGGCTGGCGTTGGCCGGCATGGAGCGTCAGCCGGGGGGTGTGCGCCGGATGCTGCTCAGCCTGCACGTCGGCTGGCGCCCACGGTCCTGGTCGGCCGCCAAGCGCTCCGGCCGATGACCCGATCACGGTGCGTGATCGGACCTGGAGTCGGCCCGGCGCGCGATGCCGCTATGAGCGGCTCCGTCTTGCAGACTCTCGTGGAGCAGGGCAGCGAATAACCGGTCGGGGCCGCCGCTGCTTCTGCGTTCATCTTCTCCTTCTCTCCTCGGTTCGCTGACGATGGCTCGGGCTCCTCGCTCTGGCCGGCAGCCACGTGGATGCGCGACTTCGTGACGCTGCAGGGCCGTCCGCTCAGGCCCCGGCGGCCTCGTATGGCACCCGGTCGAAGATGAACCGGAGGCGGGTGATCTTGCCGTCCTCGACCTTGAAGTAGGCGGCGGCGGGCGCCGCGCTGGCCGGGCTCATGGACGAACGGGTGAAGCTGATCGGAGTCAGCCACGTACCCACCAGCGGGGGCCTGGTCAACCCGGCTGCGGAGATCGGCCGCATCGCCCGCGACGCCGGGGTGCTGTTCCTCCTCGACGCGACGCAGTCGGTCGGCCAGTTCCCCGTCGATGTGGACACCATCGGCTGTGACCTGCTCACCGCCACGGGCCGCAAGTTCCTGCGCGGACCGCGGGGCACCGGGTTCTTGTGGATCCGCACCGCGGCCCTCGAGCGGCGTCCCCAGACAAGACGCCCAAACCACGCTCGCTCATCGGCATGACCGAGCGTCAGTTCAGCCTGGCGACCAGGCGGGTGGGAGCGCGCAGTCGGGTAGCTCCGGCGCGTTGCCGCTTTAATAAAGCCCCCTCAGAACCGTGCGTGCCACTCGTCGCGGCACACGGCTCAGGCAAGCCGCGAGGGCGATTCCCGCTGGGCATGTGCAGCAAGGTGAGACGAGCAGAATGAGCGAAGACCTAGAAGATTCTCTTCAGGATCGAGCCACAAGCTGACGCCACCGCGGAGGAACCTCATGCGAACAGGCAGCAGCCAGGCCGACGATCCGCCAGAAGTCGGCCAGAACGCCGAGCCGGCTATCAGCTCCCTGTTCGCTACCACGCGGTTGGTTGCTTGGCACAGTGATCTCGTGGCTTGGCTCGACCGGCTCGGCTGGCTCCGAACTCTGAGCGACCGGCTGACCGCCGTGCTAGGGCCAGTCCGCGAACGGCACCAGGACAATCTTGCCCTTGAGCTGCTGCATGGCGGCCGATGGGTCGGCCACCCGCTGCACCCAGCACTTAGCGACCTGCCCATCGGGCTGTGGACAGGCGTCATGGTGCTGGACGCTACGGACCGCGGCCCAGCTCCCCGGCGCGGAATCGACGCCGCAGGCATGCTCAGCGCGGCCGGCATCCTCGCCGCGGGCGCTACCGCCCTGACCGGTCTGAGCGACTGGACCGTCAGCAACGATCAGGACCGCCGCGTCGGGCTCTTCCACGGCCTCCTCAACACGGTGGCCCTTGGGCTGCAAGGTGCCTCCCTAGGCACCCGGATGGCCGGCCACCGCAGCACGGCCCGCGCTCTGGGCGCGGCCAGCCTCACGGTCACAGCCGCTGCCGGTTACCTCGGCGGTCATCTCGTATTCACCAAAGGTGTGATGGTCAACCGGGTGGCGTGGGCCACCGGGCCGCGGCGGTGGACCCGCGCGCTGCAGGAGGCCGACCTGCCTGACGACTCGCCGACCGCCGTCGAGGCTGAGGGCCGTCAGATCATGCTGTACCGCCACCGCGGCAGCCTCTACGCCATCGACAACATCTGCAGCCACGCCGGTGGCCTGCTCAGCCGCGGCCCAGTCGCAGACCTGACCGTGACATGCCCGCTGCACGGGTCCCGCTTCACGCTCGCCGACGGCTGCGTCAGCCGCGGCCCGGCTAGCCAGCCGCAACCCGCGCTGCCTACCCGGATCCGCAACGGCTGGATCGAGGTGCGCGGCAGCCAGCCGGCACCCCGGCGGCCCGCAAATGGAAGGACCCAGCCATGACGTTCGTAGTCGTCGCGAACCTGGATGACCTAGAGGTCGGCGACACCATGCTCGTTGACGAGCTGCGCGAACCGATCTGCCTCATCCGCCTCGATGATGACGACGTCAGAGCGATCCACAACACCTGCACCCACCAGCAGCAACCCCTTCACGAGGGCATCCTCCAGGACGATGACACGCTGGTCTGCGGCGCCCACGCGTCACGCTACGACCTGACCACCGGCGAGGCCGTCGGTGTGTTTGCCTGCGGCCCCATCCCGGTTTACGCATGCAAGATCGAAGACGACGCCATTCTCGTCGACATTGAACAGCAGCTGAACGACGCGCCTATCCCTGGTCCTCCAGCACCCGGGTCGTTGGGCGCGCGCTAACGCTGGGCAGGCCAACGATGAGGACAGGCCCGCCGGCGAGGCGTGGGCTCATGCCCGCCGGGCTAGTGCGCGTCTTCTGGGCGAGCATGTGGCGCTGGCCGCGGCCATTCGTATGCCGCAAGATGTTCGACCCGGCGCAGCGGGCCTGCTACCGTAAGTTATTTATCGGGATGCTGGAGGCATTGGCTGCCCCGGGAGGCCTCATGGATCAGATTGTGATGGCAGCCGGGACGGCGCTGGCCGGGGCGATCGCCAGCGACGCCTGGCAGCAGGTCCGCGATGCGGTCACAGGCTTGTGGCGCCGCGTGCACCCACATCACGCGGACGGCATAGGTGCGGAGCTGGATGAACTGCGGGAACAGGTCCTGCGGGCTCGCCGCGACGGTGACACCGATACCGAGAAGGCCCTGGAGGGAGCCTGGCAGGTGAAGCTGCAGGGGCTCCTGCGAGCTGACCCTGCCCTGGCCGCGGGCTTGCGGCGCGTCCTGGATCAGGTCCTTACCCCCGCGCTTACGGCGGCCGGGCAGGCGCGGATCGCGGCCATCTTCATGGCGGGCAGCTCGCATGACTCCAGCACGTTCATCCAGATCGGCACCCAGGCCAACTACTACCGGCCATGACCACTTCCCCTCCAGGGGCAGCATCCGGCGATCCCCCGGACGGCTCCCAGGTCGTTATGCGCGGCGAATCCCGCGACTCCAGCACGTTCACCCAGATCGCCACCCAGATCGTTCAGCCACCGCTCCCGCCGCCGCTGGAAGTGAGGTGCTCGCTGCCGCCGGACACGGCGGCATTCACGGGCCGGGACGAGGAACTGCACCGCATCACGGCGGTGGCGGATGCCGCCGGGGCCGGTGGCGTGGTGGCGGTCTGCGCCATCGACGGGATGCCCGGCGTGGGGAAGACCGCCCTGGCTGTGCACGTCGCCCATCTGCTGCGGCACCGCTTCCCGGACCGGCAGCTGTTCATCGACCTGCACTCCCATACCCCCGGGCAGGATCCGGTATCCCCGGGGGCGGCGCTAGCCGGGTTGCTGACAGCCGTCGGCGTCGACGCCCGCAACCTGCCCCGGGATACGCCGGGCCGGGCTGGCCTGTGGCGGGACCGGATGGCTGGGCAGCAGGCGCTGCTTGTCTTGGACAACGCCGCCAGCAGCGGCCAGGTCACGCCACTGCTGCCCGGGGATGAAGGCTGCCTGGTGCTGGTCACGAGCCGCCGGCACCTGGGAGACCTGCCCGGTGCGGCCGCTGCGGTCTTGCTGGAGGCCCTTCCGCCGGGCAACGCCCAGGAGATGTTCTTGCGGCTGGCCCCCCGCGCCGCCACCGCCACGGCCGCGGCCGCGGCGGAGCTGGTCCGGCTGGCCGGGTACCTGCCGCTGGCGATCTCGTTGCTGGCCCGCGTGTACGCCCGGCACCGGTCCTGGACCCTGGCCGATCTGACCGGCGAGACCAAGGCGAGCCTGCTCACCCTGACCGCGGAGAAGAACAGCATCGCCGCGGCGTTCGAGGTGTCCTACCGGTACCTGGCCCCCAGCCAGCAACGCTTCTTCCGCTGCCTCGGCCTGCACCCCGGCACCACCATCGAGGCCTACGCCGCCGCTGCCCTGGCCGGCACCGGCCTGCAGGAAGCGGCCGGGCACCTGGACGCCCTGCACGGGGAGGGCCTGCTGACCGAGGCCGGCTACCGCCGCTACGGCCTGCATGACCTCATCCGCCGCTACGCCCGGGACCGGGCCACCGCTGACGCCGCGCACGGTCACGGCCAGGAACTGGAACGGCTGCTGGACTACTACCAGCACACCGGCACCCTCGCTGAGATCCGGCTGGCCCGCCAGACCCGCACCAGCTCCGCCCCGGCTGCCCTCGTCGCACCGGCGGCCGCGGTTCCCAGCCTGCCGGACAGCACCCGGGCGCTGGCGTGGGCACGGGCCGAACACGCCAATCTGCTCGCCTGCCTCGACCACGTCACCGGAACCGGCCAGCATGCCCGGGTCATCGCCCTCACTGCCGCAATGGCCACTGTCCTGCGACGAGACAGCCCCTGGGCCGACGCCATCACCCGCCATGCCACCGCCGTACAGGCCGCACGACGGCTGGGCGACCGGCTGGGAGAGGCCACCGCACTCAACGACCTGGGGGACGTGCGGCTGCTGACCGACGACTACCCGCGCGCGGCCGAGGCACTGGAGGCGGCGCTAGGCATCTTCGGCGACCTCGGCGACCAGCTTGGCCAGGCTAGCGCCCTGACCGGCCTGGGAGCTGTACGGCGGCTGACCGGGGACTACCCGCGCGCGGCTGAGGCGCTGGAGGCGGCGCTAGGCATCTTCGGCGACCTCGGCAACCGGCTGGGCCAGGTCCGCGCCCTGACCGGCCTGGGAACCGTACGGCGGCTGACCGGGGACTACCCGCGCGCAGCTGAGGCACTGGAAGCGGCGCTGGGCATCTCCCGCGACCTCGGCAATCAGCTCGGCCAAACCAATGCCCTGACCGGCCTGGGGGCCGTGCGGCGGCTGACCGGGGACTACCCGGGCGCAGCTGAGGCACTGGAAGCGGCGCTGGGCATCTCCCGCGACCTCGGCGACCAGCTCGGCCAGGCCAGCGCCCTGACCGGCCTGGGGGCCGTGCGGCGGCTGACCGGGGACTACCCGGGCGCGGCTGAGGCACTGGAGGAGGCGCTGGGCATCTCCCGCGACCTCGGCGACCAGCTCGGCCAGGCCAGCGCCCTGACCGGCCTGGGGGCCGTGCGGCAGCTGACCGGAGACCATCCCGGCGCGGCCGAGGCCTTGGAGGCGGCGCTGGGCATCTACCGCAGTACTGGCTACCGGCACGGTGAGGCTGAGGTGCTCAACGAGGTGGGGGCGCTGAACCGGATCCGCGGTGACCTCGACCAGGCAGGGGCATCTCACCGGCAGGCCCGGGACCTGGCCCGCGAGATCGCCATCTCCGTGGAAGAGGCCCGCGCGCTGGCCGGCCTAGGCCGCTGCGCCCAGGCCGCTGGCCACACCGCCGACGCGGAGGCCAGCCTGCGGCAGGCCCAAGAGATCTTCCAGCGGATCGGCGCGACCGAGGCTGCCGGTGGCGCCGCCGAGCTGGACGCCCTCAGCGGGACAGGACCGGCCACGTAAGGTCAGCGGTCTGGCCGTGTCAACCCGAAGATCCCACTTCAGAGTGCTACGGCCAAGCGGTCACTACACCCGTCCCATAATGGTCCAATCTGGGCGTTGGTTTGGTCCCTGTGGGATGCCAGAACTCGGCCACTGGCTTCGACCTGGGCTTCTATGCAGCTCGTTCGTATTCGTTGATGAGGCCGCCGAGGACGGGCCGGCGCTTGATCCGCGGATCGTGGACGCGCCGACCCCATGACCGAGCTTCAGCAGCTCGCCCTGGATCCGCCGGTAGCCCCACGAAGCGTTCTCGGTGGCGAGCCGCTCGATCAGCGCGGTGATCTCGGCGCTGACCGGCGGCCGTCCGGTCCGGTTCGGGTAGGCCCACTTCTGGGTGACCAGGCGGCGGTGCCACCGGAGCACGGTGCCGGGGGTGATCAGCCGGTGGGTTCGCAGCTTTCGCGGCAGGAGCCGGATCAGCGCGCCGAGGACCGCGCGGTCGGCCCAGTCCAGCCGGGGCCGCGGATTAGTGCGGCGCAGCACGGCGACCTCATGGCGCAGCACGAGCAGCTCCGCGTTCTTGGAGGCCGTCGAACGACTGAGCAGCACGAGCCAGCCGCAGACCCGGATGAAGATCAGGTAGAGCAGACGGAGGGACACGGCTGATCATCATGGTCTACCCCCGACCCTGGTGCATCGCTGCAGCTCACAGGCCAGGCATGCTTCTGGCACCCCACAGGCCTCCTTTGTCCTGCGCAGCTTCGATGCCGGGGCGTGGCGCTGCCAGGCCGAAGGCCGCTGGCTGGTCGCTGACAACCAGGGAGAACAACTGGTTGAACCCGGCTCAGTGATCGTCGTTACGGAAGGGCGCGGGTCGTCGCCTTTCTCACGGTCCACCACGTAATCCGTTAGCTGTTCAAGGCTCGGCGCGTCAACCGACCGTCAACGCGGCTATGTGAGGGCGTCGGGGGATTTGGTCGAAATCGCGGGCGCTGCCTGATCAAGTAGGTCTTCTGGTAGTCCACGACCTCCGGCTCCATCATGGCGTGTGATCCGGTTTGAAGGCCGACGCCGAGTGGGGCGGACGCGCTGGGCTCCGACAATCGGATGCTGGTGCTGCTGCAGCCGGGAGTGTATTTCGTGGGGGGATTTGCGCTCTGTCCATACGGTGGACCGCTGCGCGACCCCGCGGGCTGGCAGCCACGTGAGACCCAGCGTGTCCAGCGTGATCGTCGGATAACGGCGAGCCCGGAGGACGGCCATGGGAAACTATCTGATACGCAACCAGACTCCGCATGAGCTGGTGATCGAGGGCACCAAGGTGGTCCTCAAGCTGGCGCCCTTGCAGCGGCGCCTTGTCGGCGGAGACCCGGAGACGCTGTTCGGTCCGGCCGCCAGTGTCGCACGGCGCGATCACGCCGTGGACTGGGAGATCGAGCCCGTCCGGTCCAGGCGGCTGCTGGCGGCCGCCTGGCTTGCTGGCGCCGGAATAGCGAGCGGCGCAGTCGGGGTAGGCGCCTACTTGCTGGGCGGTGACAGGCTCGTCCTGTGGTTGGGTATCTGCATCGCCGCCGCGTGCGCGATAGGAGCGGCCTACATCATCAGTCGCGGCCGGACGGCCAGCATCGGCCACAAGAACGCCCCGCACCTCGACCCGACTCCGCAACGGGGAGACGTGTGGGGGCTCGTGCGAGATTTCGTCATCGCGACATCCCAGGGCGTCATAATCGCGGTTCTCGTCTTTGTCGCTGTGGCCGCCCCCGCCTCTGCGATCTACTACGGCACCGAGCTGTCGAACGTGATCGTATTCGACACCTGGCGTCATCTGTCACTCGTCGCCGGCCCTGACGCTCAGTACATCGTGGTAGCCCGGTTCCTGCAGCTCATCCTGATCATCATCGTCTCGATCGTCCCCGCGTTGATGTACTTCCAATTCGATCGCGAGAAGCTCAGCACGCTGGTGGATCGCTGGCTGCACGCCATCTTCCGACTCGATCCCAGCCTGGGTACCGTGGCGGATGTCGATGCGAAGTATGGCCGACGGGTCGAGGAGTTCTATGGAGCGAGGCTCGCAACCGGCGTCGGCGAGCCCCGCAAGCGCCTGCATGACCGCTCTCCGGTGATCATCGCAACGCTGCTCATCGCCATCGGCTGGATCGTCGTCCTGCTAAACGATGCCCACCGGAGTCGTGGCCTGCCGTCGTTCCAGGAACTGTTCCGGCCGTCCCCGACACCCATGACGATGGGATTTCTCGGCGCATACTTCCTGTCCGTTCAGGTCACACTGCGCGGCTACGTCCGAGGCGACCTCAAGCCCAAAACGTACAACGTCATTACCGTACGGATCCTCATGGCAGTGATCCTGGCCTGGGCAATGCAAGCCCTATGGGGCACCAATCAACTGGTGCTCGCATTGTCGTTCCTCGCAGGAATCCTTCCCAACACCGTCCTCCGCCGGATCCGTGACGTCGGCGGTCGCCGGAAAGCGGACGGCGAGGATGAACTCCAGGCGAAGTCCCCGCTCAGTCAGCTCGACGAGGTGGACGTTTATGAACGGACGCGATTGGAAGAGGAAGGCATCACCAGCGTCCAGGCCCTCGCCCGGCACGACCTCGTCGACCTCATCCTCAGCTCCAGGATCCCGGTCCCCAGGCTGATCGACTGGGTTGATCAGGCTATTCTCCTCCAACACGTCCCAGAGGACGTGGCGACGACGCTGCGGCGGCTCGGAATACGCACGGCCACCGACTACCTGCAGATCTGTACCGACACGACCGCCTTCAGGCAGCTGAGCCGCGCGCTCGCGAAGGTCCCAAACGGCCTGAACGCTGAGCTACTCCGGATCGTCCTGAAGGGGGACGAGTGGCTGTCCTACATAGAGAACTGGCGACAGCACGACGGCACCATGGCCCTGGAGGTTCACACGTACGACCGGGAAGGTCATCTGAAGAAGCGTCGTCAGAAGATGGGACCCAAGAGAGCTCGACCGGTAGGCGGCAGCGCGGACAGCACGGGGATGAGAGATGAGCCCAGGCTCCCCACCAAGTCACTAGGCCACGCCCATCGAGTACTGAACGGTGACCCGAGTCAAGTGGATAGCAGATCAGATCCAGGGCACCCCGCCAAGATCTCGGGTCAGACCGGCCAGCCGGGACAGCCCATACAGAATTGCGTAGCTTCCGATGGGTTACACGGTGGCCCCACTTGATGGGCAACAGAGGCCGTCGGCGGGCGGTTGGCCTGGTTCATCAGAGCCGGCAAAAAGCCTTGGGCAGCTGTCTTTGGGCGGTGGTTCTCCGGGAGGGGTCACCTGGTCATGGCTGCCGCCAATTGCGTGCGCTCGTCCTCGCTGAACGGGATCGACTTTCGGTGGCCGGCATCCCAGCGAACCGTGACGACGCGCGCCTCGGCCACCACCTCCTTTGATGGCGTAAGGATCGTTTCGCGGGTCGTAAGGCTCGTCGTTCCCAGGCGCGTTACCTCTATTCGCACCGTCACCCGCCGGTCCGGGTAGCGAACTTCCGTGCGCAGATCAACTTCAATCCGGACAACTACGTAGATTGGATCACTGCGAAGGGTCTCCGAGAAGAAGGCATCCCGGCCCTCCTCGAGGTAGGTCAGGAACACCGCGTGATTGACGTGGCCCAAAGCGTCCACGTCACGCCACCTGACATCGACCGGATGCTCAAACATCGCGCCCATGTGCTCACTCCTTAAACAGCACTCAGGAACATCGCCGCCCCGCGGCACCGCACCGTCGTCGTTGCGGACGCCGGGATGGTCGTCAGCGACATCAGGCACACCGGCATCGTCCCAGGCTCTCACCCTGCTGCGAGCCGGCTGCGGGCAAGCCGCCATGCAGATCCCCGCTCTCCTGAATACCCAGCACTCCCCGGTCCGACCCCAGAATCTGCTACGGCCACCTAGCCGCAGCCCGTGGCTTCTTGTAGCAACGAGCGGGAGCGCGGGACTGTAATTTCAACGGTGTAACCCCCGAGATGGAGGAGACACCAGTGACTGACGTGACGACCGACAATGACCAGGCTCCCGTGGAGCTGTCCGCGGGC
>WNFD01007371.1_pt1 | contig 10921 bp, 9 predicted proteins | sample 5400491 | NCBI WGS metagenome assembly WNFD01 (sample SAMN13153343, study PRJNA577476) | soil metagenome | isolation source: 120 cm saprolite under Douglas fir tree site 2 hole 2 replicate 2 | place: USA:California | collected 2015-04-18 | reverse complement strand
GCGAGGCTGTGACGCATTTGCACACAGCCGTTTCGATTCAAACAATCCGTTTGCGAAAACGATTCGTTGACCCAAAAGGTTGTCTGTTACCTTCTTGACACAATTTAAATGCCATTACAACTAAACCCTTAGTTGTGTTGATAAAAACCTCCAACGTGATGCAACCATTTGCCGCGCTGCAAATTGAGGAGGAGGGCGGGCGTTGTACGGGCGCAGATACGGGCGTTGTACGGGCGCAGATACGGAATGTGAGATCTGTGTTGGGGCGTACTTTCCTGGCCACAAAGTTGCAAGTGGACGTCACGGGGTTGACTCTACCTTGCCTCACGTAACGGGTACCATTCAACCGATGGTTGGGGATGGTCGGACAGTAGGGGGTGGTTTCAATGAGCAATGTAGTGAGCCTGCGGTGTGCACGTGAGCGTGCTTGGCAACCGAGGGGTGGTTCCCAATGGACATGCTTCAAAGGGCTAGGTCAGTCGGTATGGAGATCTAAAACAACGGAGCGTGATGGGCGAACTGCGAGCAATCAGAGACTGCTTGAGCGGCTTGAAGCGGAAAATGCACAGCTTCGAGAGAGGTTGGTCGAGCTCGCGCTGCAGATTCAAGCATTGCGCGATCGTGCCCGAACACTGACCGCATAGTCAGCCATCCAAATCCATGCGCGACCGCTTGCCTAGATGCCAGGCGGGAGGCGCATTTTGGCGTGTGCCCGCGATTGTTGGCCTCGCGTTCGCGCGCATCGTTTGGAGAACGCAGGGTCGTCTCAGTGACCGCGCCTTCGAGAAAATAAGCAACAAATCAAGGAGGCGTTGCATCGGCGGGGTCGTTCAGGCTGCCACGCGAATTCAGTGCGCGGGACCAACCTTTCTGCGGCACTGGGTCCGATCACTCGAGCGATGATCAATTGAGTGCTCTTGGTCTTCGTTGTGAGGTTCGGTCATTCCTGCGAGGTCGCGAGCAAAAAGCTGGGCAACGGCAGCGGGCGCACGCCGCGTCGCCTCCGAGGCCGGGGATGGGCGAGCGAACCTTGCGGCAACAATGAATGACCGCAGCCAGATACCGATGAGGTATCCAATCTGCAGCGCGGTTACAACCGCGATCGCCATCAATGCGATCGACCAGACATTATCCGCGCGCGCAATGCCGGCCGCGATCGTGCCGGCAAGTGCAAGACTCATCACGGGAACAAGAATGAGAATCTTGAACCACTGACCGAGCGCGATCCCAGCAACAAGGCTAATGACGACAAGTAAAATCGTCATGGTCGGAGTCGGAACCCTTCCGCCGTTTTAGGTCTTATAGTACCGCGAAATTTTGACCAATCCGTGTTCACTGAATTTTTTCCCACTGACCCGTGCGAGCAGGCCGAGACGCATGCTTGTAACTTTCAAGGCAGGCCGGCTCCCCCGCTGGCCCTCCAAGAATTGCCGCCAATTGGAAAAAATCCGCCGCGTCTCTGGCTCGTGATCATTGACCCAAGCGAGCCGCTGGGCGCGCGCTAGGCCGGCGCGTACGAGGACATATCGAGCGGCGCGTTTACCGCGATGGGCAATTCGACGTGAGAAGCGAAAGTGCCGGCCCGAGCCCTACGAGCGAAATGGCGCCCCGAGTCCTGTTGCCGTCATCTTTGACTTCGATCGCGAGTTCCAAAGACGATTGCCACGACCCCTTCACCATCGTGGCCGCCTCGGCCGGCAATAAAATCGCGGCGCCGGGCGGGATCACCGTGGCTTCAAGGTGAACAGTAGCGCCGCCGGTTGTTAGTTCGACTTTTGGGTGCGTGCGCGGCGGAAACGGCTTGAGGAATATCACGAGAACGTCGAATCCGGTATCGCTACAACGTAACGTCAACCCGACGAGGTCAATGTCCGAGCGGGCAGCGTCTGCCGTTTGCATGACGGAAACGGCGTCAGGGCCGCCACGCGGGTTGGGAGTCCGGACCAAGCGCCAGGTGCCGCCACTCGTGGCGGCGGATATCGCGCTTTGAGCAGCATTGGGCCCGGCCTCCTCGCCAGCATTATTGATCTCCGCGCGAACCAAAGCGGGCTCGAAAACGGGAGCCAAGGAGGTCATCCACGCGATTGGCATTAGATAGGCCGCCCGGAACGTTCCGCTCAGGGAGGTACCACATAGACATAACATTAGTTGCCATGCATAACATTTACTCTTAATCCGTCGAAGCCGAGATGGTAGCGATGCAATCGCCGCCGGCTTGAAATTGCGGCTGATGTGAGGAGTGGCAGGCATGCGGGTTACGATGATCGGCACTGGCTATGTGGGGCTCGTTTCCGGCGCCTGTATTGCGGATTTCGGCCATCAGGTCACGTGCGTCGATAAGGATAGCACGAAGATTTCGACTCTGAATGCGGGCGAAATTCCAATCTTCGAGCCCGGGCTCGGCGATATCGTCCGCTCGAACCTCAAGCAGGGGCGGTTGGCATTTACCACCGCGTTGGGAGAGTCTGTGCGCGAGGCCGACGCCGTGTTCATCGCGGTTGGCACTCCATCGCGTCGCGGGGACGGACATGCCGATCTGTCCCATGTCTATGCGGTGGCGCGCGAAATCGCCGGGGCGCTCGAGGGGTTCACCATCGTCATCACCAAATCAACGGTGCCGGTCGGCACCGGGGACGAGGTTGAGCGCATCATTCGAGAGCTCAGGCACGATGCGGACTTTGCCGTTGTGTCGAATCCTGAATTCTTGCGCGAAGGCGCCGCGATCCATGATTTCAAGCATCCGGATCGGATCGTCATTGGCACCGAGGACGAGCATGCCAAGAAAGTCGCGGCTGAGATCTATCGTCCGTTGTACTTGAACCAAGCTCCGATCCTCTACACCAGCCGCCGGACAGCGGAACTCATTAAGTACGCAGCCAACGCATTTCTGGCCACCAAGATCACGTTCATCAACGAAATAGCCGATCTCTGCGAGCGCGTCGGTGCGGATGTGCAGGAAGTTGCGCGCGGGATCGGGTTCGACAATCGAATTGGGCCGAAATTCCTACACGCCGGCCCGGGCTTCGGTGGCTCGTGCTTGCCAAAGGATGTGCGTGCTCTGATCAAGACTGCGCAGGACCATGATGTGCCGCTGCGGATCCTCGAGGCGGTCGAGAGCGTCAACGACACGCGCAAGCGCGCGATGGCGCGAAAGGTTTCGATTTCGTTCGCCGGGGTGCTGCGCGGTAAGACAATTGCGGTCTTGGGTCTCACCTTCAAGCCTAACACCGACGACGTGCGCGAGGCGCCGTCTATTCCACTGATCACCGCCCTCCAGGACATGGGCGCCAAGGTGCGCGTCTATGATCCCGCGGGGATGGAGCAGGCCAAGCAGGTCCTCGCCAACGTGACCTACTGCCGAGGGCCCTACGACTGCGTCGAGGAAGCCGATGCCGTCGTGATTGTCACCGAATGGGAGCAATTCCGCGCGCTCGACATGGAACAGCTACGGGATTTGATGGCTTGCCCGGTGGTGGTTGATCTGCGGAACATCTATCGTCCTGAAGATATGAAGAAACATCGTTTCGCATATACCTCCGTCGGACGGGCTTCCGCGCATCAGGCTATTGGCATCTATACGCCACTGGGTCAGGCCGAATCCTTGACTCCAGCTCTGTCCGGGGCGGGGACCACTGCTCCGTAAGCCTTCTTTCGAGACTCCAATCATTCACATTAGTGAAAAACCGGGTGCTCCCGCTGGTAGCAGGTTCTTGCCCGGCATGCGGGAAGGGTGTTGCCGAACGGCAACAGCCCAGTGATAAATTTGATAATTCCTGCACCAAAATGGGGGGCATTTCGTTATGCCGATGATAATCAGTAATAGGATGCCTTATTTCGTCCGGAGTGCCGCAATATACCACCGTTTATGTCTAATGCTGGCAAAGGCATAGGAGAGCCATAGGAGAGCGCTGTGCGTAACATGATGTTCGTGATGACGGCGGTGCTCGCAGTTGCGCACTCTGGAAGTTTCACGCTTGAGGCAGCGGCCGATGGGACTCCCGCCGTCCGTGAAAGCAAGAAAGTGCGACATGTTTGTGAGGGTCCGAAATGCGGGCCTTACGCGCCATGTGGAGCGCGATGCCAGAGCATCTGCCCGGGCGGATATTCGTGCTTTCCGCTTTATGGCGCTTACGGGCCCTATGGAGGTACCGCGTTTTGGGGCGCCTATACCTTCACCGGCTGGGGTCTCCCATGAGTAGATTCCGGTTCGGCCAAGACTCACCGTATCTCGTTAAGCGGGCGAGTATGTGATATTTTGGTACCATGTGGGGTGGCGTTGTGAGTGGGTCGGGGCATTTTGTGCGCGTAGCCATTTTGAGCCTTCTCGCCCTCGCGGGCGCCGGCTGCTCCATCATGCCGACCACGGGGCCGGAGATTGGTGAAATTTACCGCGGCGGGAATACCGACGACCCGACACGCCTGCCTTATGCCTTGGTCAAGATCACGCCGCAGGTTCTCGATACCCTTGCAAGCTATGCGCCGAGGATCGGCACCGTATTCCCCGATCGGCGTCCCCCGAGAGAGATCACGTTCGGCATTGGAGACAGCGTCAGCGTCTCGATCTTCGAGGCCGCCGCGGGCGGCTTGTTTATTCCGATCGAAGCCGGCGTCAGGCCCGGCAATTTCATCACGCTGCCCAACCAGAATGTCGACACTAACGGGAACATACAAGTGCCCTACGCCGGCGCGGTCCGGGCATTGGGCCGAACCCCTCCGCAGGTTCAACAACAGATTGTAGATGCCATCAAGAACCGCGCGATCGAGCCGCAGGCGGTCGTGTCGCTGGTCGATCAGCGGACCTCGCTCATTAGCGTCCTTGGCGAGGTGAACAGTCCCAATCGGTTCCCGGCGAATTACGCGGGCGAGCACATCCTCGATTCGATTACGCGCGCGGGCGGACCGAAAGGGCAAGGACACGAGACCTGGGTGATGCTCCAGCGCGAGGGGCGCCGGGCCACGGCCCCGTTCGGCGCGCTGGTTTATGAGCCCTCCAACAATATCTGGACGCATCCAGGTGATACCATTTATCTCTACCGCGAGCAGCAGACCTTCGTCGCCTTCGGCGCGGTGTCGGCCAACGTGGTTACGGGAGGGGTGCAGGGCGTGATCAATTTCGACGCCTGGCGGATTTCGCTGGCGGAGGGGATCGGAAAAGCCGGTGGCCTGAGCGACGTCTTGGCCGAGCCTTCCGCGATCTTCCTCTATCGTGGAGAGAACAGGGAGGTGGCCGAACGACTGGGCATCGACTGCTCGCGCTTCCCTGGACCGATCATCCCAGTGATCTATAACCTGAACTTACGCAATCCTGACGGCTTTATGCTCGCGACCAAGTTCCAGATGCGGAACAAGGACGTGCTTTACGTTGCGAACGCGACCAGCGTCGAGATAAGCAAGGCGCTGAACTACTTCAGACTTGTAGTCGCCACGGTCAACGACCCGATCGTGGCGGCCACGAACGCCTACAATTTGAACATTGTGGCCAGGGTCAACAATCGCTTCCCCATAGGGAGCTCTTCCTCACCACCGTTCTAACCCAGGGATGAGCGCCCATCGCCCGCGGCGTCGAAGCGACCCCAAGGTTTGACGCCGGTTCCCAGACCCCATGAGGTCGCTATGGTCGCCCGCGAGCGGGGCCAGCCCGAGACCAGCCACTGGGGGCGGGCTTCTGGAGGCAGGCTTTAACGGAAGAGCCCAACGCACTTGGGTAGATCGTCCATTTGACATAGTCTTGTGCGATATATGTTAATCACGTGAACAGAGGCTGCCGCCCACTACACAATTGCGACCAAATTCGCCGGCCGTTGTGTTATATTTAATGTTGCGAAGCGGGACAGGAGATGATCGAATGGTAAGTACAGGTCTGCTCGGACTCTGGATGTTTGGCCTCCATGGCCGGGGAGTCGAGACAGCCTCGTCCCACCCCGCATAAGAAGCGCGTGCTGATTGTGTGAAGGCTGTGCTTTGGGTTCGCTAACAATCATTAGGCAGTCGCGTTCAAGAAATGCATCAGGCCCTCAAAGTTCCGACGCTTCCAGACCGTGGCGCCCAAGCACCCGCGCTCGGACCCGACTACATTTCGCTGGAAGAGCTGTTCAAGATTTTTACCGGATTCCTGCACCGGCAATATCCGGTCATTGGAGTGGCCTGTCTGCTGATCATGGCGCTCGCCGCGGTCTATCTCTTCACCACACCGCCGAGCTTTACCGCTTTTGCGAAGTTGATGATCGACAGCCGTAAGGTGCAGCCGTTCCAGCAGCAAATGATCGGCGATATCTCTCCCGAGTCGTGGTCGGTCGACAGTCAAGTCGAGGTCCTGCAGTCGGAAAATGTGGCGCTCGCGGTCATCAAGGAGCTGCACCTCACTGAGGATCCGGAGTTCATCGCGCCGGATGACGGCCTTTTTTCCACGATCAAGGGATTGGTGTTGAACCCCTCCACGATCATGGGATTGGTGTTGAACCCCTTTGGACCGTCGGAAGGGCAGCCTTCCGAATTTGCACTCACCCGAGCTGCGATAGGGCGGTTGCAATCGCACCTGGTCATCAGTCGCGCGGGCCTGACTTATGTCATGAACATCGGGTTCCGATCACATAATCCGCAACGGGCGGCGCAGGTCGCGAATGCGGTGGCGGAGGCCTACATCAACGACCAACTAGACGCGAAATACCAGGCGACGCGGCGGGCCGGCGACTGGATGCGGGACCGCATCAAAGAGCTGCGTGATCAGTCCACCAACGCTGAGCGCGCGGTGGTGGACTTCAAGGTGAAGAATAACATCGTCGCTGCCGGCGGCCGATTGATGAACGAGCAGCAGCTCTCCGAACTCAACACCTCGCTGATTCAAGCGCGCGCGCAGACGGCGGAGACGAAGGCCAAGCTTGATCGCATCGACGAAATCTTGCGCTCGGGCGTGGCAGTGCCCGACGCCACAGTCACCGACAGCTTGCGCAATGATGTCATTAACAAGCTGCGATCGCAGTATCTCGACTATAGTCGAAAGGAGGCCGAATACTCGGTGAAGTACGGGTCCAGCCACCTTGCGGTGGCCAATCTGCGCAGCCAGATGCGCGAGATTCGCAAGGTCATCTTTGATGAACTTGGTCGCATCGCGCAGACATACCGGAGCGATTACGAGATTGCCAAGGCACGCGACGAGTCCATCAGCAAGAGCCTCGCCGATATTGTCGCGGTATCGCAGACGGCCAATCAGGCCCAAGTTTCGCTGCGCGGGCTCGAGAGCAGCGCGCACTCCTACGGCGCGCTGCATGACAACTTCCTGCAACGCTATATGGAATCGGTTCAGCAGCAATCGTTCCCGATCACCGAGGCCCGGCTCATCACAACTGCCACCCCTCCCATGGTGCCGAGCAATCCCCGGACCATGTTCGTCCTCTTGGTGGCGGCGGCCGGAGGCGTGATTGTGGGCTCTGGGCTGGGCCTGTTGCGTGATATAGCGGATCGCGTCTTCCGCACCAGCGATCAGGTTGCAAGCATCCTGCACACGGACTGCATAGCGGTGGTGCCCAAGGTCAAAGGGCCGGTGACACTGCGGCCGTGCCAGCCAAGGACAGACTATCGGGGCTTGGAGCATCGGATCATCAAGCGTGACCAGAGCCTGTTCTGGGCGGTCATTGATTCGCCGATTTCACGCTTTGCCGAGTCGATCCGCGCGATCAAGATCGCGGCGGACCTCAACGGGTCGGTCAATGGCAGCAAGGTGCTGGCGTTCACCGCGTCGCTGCCGAACGAAGGCAAATCGACGGCCGCGATGGCGCTGGCGCAAAGCATTGCCAACGTTGGCGGGCGGGTGGTCGTGTTAGATGCCGACCTGCGCAATCCTGGTCTGTCGCGTAAACTGATCCCGGAGGCGAAAGTGGGCCTGTTGGAGGTTCTTGCCAATCAGGTGAGGATCGAGGACGCGCTGTGCGTTGACCCCGACACGCGTTTAGCGTTTTTGCCCGCCGTCGTGAAGGGGCGGATGGGTCACAGCAGCGAGGTGCTCGCCTCCGCGGGCACGAAGATCCTATTCGAGCGGCTACGCCAATCCTACGAGTACATCATCGTCGATCTGCCGCCATTGGCGCCGGTGGTGGACGTTCGCGCCATGACGCACCTCGTCGATTCATTTGTGTTAGTGATCGAGTGGGGACGCACAAAGATCGACGTAGTGGAACGTGCGCTCAGGATGGCGCCGGGCGTATACGACAATTTGCTGGGGGTCGTACTCAACAAGGTTGATCTCAACCTCCTGGGCCGCTATGAGAGCCATTGTCGTGACTATTTTTACAATCGGCACTATGCGCGCTATGGTTACGTGGATTGAGGGCGCCTAATGACGCGAGTTCCGTCCGTGCCGTGGCGGCGCACCTCATCTACTGCGTGGAAGGTGTTTGCTCCACCCTACGTGCGGGAATCGGCAGCTATCGCCGCGACATCCTGCCGCTTTCAGAGGCGCTGCAGCACGTGCCGAACACACCACAGGAATGCGCTAACTTAACTATTTCGAAACGCCGGATATGCGCCGACTAATATCATCGCGCTCTAGGGCTAGTTAAACTCGCGTGGATAAAAGAAAAAATTGTTTACGTAGACTCGACTACCCGTGGTCTGATGCCTTTGTTGGTTGAATTCCTCGATGGTTCGCATCCTGATCCCGTCATAAAACGTAGCGTCATATTCCCGTCCATCGAAGTACTGTACAATTCTGAAGAGAGCACCTGGATTGTGCCGTTCCTCTATTTCGATCATGTAAACCGGTCGGTCTCTTGCAAGCAGTTTCTCTCCTCCCTTGAGAACCGCCTCTTCATGGCCTTCGACATCGATTTTGACAAATCCAACGGCTGGTAGATCGAAATCATCCAATGCACGAATGGGCACAACGATCTCACGAAAACGAAGTCCATTTAGGTTATTTGTGTGTGATAGGGTACCTAATGCAACGAGATCAGTGCCATTTGTTTCCTCGACGGGGATGCGCAGGAGTCCGGAACCCGCCTCCGACGACAACGCTACCCATTCTATCGTTGCAAGTCCGCTCAGACTCCTCTTTGCGAATGCAGCGCTGTTCGGGTTGGCTTCAAATCCTATTACGCATTTGGCGTATTTTGCGAAGTGGCGTGCATATATCCCGATATGAACGCCAATATCCAGTGCGGCCCGACCAGGGTCGATATAGCGATGGACAATGTGGATTTCGCGTTCCGCCGAAACGTCCAAGAGATATTGGCGGTACTTCAACTGCTGCCAAAGCGCTGGAGCAGCACGGCGACACAATCTGGAAATGAGCCTCACTAGCGGCATGACAGGTAATTTGGCGAGCTCGCAAGTCCCGATAAATGTGTCCCACCCTTTGCTTGAAAGGAAGCCTTGATGTGGTTCGACAGCTCACCGTAGCACACTTCCGACGAAAAATGTGCATGGAGAGCGGTAAGGCCGCGAGTTGCCAAATCCGCGCGCGCTTTCGGATCGGTTAGAAGCTCGGTGACCGCAGACGAGAATTTGTCCGGATCTTCCGCGAGACGAACAGCTTTCGACAAGAGAGCTTCTACCCCTTGCAGCGTCTTTGGAGTTGCTACCACTGCCTTGCCATACGCTAAAGCTTCGATAAGTTTTATCTTTAGTCCCGAGCCGGCGCGTAATGGCGAAATGACAACCCCCGCTTCCGCATACAAGGACTTTATGTCCTCGACAAATCCTAGGAACATTACGCCTCTGGGAGCTGGTCCCAATACCTGACATATTGTTCCCGCAACGTATAATGTCGAATGCGGTAGGCGCGACCAGATTCGAGGCCAGCACTCGTCGAGAAACCAACGAAGTCCGTCCACGTTGGGCGCGGCCGAGCTTCCTATAAACAAGACTAAATTGCTTTTGCCAGGTTGCGGTGTTGAAACGGGATCTGCCGCCATTGGCGCGACGATAACACGACGTGACGGGAGCTTTTGCCGAACAAACTCTGCTTCTTCCCATTGAATTGGAACGATAATATCAGCCTGAGCCAACTTGCTGCATTCCTCTTCTTCTGTAATCGACACGAGTGAATCCGTGACGCGTAAATCATTAAACTGACTTGCGCGGCTAGAAAATCGATCGTGCATGATGACCGCGGTCTTCGCATCGGGACGCAATGCGTACGGGAATGCATCGGTCAGAAAGCAGTAATCGGCAATCAAGAAATCGCCTATTGCGGGCGCGTGTCGAGCAATAAACAGCTGATCCGCACGGGTGAGCGACTCCGCGACCGAATAGGGAGCGCGTCGAAAATATAGTTGCTTTGTCAGGCCGAAGTTCAGCAAGAGCGTGTCGAGAAACGCCATCCCACCCTGAAATATCCGCCGCAAATCAATGGAAACAAGGCGCCGTCCGCAGCGCCAGGTGCCACGCACCCGGATCGTCCTGAAGATTAACATGTCATTTGAAAGCTTCAGATAGGGCCATCTCCCGAGTGTCGTCGGCGAAGGCGCGAGAAGGTGGATGTCGACGCCAAGCTTCGCAATGGCAGCAAGGAGATCAAGAAGATAGGTGGAACTGCCGTTGGTCCGACCGATCACTCGTTGACGCGATAGTACGCAGACTTGAGGCCGTTGGGATCGTACCCCTTGCGCAGCGAGGCCGGACACGAAGCGATGCAGCCGAACGGCGAGCGCAAGCCGCAAGAGTGCTAAAGCCTGCGGGCGCCTGAACGCAATGCCAAGCGCCCGCAACCAGTTCCTGCCCCTTAACGAACTGAGTAGGCGTTCAAAGGCGCATGCAGTGTCGATAGATCGTGTTCGGGCACGCATGACGGCAGCCAGTCCTCGCTCCACGCCTGAAAGCTGACTGAGAAATCGCAGGTCCGCTGCCTTGAGTGCATTGAGGACATTCGCGTTCAAGCGGTGTGAGATTGACCCTTTGTGCTTGCGATAGAAGTACAGCAGAAGCG
>WNFD01007370.1_pt1 | contig 10921 bp, 11 predicted proteins | sample 5400491 | NCBI WGS metagenome assembly WNFD01 (sample SAMN13153343, study PRJNA577476) | soil metagenome | isolation source: 120 cm saprolite under Douglas fir tree site 2 hole 2 replicate 2 | place: USA:California | collected 2015-04-18 | reverse complement strand
AATCTCAACCTTAGATATTTTTGTGGGGGTAGTGTGCGTTCCCACAGTGGAGGCAGCGTGCGCTTTCGCCGGAGCAGGCGGGTGTTGCTCCGCTGCGGCCTGTTCTACCTTATCTGGCAGCGGATTTGCCTTTACCAGGTGCGCCTGGGCCATTGAGGCGGGCGCATTGCGGGGTGCCGTATTGACAGGTTGGAGACCTGCAGCCGGGTTCATACCCGCGGGCGCGAGTATATGCGGATCAACCGAGACATCGCGCATCTGCACCCACTTGACCTGTACTCCCCAGTGCGCGACCTGGTCCTGTATACGTTGCGCCAGCAGTTTGTTGATCTGATCCCATCGCCCATGGACAGGATTCACATGAGCAGTATTTTGTGATAGTGTAGCCTGCGACCACGCGATGAAGTCGTCTGGCGAGAGTTCGCCGATGACGCCCTGGGTTGTTGGTACAAAGAGCTCTTGCAGGGCTTTTTCCCAGTCGGTGACATAGAAAGCCGCGAGATGCGCATCTTCTGGCATCAGCCGGTACGAAATGCTTGCCGCGTAATGGACTTCTTCGCTGCGTGACATGAGCACCATCTGCCTGGGAGAGGTCCAGACCGTCTCTTTGGTGCTGAGCCGGTACGCGGTTCGCTCCCATGGCGCCAGCAAATACAATCCGGGGTTAAGCGTGCGTGTATGTTTACCGAACGCTTCAATGATGTCGACTTGCCCTTCTGGTGTCGGGTGGAGACACAGCTTGAGCAGTAAAAGTCCGGCCGCCAGCAATACAACCAGCAGGATAATACCAACTAGAGGCGGGAAAATGACGAAACAGCCCGCAAGCAGGAAAAGCAAGAAGCCGCAGATCATACCAAGCGACCAGAGGGCATCATTTGAGCCTGCGTAGTAGAGCATGACGCCCTGGCCCACGGCAAAGGTGAGTAAAATGATGCCGACGGAGAGTAAAATTAACCCATTGGGCCAGCCGCTTGCAGATATGGCTGCCCGGTTGGTCTGAACAAAAGGCAGGATAATGAGAAAGGTGATTGCTCCGAAGAGCAGGGGGGCAAACAGGGGTGAAAGCTGGCGTAAGACGCCTACTGTGGCCTCAGATTTCGAGAGAGATAGATCTGGTGGCTCTTCTACAGCATCCGCGTCCTGTTGGAGTGGGTCTGTACCGGGGTGTACCAGAACCTGACCGGATTGGTCCTCGAGGGGAGCCGCATCGTAGGGGCCTTCACTCTGGACCCTGGTATCCGGCCATACGGCGTTTGTGTCCTTCCAGTCTGACGACATGTGTGGTCTCTCCTTCCGCCCGTTCTTCAATTCTGTGACGTAATACGTTTGACGCCACAACTCCCACAGCCACCACCCTTGGTCGCGCAGCCGCCGTTGCCACATCCACAACTCCCGCCGCTACCGCATCCGCTGCCGCACTTCCCACCGTTGGCCTTGCTTGCTTTGCAACTCCCGCAGCCGCCATTGCCAGTCAGCTTTTGCTCAACCTCTTGATTCACCGGCACCTGGATGGTGACCCCACTCTCCAGCATCACCTCGACATACTCTTTTGGCACGTTGAGGGAGACAACCTTGCCCGGGCCACTGGGCGTGTTGAGCATCGTGCCGACCTGAGGCATGACCTGTTTTGCCTGCACATAATTGTCATTTTCATACGAAAGACAGCAGAGCAAGCGCCCGCATACACCAGAGATTTTGGAGGGATTCAGCGGTAAACCCTGCTCCTTCGCCATCTTAATAGAGACGACCCCAAAGTCCGTAATCCACGAACTACAGCAGAGGGTCTTGCCGCACATCCCTACGCCGCCCTGCAACTTGGCCTGGTCGCGCGCTCCAATTTGCCGCAGCTCGATGCGCGTGCGAAACGTTGCCGCCAGGTCGCGCACGAGCGCTCGAAAGTCAACGCGTTCATTTGCCGTAAAATAAAAGGTCAACCGGCTCCCGTCAAACGTGTACTCCGCCTCTACCAGTTTCATCGGTAGATTATGCTGGGCAACGTGCCGGGCGCATTGTACCAGCGCATCCTTCTCTTTGCTCTTGAATGAGAGCATCATGCGTAGTTCGTCCTCGCTGGCCAGGCGAAGCACAGGCTTAAGCGGGTCAGTGAGGTCACTTTCCGCCAGCTTTTTCGCGGCCATGACCACTCGACCGGCCTCCGTACCACGCACTGTTTCAACAATCACGTACTGCCCGGTTGTATACGCTTGACCTTGCGGGTCGAAGTAGTAGATGCGTCCTGCAGGGCGAAAACGAATACCAGCGATGGTAACAACGTTTTCCGTGCTCGTTGCAGGTAACATTGTCCAGGATCCTTCTAGACACCCATAAGGACAGGAGCCCTACCTGCGGACAGGTAAGGAGCCTGTCACAGTACACTTCTTTGCTACATCTCGTTTGTCAGCAGGATCGCCTCCGCCACTTCGCGCATGGATTTGCGATTGTTCATGCTTGCTTTCTGAATCTTGCGAAATGCCTCCTGCTCGCTGAGCCCTTGCTTCTCCATCAAAAGGCCCTTAGCCCGCTCGACGACCTTGCGTGTCTCTAACTGGTCGCTGAGGGTGCGCGCCTTTTCCTCCAGTGTACGGAACTCGCCATAGCGGGCCAGCGCCACTTCGATAGCCGGGGTCACTTCACTTTCGCGGAGCGGCTTCACAATATAATTCACCACGCCGGCGTCCTTGGCTCGTTCTACCAGGGGTTGATCGCCATACGCGGTTAGCAGCAGCACTGGTGCAATCTTTTCCTGCGTGAGGGTCTCGGCGGCTGCGATGCCATCCATATCGGGCATGCGAATATCCATAACCACCAGGTCGGGGCGCAGTTCACGCGCCAGGTTGACGGCGCTCAGCCCGTCACCGGCCTCGCCAACCACCAGATAGCCCTGCTTGGTCAGGATATCTTTCAGATCCATGCGTTGAATAGCTTCATCATCGGCAATAATCACTCTTGTCGGCATAGTATCCCTCATTTTTTCAGTCCCTGTCCAGCCCCTGAAGCGGATGCTGCAGCCCGTGCTGCCTCGCCTGGGTACTTAGATACGAAAAGTATACCATATTTTCCGGCTCCGGCATAGATGAGTGAGAAAAAGCTGGCTTGCAGAGAGGATTTGCATGTATTACTAAACCACCTAGCATTTTCAATTTTCCGGTCATGCCACGTACGGGAGCCTTGCTGTCTGGCCCAGCAGCTGCGCTATGAGAGAAGCTTCAGAGACGATGGATTGTAACTGCGCGGGCGTGATCGACTGGCGGCCATCGCAGAGCGCGCTGTTGGGGTCCGGGTGCACTTCCAGGATGAGCCCTTCGGCCCCGGCGGCAATACTGGCGCGAGACATAGTGGGAACCAGTTCGCGGCGGCCGGTGGCATGGCTGGGGTCAACAATGATCGGCAGGTGGGTCAGCTCATGCAATAGTGGCACGCAGGAGAGATCGAGCAGGTTGCGCGTCTGCGAATCGAAGCTGCGTATACCACGCTCGCAGAGGATTACGTTTGGGTTGCCTGCCGCAATGATGTATTCTGCCGCAAGCAGCCATTCTTCAATGGTAGCGGCCAGGCCGCGCTTGAGCATGATGGGTCGGCCGTGGCTGTTTTGCCCAGCCGCGCGCAGCAGCGGGAAGTTTTGCATGTTGCGGCTGCCAATCTGCAGCATGTCGGCATAGCGGGCTACCGTCTCGACCATCTCTGGCTCCATCACCTCGGTAATCACCGGCAGGCCGGTCTCTGCGCGCGCTTCAGCCAGTAACTGCAATCCCTCGACGGCAAGCCCCTGGAACTGGTAGGGCGAGGTGCGCGGTTTGAACGCGCCGCCGCGTAAGATCTGTGCCCCGGCTGCCTTCACAGCGCGCGCCGTAGTGAGCAATTGCTCTTTGCTTTCCACCGCGCATGGTCCGGCCATAATAACCGGCGCAGCGCCTCCGATCATAACAGGATGGCCGCCGAGGACATCGCCCACCACGACGGTGCTGCTTTCAGCCTTGAAGGCTCTGCTTGCCAACTTATACGGGGTCTTGATATGCACAATGCGCTCGACCGCGCTCTGCTGGCTGATGATAGTATGAGCTTGTATATCAAGCGCGTTGCCGTCAAGCGCGATGACCTCGCGCTCCCCTATCTTCGCGGTCGCGATAGGCCGCTGGTTTCCGCTCACCTGGCCCAGCAGGGCTATCAACTGAGCGCGTTCTTCGTTCCTGGCCTGACTACGAATGACGATAATCATAAGTGCGATCCTCTCTGCTATCCCGAATATCGAAACAAATAAAAAAGCAGAGGTCTTTTCCTCTGCTTACTCCAGCATGCTGGTGGTTGTTTTTGCTCAGCCCAAAGGGCCCACCATCATGCTGGAGGGCTAAACCAGTAATAAAAACCAAATTGTCGGCTGACTGGATTACTGAGCATTGTAATATTCCAAATTTTTAAGATAGCGGGGTATCTACAAGGGATGCCTCGTCGATACTTGCTTACCTAATGATTATAAGTGGGCTGAACAACCTTGTCAAGCCTTCTATAGCGCATAGGACTTATTTCTGGCGCACAATCGAGGTGCTCAAAGCGGTAAATATGGGCTGCTGCTGGCTGTCTACACCAGTTGTTTCGGAGACCATGAAGGTCATGGGTCCGCTGCGCCCGGCCCGTTCGCGTACATCCAGCACCCGCACGGTGCATGTGACTTGCTCGCCGATGCGCAGGCGGCGGGCATAGTTATACTGCTGTTCGCCGTGCAACAATTGCATTTTGGAGCTATCCAGTTCCAATCCGGGAACGCGCATGCCGCGAAAAGTGGTTGGAAAAGTGGGGGGAGCATAGAGCAAGGGCGAATCGCTCTGCAGTGCGGGGTCTCCGGTTGCTTCCATGAAGCGCCGCACTGCCTCTTCAGTGACTTCAAAGATGTGTGGCGATGAACTGTTGCCGATCAGACTTGCATCGATGAGCATATCTCACTCACGTCCCTATTCTAGCTTTGTTGTGAGAGCAGCAAGATGCTGTAACACCTGCTCAAACTTCCCTTCCAAAGAAGTGAAACCCTGTTCAACCTTCCCTTCCAAAGAAGTAATACGCTCCCTGATGATATCCAGATCACCTTGCATCAACTTGATATCCTGCTCCTGACCAGAGGCAATACCAAGAAGTATAGTCAGATTCTGGTTAATCTCTGTATAGTTGTAAGCTTGTTCAGAAGGAGTCCTCTCTGCTGCTTTTCTCTCATCATAGAGACGTTGTAGTTCCATAGCAGCTACCTTCCGTTCTAGCGTGGCTAATCGATCTTCCTGTGTAGGCATAGAACCCTCCCTTCTCTTCAATACAGCATAACACACTTCTATCTGAAACAACAGCCCCCGATTTGCGAACGGGGCTTGTTTCTGGTGTCCAATCAAAGTACTGAGAGTTGTAAATACGGGTTGTCATGTGTTTGCCTCTCTAAGATGCAGGTATGCAGTTCTCTACAAGGATTTCACACTCCTAAAGTCCAGAATTCAGAAGTAGGGTAGAGGCAAGTTAAAACATGCTAGTAATGAATCCAAGACGCTCCAGGGCCATGTAAGCAGCGGCAACCTGGCCCTGAACGGCGAAGCTGCCATCGTGAATGAAGGCAAGCAGCTCCCGGGGTGTAACTAACCGGGTCTCGATAACTTCGACGGGGTCGACCTTTGGTGAGCCTGTCTGGCGCACATCGTGGGCCAGGTACCACCAGATGAGCGTACGCGCACCGGTGGGATTAGCATACATGTGGGCCAGGAACTCCATCTGGTCGTCCCCCACGCTATAGCCCGTCTCTTCCATCAACTCCCGGTGAGCCGTAGCCCGTGGGTCTTCCTCCCCGGCGTCGATGCTGCCGGCGGGAAACTCCAGTACCTCCAGACCTATGCCGTGCTTGTATTGATTGTTAATGAGAAATCGTCCATCCCTGGTAAAAGGGACGATGCCCACCCAGCCGCGATTCTCAATGATGTAGTAGTCTGGAATGACCGGCCCACCCGGTACAGCCACCTGTTCGCAACGCACCCGCAGATAGGGGGTGTCGATGACCTGCCGGTACGAGAGCGTTGTCCAGGGTTGATGTTTTGTCATGCAAAATCCTTACTAATAGTTACCACCCTAAGCGTTTTTCCATTCGGGCTGGCGCTTTTCCAGGAAAGCGCGCAGGCCTTCGTGGGCATCAGCAGTCGACATCACCCGCGTGAGGTAGAAGGCGTTGACCTGGTCGAGCGCCTCCAGGCGGTTCTGGTGCTCTTTCTGTCCCATGCGTACACTGGCCTTTACAAAATGCAGGGCGACGGCGCTTTTGCTGCGTAACATATCCAGGATGCGCTCCGTTTCCTTGTCCACGTTTTGGGCGGGACCAGACCAGGTAACATAGCCCAGGCGCGCTGCCTGCATGCCGGTGAGCGTATCATCGCCGGGTGCCGTGCCGGGTATGACCAGCACGGCCTCGTGCGCTGCCAGTACCAGATCAGCGACCCGTACGAGCGCGCTGGCAGCCGGTGATAGCGTGCCGCGCGCCACTGCCAGTACAGGCTGGGTTACGGCACGCAGCGCGGCGCAGGCGTCATCGATAACAGCCTGGCGCACGGTCTCGCCCTCCGCGCCCGCGGCTGTATGGCCCGCGCTGAAGTCTAATATGACGGCTTTAACGCCGCTGCTGCCCTGTTTGTCAAAGGTAGTACAGGCGGTACTCAATTCCCTGAGCATCAGCTCGCCCGGATGCGGCGACAGTACTATGCGGATGGTCTGCGCCTCGGCAACAATGCGCAGCGCCCGGTAGGCCTGCTGCATAATCAGACCTCGCTGCCGCCGCGCAGTTTGAAGCGTTGAATCTTGCCGGTCGCCGTCTTGGGCAGCTCAGGCACGAACTCGATCCAGCGCGGGTATTTGAAGGGCGCGAGCCGTTCTTTAACGAAGGCTTTGAGTTCGTTCGCGAGTTCTTCCGATGGCTCCTGGCCGCTCTTGAGAACAACGTAAGCCTTGGGCTTGATCAAATCGTCCGCGTCGGCCTGGCCCACTACCGCGCTCTCCAGGACGGCGGGGTGTGCGATAAGCGCACCCTCCACCTCAACGGGCGAGACCCACTGGCCGCCTACCTTCAACATATCATCTGAGCGGCCGCAGTACCAGAAATAGCCATCGGCGTCCTGGTAGTACTTGTCGCCGGTATGAATCCAGTGGCCGTTGATGGTGTCCTTGGTCTTTTCATGCTTGTTCCAGTAGTACGCCGCCGTGCTGTCGCCGCGAATCAAGAGGTTGCCAATCTCGCCGTGTTTGACCGCGTGGCCGCTCTCGTCGGTAATCAGCGCTTCGTAGCCTGGCACCAGCTTGCCAGAACTGCCGGGGCGTATCTCTCCTGGGCGATTGCTGATGAAGATGTGCAGGATTTCGGTGCTGCCAATGCCATCGAGGATCTCCACGTGGAAAGTCTCTTCCCAGCGCCGCAAAATGTCCGCGGGCAGGGCTTCGCCGGCCGAGACGCAGAGGCGCACGGAGGAAAAATCGAAGCGCTTACCGGCCTCGGGCAGCGCGAGCATAGACGCGTAGAGCGTGGGAATGCCGTAGAAGATGGTCGGGCGATACTGCTCGACGCCTTTGAACATGTCTTCTGCCAGCGGCCGGCCTGGATAGTGAACGGCGCTGGCTCCGACGCCAAAGGGGAAGGTGAGGTTATTGCCCAGGCCATAGGCGAAGAAGAGCTTGGCGGCGGAGAAGGTGATATCCGCCTCCTTAATGCCGAGAATGGGTTTGGCGTAGTATTCCAGGCAGTAGGTCGTATCGTGTTGCAAGTGGACGCAGCCCTTGGGGAAGCCGGTGCTGCCCGAACTATACAGCCAGTAAGCGCTGTCATCTTTGCTCGTTCCGGCGGCTTGCAGCGTTGTGGAAGCTTTGAGCATCCACTTTTCAAAGTCGTACAGGGTCACCGTTTCTTGCTCGCCATCCTGTGCCAGGCCGACCACCACGACATGCCGCAGGTATTTCAGTTCCGGCAGAATCTGTCGCATTTGCTTCCACAGGCTGGCGTGGGCAAAGAGGACGCGCGCACGGCTGTCGTTGAGCATGTAGACATAGTCGGCGGGGCGCAGGTTCGTGTTGAGAGGAACGGCGACGGCTCCTATCTTTATCGCTCCAAAGAAGGCAGCTGTGAACTGCGGGGAGTCCAGCAGCAGCAGGGCCACGCGCTGTTCCAGGTCAACACCCAGTTCAAGCAAGCCATTGCCTACGCGGTTGGCGAGTTCGGCCACCTGCGCATAGCTATAGGCCGCTCCCTCGTGATAAATAGCGGTTTTCGCGCCTCGCCCCTCCACGATATTGCGATCCAGGAAAGCGGTGGCGACATTGAATTGGTCGGGCAGGACGACGTTGGGGATGGCAGGGATGGTAGTCGACATTCAAAATACCTCTTTTCTCCTGGCACGGCTTCCAGGTAACTGCACCGTCGGCGGCTTTCTCCTACAAACTCGAATATAACAGAAACTCGCCAGGTTGTGAATCAGGCCCGATGCGGCCTCTTGGTCTTTCTCGTGCTGTAACCACGAGTATAGATATTATATCCCACTTTCCTCCAATTGCTGCTGTTTGTTCCAGTATCTTGACTCACCCAGCGGCACTACTACAGACATATACGCAGGTATGTCACGCATAAGGGGATGCTTTGTACTTGCAGGATGTGAAATCGTGCCATGATCATTGCGGTGGTCGTGGGCAATCCTACGTCTGAAATCTCGATCAACTGTCTCCTTTCCTAAGATATCTACGACCATCTTCGGTGATTTCCCATGTCCCACGTGGAGATTTCTCCTTTAAAAGACCCTTTTTCACCATTTCAAAGCGTGCAAAATTAGCTTCTTTTTGCCAGCGCAGTCCGCCCGAGGAGTGCGGCTCATAGTCTACCTCTTTCAACACGCCCATCATCAACTGCTCCACCCTTACCAGTACAACTTTCGGCTTGGCTGGTCCACCCGACTCATCGAGTGCCTTCAAAATAGGCTGATAGTAGGCACTTCTCGGTGTTTGCCGTCCCTCCTGCGATTGGTGGCCCAGATTGCGCTGCTTGGCAGGTATAGTTTCTTCTTCCGTCGTTCCTTTATCATCTGATTTTATAGGGGTATCCCGGTAAACGACCTCACCTTCTACTGATTGTTCCTGATATAGGAGTTCCTTCTCTAGCTCTGGCAACTTCTCAGATATCCGCTCAGCAACTAAGCGTGCCATAAGATCAACTATCGGATCAATTTTCGGCCCGGAGGGACGCAAGAGGGCCAGGATTTCCTCGTGAACGATCTTATATTTATTCATCAGCTCTATTAGGGCGAGCAAGGACGTTGTAGAGATAATGCGTAGTTGGTTCGTTCGTTTTTCGCCTATGATGGCGTTCTCGAGTTGTCTAAGCTCAGAGTCGGGACGTCCCACTACGTAAAGTCCAAGAGCATTATCCCAACTAGTAATAGATTTCTCAGAGATCAATTCATCCACGTAGCCAACAAGTGTAGCAGCTTTTATCGTGTAAACATCTGTCGTTTTGACTTCAACAACAATATGAAAGCCTGTAGGTGATTTCCAGTACCCATCAAATCCAATTTTCCCTCTAATACCCTGATAGCGTCCAAACGTCACTTCAAATCCTAAAAAGCGCCCAAGATGATTAACCAGATCTTGTAGAGCGCGATTGTATTGGTCCCCTGAGTTTCTCAGGCATTCCTCAACGTATTCTTGTAGCTGGTTGACCTCACAAACCTTTTGCCGCAAGAATTTGCGAAATCTTTCTCGTGGAGTGTCGTTTCCTTCAGTATCATCTAACTTGCCAATGACATTCAAGATTTCATTTAGTGTTTCAAAGGTTGTACTCACACTTCACCTCGGTTTGCCTTTACTACATCTATTGAATGTGACCTTATAATATCATAGAAAAGCTTCAGTCGGTATTCTGTCGGTTAAAATGGTGCGCCTAGAAGATGTTAAGATTTCTGGGTTGCTGAACTAAGGTGAAGGGCCTTCCTGAGCAGAGATACCTCTTACAAACGCTAGCTTTATATGCTTTCTCATGCTAAACTTACATATCGAGATTCTGAGAAAGGGAGCGACCGGCCTTCTTTTCTTTGTATTGCTTGGATGATACTTTACCTATCATGCAACGGCTAAATAGTGGAGGAGAATTGCTGTGGCGCTTGGAAGACCTTTGTATTCTACGAATATGGTTCCGCTCGTATTGGGGATTCGCTTGATTTGCTCGATCAATTAGAGACGGATTCAATAGATTTAGTGATTGCCTCTCCTCCATTCGCGCTACAACGTGAAAAGTCTTACGGGAATGTCGCCCAGGAGGCTTACGTCAACTGGCTTTTAGAATTCTGTAAGAAGGTTTATTGTGTACTAGCTCCTACAGGAAGTTTCGTTATTGACCTTGGAGGAGCATATCAAAGCAAGCGACCAGTAAGATCGCTTTATAACTACCATATTTTGATCAGATTATGTGAGGAACTTGATTTTCGTCTTGCGGAGGAGTTCTTCCGACCGTCAGGGCGTTTGTACGAAAAGACGGCTGCATCTCTACTTACAATAGAGTGTAGTTATGCCGATATGTAGAAGAGATAGAGTCAATTTTTCCACCGAGCGGGAGCTTGTCTAAAACTCCTCTGATGGTTTCCGATTTTCAGAGGTAGCGGTGTGCCTCCGGCGCACGAAGCTTTTTGTGCTAGACGAGCTGGGGGTCAGAAACTGAACAGTACGAGCGGGCTTGAGATATGAAGCTAATGTTTACATCGCACCTGGCTAATAGAAAATATGGATATTTCTCGTATCTGGCGGAAATAATCGCTCTTTTTGCCATCTACTTCAGCACAGCAAAACTCGGCCTCTCCCTGGATGCAATCAGTAGGTTTGCTACTCTCATCTGGTTGCCCTCGGGCATCGCAGCTGCAGCACTTCTTCTTTTTGGGTA
>WNFD01017375.1_pt1 | contig 10922 bp, 7 predicted proteins | sample 5400491 | NCBI WGS metagenome assembly WNFD01 (sample SAMN13153343, study PRJNA577476) | soil metagenome | isolation source: 120 cm saprolite under Douglas fir tree site 2 hole 2 replicate 2 | place: USA:California | collected 2015-04-18 | reverse complement strand
CGCGGTCGGCGTGCCGAGCTTATCGCCCTTCAGCAATCCGCCAATGTCCACCTGCACCGGCGAAGAGAAGCTGGTCTTGCCGTAGCGGTAGCTGGTGGTGAATTGCCAATTCGTGCTGATCTTGTGATCGAGTCGAATAACCCCGAAATCTTCCGTGAGCGGCGTCGCAGCCGGCCGGGTGAAGCCCAGGGTATTGACGCCGTCAGCGCCGGAAGCCGTAGCCAGCGCGCCTGTGTCGCCTGTGGGCATCAGCGCCCAGACGGCCGCAATCGCCGGATCCAATCCAAGACCTCGCGGGTCCAGGGTTGTGCCGCTTCCAGGATACGTCACGCCATTTACTGTGACTGGCCCGGGGTTCAGGTTGTAAAACTGCCCGCCGAATTGCAGCACGCCTGCCTTCATCAGATCCGAGGGCACGCGCCGCGAAACGTCCGTCGAGCTGACAAATCTCCGTCCCTCATAATGGAAGAAGAAGAACGTCTTGTCCTTCCAGATCGGACCGCCAATGCGTCCGCCGAAGCGATTGTCGCGCAGTGCCGGATTCGGTTTGCCCGCCGCATTGCGCGTCCATGTATTCGCGTTCAGGTCGTTGTTTTGCAGATATTCGTACGCCGCGCCATGGAACTGATTCGAGCCGCTGCGTGTCACCATCTGCACCTCGCCTCCCGCGGATCGCGAGAAGCTTGCACCCGAGTTGGTGGTCACCACGCGAAATTCTTCCAGACTCTCAATCGGAGTAGGAACCACCGCGCGCGGAGTCGCCGTAAAATTGCTTCCGCTGTACTGGCCGCTGCCCGCGGTGCTGTCCGAGGCATCGCCGCCATCCAGCAGGAAGGTATTCTGGTCGCTGCGCGCGCCGGCTACCTGCCCGCCAGTGTTGTCGCCTTCACCCGTCGCGTTCGGCGAGCCAGGCGAATTGAATCCCGGCGTTGCCAAGGGTTGCAAGAGCAGCAGGGACGTCGCGTCGCGCGCCAAGCTCGGCAAATTGTCGAGCATCTTCCGCTCGAGCACGTTGCCGACAGAGGAATCCGAAGTCTGGAGTTCGATCGCTGCTCCCGCTTGCACTTCTACCATCTGCGTCATCGTGCCTATCTCGAGTTGCGTGTCGACGGTGGCCACCTTGCCCACCTGCACGCTCAGCGGCCCGATCGCCGTCGTTCGAAAGCCACCCTTCTTTATCGTGACTTTGTAGTCGCCGGGCGGCACGCTAACGAACGTGTAGTAGCCCGTATCGTTCGTCGTCTGCGTTCGCGATTCATTCGTCGCGAGGTTAAGGAGTTCAACGCTGGCGCTGGGGACCGCCGCCGCTTTTTGGTCCGTAACCGTTCCGGTTACCGTTGCTGTGGAAGAGCCCTGGGCATGGGTAAGGGACGGAGCGAGAATTAACACGAGAAATACTGCAAGGAACACTTTCACGTTTGAAATGCGCATCTCCACCACCTCCGTTGGACACACTGTGGCGGTTTGAGTGAGGAAGGCACAAACATTTTGCGAAATCTGTCGGGCATGACAGATAAAGCCACCCTAAACCACCACAAACATGGTGAGAAATTAGTTCCGGTAGCCCTTACGTGTCAAGCTAATTTCTTAAGTTAATCTAAATTTGATTTATGATTCCTGCTGGCGACCGCGAAAAACGTCCGCTCTAGTTCTGGTACTTCCATATCTTCCTGTGGGCACAAAGACAATCTTGCTATTGGGCGATTTTGCCTGACTGCTTTAGGCGGGTGAGCCAGTGTTGGGCGGTCACCGCTTCCGGATGGTCGGGGTAGTTCTTAAGGAAGTCGCGAAGGGCCTGAGCGGAATCCTCGTAGCGTCCGATGGCCGTGAGGGACTGGGCGACGAGGAGCGCGATTTCGGGGGCTTTGCCGTTGGATTGCGCTAAGGCTTGCTGCGAGGTCTTCAGCGCTTCGGGATACTGCTTGTGGTAGTAGTAGGCCCTGGCCAGCGTCCAGTAGGTCTCCCAGCTACCAGGGCTGAGCTGGACGGACTGTTCGAGGGGGGAGATGGCGACGTCGTATTTGCCCTGATTGGAAAGCGGGGTGCCGAGCGCGGCGAGCCCGCGGGCGTGCTTGGGATCAATCTGCGTGGCTTTCTCTAGGACCGATTGCGCCTCGGCCCATTTGCCGCGGCGTAAATACAGAACCCCCTGTAGATACAAAACGTCGGGGTGTCCTGGAGCGAGACGCATCGCCTCGCTAAGGCGCTTCTCGGCTTCCTCGAGATTGTTCGCTTGCAGGGCTTGCAGAGCCTTATTGAGGACCTCCCTGGCCTTCGGTGCGAGGACCGGGCCTCCGGTGAGGCCAACGGTTCCGGTTGCATCTGACTCGGGTTGCAAATAGACGTCCACTTCCGCCTTGACCGGGATGGGAACGGAGACTTCTCCGTGTCCAGTTTTGTATCCAGGTGCTTCGACAATGACACTAAACTCACCGAGATTTTGCGGCATGAAGACGGCGCGGCCCCTTACAGTGCTCGACTGTCCGTTCGGGATGCCCCCAACGCGGAAAAGCTTGACCACGGCGGGGACCGAAATAGGCGAACCGGAGCTGTCCCGTACGTTGACAACGATGACGGCATTGTTACCGCTGATGGCAGTGTGTTCGTCGACGCCGTCCTGGCAGCGAACCGCAAGCGGGGACAAGAGCACAGCCAGCAGCGGCGGGAGAACGCTTCGCGAGCGCCGAACGCATTGTTGCGGAAAATGCATGGGAGAGGCGTCAGTCTTTCGGCGAGCGTAGCCCTCGCGGCAGATGGCGTCAAGGAATAAGGTTGGCATGGCGAGGCTTGACAGAGCGGCCGCAAGGCGTTTACATGCAGGTTCTATGACCAGACGATTACGGCGTGCGCTGAGAATCGCGGCGGTTGCAACGCTGCTTGCGTGCGCCGGCACTTGGGGCTCTGGCGACCCGAATCAGGGGTGGACGGAGGTGCGGAGCGCACATTTTGTGGTTGCGAGCAATGCCGGCGAAAAAGAGGCGCGACGGATTGCCGACCAGTTCGAGCAGATTCGTGCGCTCTTCCATGCGGCGTTCGCAAACCTTCGGGTCGACCCCGCGCAGCCAGTGCTGATCCTAGCGGCCAAGAACGAAAAGACGATGAAGATGCTGCTCCCCGAGGACTGGGAGGTGAAGGGACACGTCCATCCGGCGGGGCTGTACCAGCAAGGGGAGGACAAGCACTACGTGATTTTGCGGCTGGACTCCGCGCGCGACAATCCTTTCCATGCGCTGTACTACGAATATACACACGCCTTGTTGCACTTGAACTTTACGGGACTGCCACTGTGGCTGGACGAGGGGCTGGCGGAGTTCTATGGCAATTCGCGGCTGGGCGAAAAGGAATCGCGAGTCGGAACGATCGATGAAACGCATTTGTACATTCTCGGGCAGAACAAGCTGCTGCCCATTGAGACGCTCCTAAGTGTGGAGCAGTCGTCGCCGTATTACAGCGAAGCGAACCGGGCTTCGGTGTTTTACGCCGAGTCGTGGGCGCTGGTGCACTACCTGATGATGGATCCGGAAGCGCAACAGCGGCAACTGCTGAAGAATTTCTTTGCGGCGTGGGACAAGAGCGGAAATCAAATCGACGCGGCGCAACAAGCCTTCGGAGACCTGAAACGCTTCGGGCAGGTCATCGAAGGGTATTCGCGGCAAGCAAGTTTTCGCGTGGGATTGATCAAGAACGCGCTGCAAGCCGCGGATAAGAACTACTCCGCGCGCAGCTTGACGCCCGGAGAAGTCCTTGCCTTGCGTGGGGATTGCGCCACACATCGCAACCGGTTTGAGCAGGCACAGCCGTTGCTGGAGCAGGCGACGCAGCTTGAACCTAATCTGGCCATCGGCCACGAAGCGCTGGGCTATTACCTGTACCGAAAGGAAGACAAAAGCGGCGCCGACAAGGAAATGAAGAAGGCCATGGAACTGGGGTCGACGAGCTTTGCCGCGCCGTATTATCACGGTTTGCTGGTGCTGCGCGGAGGTTTGGCGGCACCCGCAGCGCGGCAAGAGGCCCGCGTTTGAGGGATTAGCGCAAGCGTACGCGGCGTCTCCGGAGACGCAGAAACAGGCACTGGAAGCGGGCGCTCATGCCGTTAAGCTGGAGCCCACGACGCACGCTTATGCAATCAACCTGATGTACCTGCTGCTGAACGCCGAGCGAGACGCGGACGCGCGGCAATTAGCGCAGCGAGTGCTGGAGAAAGCGGCTTCGGCGGAAGAAAGGCAAACAGCGCAGGACCTGCTGAATCGCATCAAGGAACACGAACAATGGGTGGCGGAGAGAAAGGCGCAATCCGACGCGGCGGCGAATGCGACAACCACGACGCCAACGGCGAATGCCCCGGCGGCGGCACAAACGAAAACGGCTTCTACTACGGCGATTGCACTGGATACGTCGACGCTTATGGCGGTAGAGGGATTGGTACGCGGGATCGACTGTTCGCATAAGCCCGCTATTACCGTAACGCTGGGCGGGGGAAACCGTCCGCTGATTTTTCATGCGGCGGATTTGGGTACGGTTGGCGTAACAGGCGCCAGCAAGGACATTCCAGGCTTAGATTCGTGTGAGAAATGGAAAGGCCGGCGCATTCGACTTTGGTTTCGGAAGGTGCGGGAGAAGGGCTACCTGGGAGAAATAACAGACCTCGCTTTCATGTAGTCTCGGCGCACGGCTTGTCCGGGATGTCGGCAGCGCACGGAGCAAATGCCAGCGCATTTCCTTTCGAGATCGCGCGAAAGCTGGGCGCAGCGTGCTGCGCCCCTACACAATTAGGGCTTTTCGTAGACGGTGCGGCCGCCGACTACGGTGCGGAGGACTTCGGTTTTTACGTAGTCGGATGGCGGGACTTTGGTCAGATCGTTGGAAAGAATGAGGAAGTCGGCGTATTCGCCGACTTTCAACTCGCCCTTCTTCCCTTCCTCGAATTCGCCGTAGGCGGAGCCGGACGTGTAGGCGCGAATGCAGTCCTGCAGCGAGATTTTTTCCTGGGGCTGCCACCCGCCGGCCGGATTGCCATTGGGAAGCTGACGCGTGACGCAAGCGTAGAGTCCGCGGAAGGGGCTGACGACTTCGACGGGATAATCGGTGCCGAAGGCAAGACGCGCGCCGCTTTTTTCCAGAGTGGCCCAGGCGTAAGCGCCCTTGATGCGTTCGGGACCGACGCGGGCTTCCGCCCAGCGCATGTCGTTGGTCTGGTGCGAAGGCTGCATGGAGGCGATGACTTTGAGCTTGGCAAAGCGCTGGAGATCGTCGGGGGCGACGACTTGGGCGTGCTCGATGCGGTCGCGGCGGTCGCGCGAGCCATTGGCTTTGGCGACGGCTTCAAAGACATCGAGGGTGATGCGGTTGGCGCGGTCGCCGATGGCGTGGAAGTTGAGCTGGAATCCAGCTTTGTCGCGTTCGATGGCGAGCGCTTTCAGCTTATCGGGCTCCATGATCAAGATGCCGCTGATCTTGGGATCATCGGAATAGGGCTCGAGCATGGCGGCGGTGCGAGAACCGAGCGCGCCGTCGGTGACCATTTTGAGAGCGCCGGTCTTGAGCCACGGGTCGGTGGTGCCCCCATCGGCGCGCTTGTTTTCCAGGTCATGGAGAGGCTCGGTGAAGTGCAGCCATTCCGTGATGCGGACGGTGAGCTTGCCATCCCCTTTGAGCTGTTGGTAGGCGAGGAAATCTTCCCAAGCGGAATTATCTTGAACGGAAGTGACGCCATTCTTGGCGAGATCGGCCAAAACCAGGGTGATTCCGCGGCGGCGCTGCTCGACGCTGGGGTCCGGGATGCGCGCGCGGACAAAGTCCATGGCCGGACTTTCCTTGAGCATGCCGGTGAGCTCTCCGGCGGAGTTGCGCTCGAATTCGCCGCCGGGCGGATTGGGCGAGTTCTTATCGAGTTCGGCGAGCTTGAGGGCGAGAGAATTGGCGACGGCGACGTGGCCCGTAACTTGGGTCAGCAACACGGGATTCTTGGGGGCGACGTCGTCGAGCTCCCACTTGTTGGGAAATTGCTTTTCCGGCCAGAGCGTGTGATCCCAGCCGGCGCCGGTGATCCATTCGCCTTCTTTGTGCGAAGCGACGCCGGCGGCCAGGCGCTTTTTCAGCTCTTCGATGGAGGTGGCGCCGTAGAGACGTACGGCAAGCATGCCTGCACCCGCGGAACCGAGGTGAACGTGGGCGTCATTGAAGCCGGGCATGAGGAATTTTTCGTGGAGCTGCTCGGTGATGGCGTGGGCGTCGCTGCCGCCGCAGTCGACCAAGACTTGGGAGATGGAGCCGATGCAGATGATTTTTCCGTCGCGGACGGCCATGCCTTGCGCCCAGGGATGCTGGGGGTCGTTGGTGTAAATGCGGCCATGCAGATACAAGACAGTGAGCGGAGCGTCTTGCGCGGCGCGAGCCTGGGGCCGGAGCGCGGCAAATGCCGCGAGCGCGACGATCAGGAGGATCGACATAGTAGCGGCGCAAGCGGAAGGGCTTGTGCGTGGGCGATGATTCATGGAGCTTTTTCCTCCGCGATACCGGAAACACCGAGAAGAGTCAGGAGCACACGCTTGAGGCCAAGCTCGCGGCCGGCGGGCTCGTACCACTCCTGCAAAGAGTGCGCACCGCCGCCGGTGCCGCCCGCACCAATGGAGATGGCGTCGATGCTGTGCGAGAGCGGGACGTTGGCGTCGGTGGAGGAGCGCTCGATGCGCGACTGATTGCCGAGGTATTCATCGGCGGCGCGCAACGCGGCGAGCAACAGTGAATTTGCTGGCAATTCCCCCGCGGGGCGGCTGCCGAGTAGTTCCACTTTCCATTCGAGCTTGCCTTTGGAGCGGTCGCGAGCGGATTCCATTTCGTCGCGGACGCCCGCGGCAATGCAGTCGCGCAGAGCGGATTCGAGCTTGGTGAGCTCGTCTTCGCTTTCGGAGCGAACGTCCACCTTGAGTTTGGCTTCGTAGGGGATGGAGTTGACGGAGGTGCCGCCTTCGATTTGGCCGATGTTGAAGGTGGTGCGCGGAGCGACGGGCACTTTGGTGTTGATGAAGCGGACGGAGGCGCGCACGAGGGCGTTGATGGGATTGGGTATGCCGAAGTCGGACCAGCTGTGGCCGCCGGGACCGGTGATGGTGGCTCCGAGGCGGCGGGAGGCGAGAGCTTTGGTGGTCACGTGGTCGGTGCCTGAGCCGTCGAGGACGATCACGGATTTTAGTTTGGGCTTGTAAGCTTCGACGAGGGCGCGCATGCCGCGGAGGTTGCCTTCGCCTTCTTCGCCAACATCGGCGACGAAGAAGATGGTGCGAAGCGGCTTGAGATGCGCGTCGTGGCAGGCGCGGGCGATGGCGAGGAGCGCGGCGAGGCCTGTGCCGTTGTCGGAGATTCCAGGGCCGAGGAGGCGATTACCTTCGCGACGGACTTTTATTTCGGTGGAAGCGGGAAAGACGGTGTCGAGGTGCGCGGCGAGCATGACAATCTCTTTTTCGTTGACGCCGCGGAGCTCACCAATGACGTTGCCGGCTTTGTCGATCTGCACGTCGAGACCGGAGGAAGAAAAGAGAGCTTTGACGGCGGCGGCGCGCTGCGCTTCCTGGAACGGAGGCGCCGGGATTTCAGTGAGGCGCACTTGCTGGTCGTTGATCCATTCCAGGTTGCGGGAAAACCAGTCGAGAGCGGTACGGACTTCCGACGTGTCAGCGAATTGTGGAGGCGAAGCGGTTCGATTGGTCTGAGGAACGCTGACGGACCTAGCGGGCATGCAGAAGAGGATAACCCAAAGGAGACCGTGTTTCATCGCCGAGTTCCGAGCTTGCAGCGAGGTCAATTGCGTGCGGCCTCGGCGCAAAGGGCTTGCACTTCGCTCTCGGTGAGCACGCGCGCGGATTGCTTGGCAGCGTCGAAGATGCGGTTGACGAGCGCGTCGTTGGCCGGGATGCCATGGCGCTCGAGCCAGAAGAGCACGTTGGATTTTCCGCTCAAGGGGCCGATTTCGATGATTTGGTCGAGACCGAAGAGATGAGAGGGGACGCCGCTGTAGACGGAGTCGGCGAGGGTGGCGTCTTTCTTCTGATAGGCCTTGATAATGGCGGCGGCGTGGACACCGGTGGCAGTGCGGAACGCGTCGCGGCCGATCACTGGAGAATTTGGCGGGATCGTGGTGTGCGTGGCCTTGGCCACTTTTTCGCAATATTCCTTGAGGCGGGAGAGGTCGCGGGCGATCAGGCCCAGCAGGCGAAGGTTGACGAGCATCAGCTCCATGGACGTGTTGCCGACGCGCTCGCCCAGGGAATTGGCGACGGCGTGGACGCAGTTCGCGCCTGCAGCGACGGCCCACAGAGAATTGGCGACGGCTAGGCCGCGGTCGTTGTGACCGTGCCAATCGACGCGGATCTTTTCGCCGCTGGGCTTTACGACTTCTTCGATCGCGAATTTCACGAGATTGTAGGCGCCTTGAGGCGTGGCGTGGCCCACGGTGTCGCAGAGCACGATGGCGCGCGCGCCGCTGCGGATTGCGGTGGAGTAGAGGCGCTTGACCGTGGCGGGGTCGGTGCGGATGGTGTCTTCGGTGACGTACATCGACGGGAGGTTGTGCTCGACGGCGAATTTCACGGCTCTTTCCGTGGTGCGCTCGAGGTGGTCGACGCTCCAGTCTTCGACGAGACGGCGGATGGGGCTGGAGCCGAGAAAGGTGGCGGCTTCGATGGCGATTCCTACGCGCTGAGAGATTTCGGCGATGGGGCGAATGTCCGCTTCCACAGTGCGCGCGGCGCAGTTGGGGCGAATCTTCATGCGAGTGGTGGCAATTTCGCGGGCCAGCGCTTCGGTGTCGGCGAAAGCGCGGGGACCGGCGCCGGGAAGGCCGATGTCCAGGGAATCGATGCCCAGCGATTCCATGAGGTGCAGGATTTCGATTTTTTCTTCGATACTGGGGTCGTAGACGGAGGGATTTTGCAGGCCGTCGCGGAGGGTTTCGTCATTCAGCAAGATGCGCGTGCCGGGTGGGATTAGCGGAGTGGAGGCTTGGTTCCAGTCGTGGATCCATTCGTTGTTTGTGGATTCGGTCATTCGATGATCCTCGGTGCCTTTGGCCTTGGCTAGAGTCCCCCACTCATTTCAGGCCGTGGTTGCGGAACATGGTTTTCAGGGCCCCGCGGACGTTACGGAGACGGGCGGCGATGCCTCGGCCGTACTCGAATTGCAGAAAGGCGTCGGCGGCGCGCTCGAGCTCTGCGCCGTAGCGGTACCACCAGGGCTTTTCGCGGCCTGGCAGGCGGTCGATATCGATATATTTTGTCTGCACCATTTCGAGAAGGCCGGCTTTGCCATGGGTGCGTCCCCAGCCGCTGGCGGCGCAACCGCCGTGCGGGACCTCTGCGATAGCGAAGTAGCTGATCGCGTCGTTGACCATCACAGCACCGGCGCGCAGGCGCTTCGCGATGGCTTCGCCGCGAGCGGCGTCGCAGGTCCAAACGCTGGCAGAGAGCGCAAAGGGCGAATCGTTGGCGCAAGCGATCGCTTCTTCGCTATCGCGCACGGATTGCATGGCCAGAATGGGGCCGAAGGTCTCTTCCTGAAAGAGTTTCATGGAGGAATCGACGTCGGCGATGACGGTGGGCTCGAAGAAATTGGGACCCATATCGACGCGCGGATAGCCGCCGCAAAGAACGCGTGCACCGCGGCTGACGGCATCTTCGATTAACTCGACCATGCGCTGCAGATGTTGTGGGCGAATCATGGGGCCGACGTCGGTGTTTGGGTCATTGCCAGGGCCCAGGCGGAGCTTTCTTGTTTTCCTCACGCAACGCGCGGCAAACTCATCGCTAACGGTTTGCTCGACGAAGAGGCGCTCGACGGAGAGGCACACCTGGCCGCAATTGGTGTAGCTGCCCCAGACCGCGGCACTGGCGGCGACATCGAGGTCGGCATCGGCGAGGACGACCATGGCGTCTTTGCCGCCGAGCTCGAGAACGGTGGGAATCAGGCGCTTGGCGCAAGCCTCGGCGACCCGCCGCCCGGTCGCGACGCTTCCGGTGAACAGGATTTTGTCGGGATCGGCATCGATCAGTGCCTGACCCACTTCCCCGCCGCCTTGCACCACGGTAACTAAATGCTTTGGGAAGCTGGCTTCGGCAAAGAGTTGTTCGATCAGGGCGCCACAGTGCGGAGTGAAATCGCTGGTCTTGCAAATCACGGCATTCCCCGCAGCGACTGCGGGGATGATCTGGCTCATGGGAATCGCCAGCGGATAATTCCAAGAGCTGATGATGCCAATCACGCCGAGCGGCTCGTAGGTTAGTTTGCCGGACTTTGCTTTCGCCGCAGTACTATGATGAGGGACGCGTTCCGGTGACAACAGGCGCTTGGCGTTTTTTGCGAAATAGGCCGCGGTGTCAACGGCCACAAAAATGTCAGCGAACAGAGCTTCGGCGCGAGGCTTGCCGGACTCGGCGACGACGGCGTCGGCCAGCGCGTCGCGGGACGACATGACGCGGTCGCGCAAATCGCGAAGCCGCGCGCACCGCTCGCGAACCGAAAGCAGCGCCCACCTCGCCTGCGCCGCCCGAGCACGCGCGACGATTTGGGGTAGTGCCGTAGGAGGCGTCTTCTCAAAATATCCAAGCGTCGCGCCGGTTGCGGGATTTATCGAAGGAAGAGTATCGACGGAGATGGCTGTCGCGGCCATACCTGCGATTCTATCCGAAATCGCGTTAGACGAGCAGCAAGGCCCAGAAATAGCTGACAGAGATCCGGCGAGGAGACGACAGCCTTCTGACAGCGTGGCGCGGCGAAACTAGCCGGGGCCGATCCGGAAGGCTTCCTGGAGTTCGACGCTGACCATGCAGAGGCCTTGGGGCGGCACGGTCGGGCCGGACTTCGAGCGGTCCTTCAACTGGTAGAGGCGATCGATGTCGGCAGGCGCGAGCTTGCCGCGGCCGACATCCAGC
>WNFD01007368.1_pt1 | contig 10923 bp, 10 predicted proteins | sample 5400491 | NCBI WGS metagenome assembly WNFD01 (sample SAMN13153343, study PRJNA577476) | soil metagenome | isolation source: 120 cm saprolite under Douglas fir tree site 2 hole 2 replicate 2 | place: USA:California | collected 2015-04-18 | reverse complement strand
CTGCCGAGTTTTCCCTCGACCGAGGCAATCGCCCCCGTCAACCTTCCAGCGCGATCAGCGTAGTCATCTAGCTTAATGAAGGTGATCACTCTCTCGGTCTTCTGCCGCATCTCGGTGTGGCATTTTCGAGCTATCTCCACTAGCTGGTCCCAACCCCCCTCGATGATTGTCCCGGCGGCGGTCAATCGATAGTCAAGGCCACTCGCATCAATAATTCTTACCAAGTCCACGATATCTGCGCTGATTGAACGGCCACGTCCCAACGGGATGACACTAAGTTCCAGCAGCATAGGGACCTCCGTGTGGTTCGTATTATAACTCGCCGACAGCCCCGTTTATGCTCAAACCGGGTGGGAACGAATCTTCAGTCGCGTGAGATCTCTCATCGCAAGCGCACCCTCGTCCAGAATGCTGACATCCGTGTCAGATGCGTGGCGTCAAACCTGAGCCAAGAAGGGCACTGGCCTTTATTACGAGCGCGTTACGAGGGTCTTCGAGTTGGCAAAGCAACTGCAACAGCAACATTCCTGCTCCATCGCATGCTATGCAGGTCAGCAGGACGATGAAGGATAAGAGAGGTATACCGATGCGCGAGCCAAAAGGACCCAAGTCTGCCTTTGAAGGAGAAAATCGGGCGAGTGAACAGCAAGAAAGCAAACCTGGCGTGGAAGGACTGTCGAGACGTACTTTTTTGGGGGTGGGTTCCGCTGGTCTAGCTAGCGCGGCACTGGCTTCCCTGGCTGTCAACGCCCAGGAAAGAACGGACACTGAAAAAGCAGAGCAAGATCATTCTGCAAGTAATCCGGGCCCTGAAAACAAGCCCCTTTTGGATGAAAATCCCAATTCAAATCTTCCGCCGCCGACCGATCACGGACACATCGAGCCGATATGGCACTCCTTCGATCTAACTCACAAACGGGTTGAAGAGGGCGGTTGGACCAACCAAGTAACAGAACAAGTACTGCCATCCTCAAAAGACCTCGCGGGCGTCAGAATGCGGCTTACGGCAGGCAGCTTTCGGGAGCTGCATTGGCACACGGCCGACGAGTGGGCCATTATGCTGTACGGAAATGCTCGCGTGACCTGTCTTAACCCCGATGGAACCGTGTTTATCGGCGATGTGGGCAAAGGTGACCTTTGGTACTTTCCAGCGGGATTCCCTCACTCGATCCAGGGGTTGGGTCAGGATGGTTGTGAATTTATTCTGGTATTCGATCAAGGTTCGTTTTCTGAAGACAACACCTTCCTTCTTTCCGACTGGGTGAGGCGCACGCCGCCATCGGTGCTGTCAAAGAATTTTGGGCTGCCGGCGAGCGCTCTTAAGAACTTACCAACCAAGAGCTTATACATCTTTCCTGCCGACTTGCCCGCATCTTTGGCACAGGACAAGTCCTCCGTTGGGGGTCGTCGTGTCGAATCCCCATACCAATACACCTTCAGAATGGAGGCTATGGCCCCGACGAAGCAAACGAGGGGCGGTGAAGTTCGCATCGTTGACTCGCATAACTTCCTGGCGTCAAAAAATATCGCCGCAGCGTTAGTCAACGTAAAGCCGGGTGGTTTGCGTGAACTGCACTGGCATCCGAACGCTTCTGAATGGCAGTACTACCTTAGCGGTAAGGGGCGCATGACAGTCTTTACAAGCGAAGGAGCGCGCACGATGGACTTCAACGCCAATGACGTCGGTTTTGTACCGGCGGTCGCTGGCCACTACGTCGAAAACACGGGCAATACGGACCTGGTGTTTCTCGAAATGTTCAAGGCGAGCGAGTATATGAACTTTTCCCTGAATAACTGGCTAAGGCGCCTGCCTCCCGAGATGGTCACGTCGCATTTGAATCTGGACGCAGACACCATAAGTAAGATTCCTTCAGAAGCGCTCGACGTTCTCCCTGGCTAGCCTTGTCGCTAAGTTGTAGCATCGAGGTGACCGGCCCGACGGTGTGGAGTCAACAACTAATCAGGGCAAAGGTTTAATGTAGTGATTTCGATGAGAACGCACACCTCGCTGCTGCTAGCCCTCTTCCTTGGCATAAGCATGCTTGCACAGCGGGCGCAAGCACAAACGAACCCTAAACCAAGTCCTGCACCCAGCCCACCTGCAGTCGACTCAGATCCTCCGTCTTGGCTGTTTCCTATCGCCAAACTCGACGAGTCTTTGCCCCGTTGGCTTCACATTGGCGGCGAATATCGTGATCGTCTCGAGGGCCCGATAGGTATCGGCTACACGGGTACAAACGATTTTTATCTGCTGGATCGCTTCCGCTTGAAGGTAGCGATTCAACCCAAGGACTGGCTGAAGTTTTACGGGGAAGTACAGGACTCTCGTATCTTTTTCAATCACCACATCGCCAACGCCAACCCGTTCGAGGACAGTTGGACCCTTTGGCAAGGCTACGCTCAGGTCGGTAGTTCCACATCAGGTTGGGTCGATGCCCTTGCAGGGCGCCAAGTCCTCCTCTTTGGCGACGAACGCGTAATCGCACCATCCAATTGGCTCAACGTCGGCCGCACTTTTGATGTCGCGCGCGTCGACCTTCATCATCCCGGGTACGAAGTGGCAGTCTTCGCCTCTTCGGTTGTGCCCGGCAGCAATACCTTCTTACACCGCGCGATTCCCGGGAACAACTTCTACGGAGTCTACGGAAGCTTCAACGACATCATTCCGAGCGCCACCTTCGAGCCGTATGTCCTCTGGCGCCTTGCACCGGGGAACTTTGGTCTTCCGGAAACGGTCGGCCGTGGCCACCTCAATGAAGTCACCATCGGCCTGCACCTGAAGGGTACGCTCCCCGCGGAATTCGACTACGACACCGAGGTTGACGGGCAGACAGGCTCTCTCGGCGTATCTTCCATCGGCGCATGGGCTGGCTATGCGGGCGTGGGCAAAACGTTTCGCAACATTGCCGCTGCGCCGCGGATCTATTTCGAAGGCAATTACGCCTCTGGAACGAAGAATCCCGCCGGACGTGACTGGAACACCTTTGACCAGCTCTATCCCTCCAATCACGACAAGTACGGCTTCGCCGATCAGGTGGGCCGCAGGAATCTTGTGCAGTTCCGGGTCGGCGTGGAGGAAAACGCCGGTAAGAAATGGAAATTCAAACAAGCCTTTGAAGGCTTCTGGCTGGCCACCTCACACGACAATTTCTACGCCAGCAGCGGAGCGATTGCGGTTCCAGCTCACCCCGGCGCCAGCCGCCACATCGGCAACGAACTCGATCTGATCGGCGAGTACCAGATGAATACAGGACTCAACTTCGGCTTTGGTTACGCCCGACTCTTCGCCGGACAATTTCTCAAGACCGCCACGCAGGGACACGATTACAGCTACCCATACGCTTACGTTCAATATAATTTTTCCAAGTCTGGCTTTCATTTTCCGATCACTCCGAACCGACCGAACTACTAACATGACCACCGTCCCTGAAACACTTGCAACTGATCCTAAGCGGGTTTCCACTCGTGGAAAGACTTTACTTGAGCTTTGGCGCTGGCGTGCAGATCGCTGTGACGCAATTCCACCAGTTCAACCACCGCTGGATCGTTTCGGTGCGCTTCCCCTTTTAGGAGAGAATATGCCACTGTCCCTGCCGACTACATCATGCCCAATTACCGGCTGCCGAGGGAGAGCTATGCCAGAGCTCAAGATGTCGGTCGCCAACAGTAACCTGATTATGATGTACAACACAGCGTCGAGTCCGGGAAAGCGAAAGTAAACCGTCAAAAAAACTAAAACCAAAACGTAAGGAACAAACATCCATTAGCTTTGAAATGCGGCTGCAATGATTTCAGGCGAAGGTAGTTCTATTCCGGGTCGCCGTTCCTTAAGTGAGCAGAGATACGCGGGTCGGACATGAACATATGCGGGTTGGCAAAAGCACCGCCGTTGTCTGCAGCTGCAGCGTCGCTAGAAGTGTCAGAACCGGCGTCCCTGTGTCCAACACTCCGACACACGCATTCGGCTCTCCATTCGAATCTCCCTTCTTAATCAACTACTTGCGGCGACGTGAAGCGCATCGGTTTTGGTACGAAGGGTGCCTTTACTCATGGCGCGAAAAGGAAGTGCCCGACAACAAAGATCACCAGGCGCACCTGATCGTCGATGCGGGGCGAATTGGATCCATGGGAATGAAAACAGAAAGGCGAAAAGAAATGTCAATCCGGACGCTCGATGGAGCCGCCCTCCAGAGCGACCAGTGGGCTGCCGATCTGGAAGCCGGGCAGGGCAACGACGCGCGGCTGTTGGCCGCGGCGAAGAGCGGCCGTTCGGTCGCCTTTGGCGAGCTCTTCTATCGCTACAAGCGGAGGATTTTTCACCTCGCACGACGCATTATGCGAAACCACGAGGACGCTGAAGACGTTGTGCAAGAAGCTTTCCAGCTCGCATTTGTTCATCTGCACGATTTCAAGGGCGGCGCTCGATTCTCCACCTGGCTCTCGCGCATTGCGATCAATGTCGCTCTGATGAAGCTCCGCAAGAAGTCGCGGAAAGTGGAGATCTCGATCGATGAACATTCTGAATCGGATGACATGTCGTTTAGAGATGCCGTAACAGACTCGGCGCTGAACCCCGAGCAGGACTGCTTACGCCAAGAAAGATCGCAAATTCTGAGGGAAGCTCTGGCCGAGCTTAGACCGAATGCACGGCGCGTCCTTGAGCTCTATGAACTGGAAGGGCACTCGATGAAGGAGATCGCAGAAGCCATGGGCATTTCCGTCGCGGCCGTAAAGGCGCGGATCTTCCACGCCCGACCGAAAATCCGGCACGAACTGGACCAGTACTTCGCCAAGAGAGCGGAACGACGGAAGAGATTGCGCTTCGGCACACCAGGCACTTGGGGGTCTAGCGGCCAGGAGCTACGCGCTGCTCTTAGCTGAGGAGCTGAGAGTGAGAGGTCACTGCTTATGAGGGCGGGCGGAATCGTCAGAACGATCCTCTTTGTATTCGTGATGCACGGAGTGGCGGCGCAGGTGCCGCAGCAGAGCCCGCCATCTTCTGAACGGGGCGGGGCGGTACGGCAGAATGGGGCATTACCAGCGCAATTAGCTGGGGCGCAACCAGCGGTACAAAGCTCAGGGTCATCGCATGCACGGCCAGAGGTGGAGTTGCGGCGATTCTCACTTTCGAGCGGGGCGTCGATTGAAGTTTCCCCGGAATGGATCGAGCGCGAGCAGATGCCGCTGCCCCCTTCCCCGAGGCTGGCGCCGTTCGCGCCGCACGTGACGTTCCTGGAATTTGCAGCGCTGGAAAATCCGAAAATGCACTCGGTGTTGCGGATTGCGATGACAACGAATCCGTTCCTGGGAGGCGATGAGGTCGCACTGGATGTACAGATGCATGGTGCCGCCGGTTCGGGCAACGGCCTGGCGGATTATCTATTCTACTTTTTCTTTTCGCCCCCGAGGGATTGTTTGGATGGAGGCTCGGAAGCTTACAGGAAGGCAAAGAGCCAGGCAGAATTGCCGGACCAGACGCCTTCGCCGGACCTGAGTATTCGCATGTACTGCAAACACGCACCCACGCTGGCAGATTTTTATTCGAGAGAGTTGAGTCCGGGTGTCGTTTATCAATTCACGAATGGAGTGGAGCGCGCGAGCGGGATTTATCCGGAGTTTTATCTGACGCCGATGGAAAAAGTGGAGGCGAACGGGTTGACGTTTTACGTGTTTGAGGCGCAGGGCAGTAGGCAGCTCGATCTGGTGACGCTGGACCACTTCAACTTGCCCGACGAGACGCAGGGCGCGCAGCCGGATTTCTTCTGGGCGGTGGGGGCGCCGAGTCCGTTTCCTTTTTTCCTGGATCCGCAGGGGAAGAATGTTTAGGTGATCCAGGTGGCGTATGCGGGGCTCGGGCTTGGTCCGAATAAACGCGAGATGTTCCTGAGGTTGCTGCGGCAAGTCCACTCGCCCTGAAGCAGGGCGGAGGGGCTTCGAGGGCCGGAGGCCGTTGGGCTTAGCGACGAGCTGATTGGCACGCTCTTGGGTGAATTGCGAAGAGGTAAAGGAAATGCGAAATAGGAGCTCCGCCATTTGGCGCATGCGGTTTGCAGTGCAGGTCATTGTTCTCCTTTGTGTGCCGGTAGCCGCTCTAGCGGCTCCTGCGGACGGCTCTCTCAGTCCAACAAATATTTTTGCGCCGGTATCCACGCCGGCCCATTCGATCCTTGGACTCTCACTTTTTGTGCTTGCAGTTACAGCAGCCATATTCGTGATCGTGTTCAGCTTGCTGGTCTACTGTGTCGTGAGGTTTGGGAAGCGGGCAGACGATGACGGCCGCGAGCCTGCCCAGGTTTACGGCAGCAATCAGGTGGAACTGGCATGGACCGTCATTCCGGTTCTCATCATTGTGGTTTTGTTCCTGGCGACGGCGCAGGTGATCGCCAGCATCCAGAAGGCTGCCCAGCCGGGCAACGCGATTCAAGTGATCGCCATCGGCCATCAGTTCTGGTGGGAGTATCGCTATCCGGGTCTGAAGGTCGTTACCGCGAATGAACTGCACGTGCCGGTGAGTGACCCGGCTCAGCCGACCCCGACTTTCATCACGCTCCTCTCCGCAGATACAGATCACAGCTTCTGGGTTCCCCGTCTGGCCGGTAAGAGCGACCTGATTCCCAACCACCCCAGTACTATGTGGATTGACCCGCAGCAGACCGGGCTCTACCTGGGCCAGTGCGCGCAATATTGTGGAACGCAACACGCCAAGATGCTTCTCCGCGTCTATGTGCAATCCCGCCAGGAGTTCGACCGCTGGATTGAAGAGCAAAGTCGGCCAGCGCAAGCGAATCCAGCAGTTTCTGAGGGGCAGCGCATTTTCGAGACGACTGCCTGTATCAACTGTCATGCCGTGAACGGCACGGCGGCAGACGGGCGCTTCGGCCCGGACCTGACGCACCTAATGAGCCGCGAAACGATTGCTTCCGGAGCAGCGCCGAACACACCCGAAAATCTCCGGCTTTGGATTCAAAATCCCGAGGCTATCAAACCTGGATCCAAAATGCCGGCCATGGGATTGAGCGATCACGAACTGGACGCAGTTACGACCTATTTGGCGACGCTGCGCTGAGCGCGTTGAGGAAAACACTCGATGCCGACTGATTCAATCTCAACGCTTAGGGCGGACATGCCGTCCCGTCCTCTCGTCGCTAAGCTTCACGAATGGGTGACCACCGTCGATCACAAGCGGCTGGGCATCCTGTACATCGTTTATGCCTTGGTGTTTCTTGTGATCGGAGGGATCGAAGCGACGATCATGCGCATCCAGCTCATCCGTCCACATAATAATTTCGTCTCGCCCGACGTGTTCAATCGAATGTTCACGATGCATGGGACCACGATGATTTTCTTCGTGGCCATGCCCGTATTGTTTGGATTTGCAAATTACCTCATCCCGCTCATGATCGGCGCGCGGGACATGGCCTTCCCGCGTCTCAATGCTTTCAGTTTCTGGCTGACGGCATTCGGCGGCATCCTTCTTTATTTTAGTTTCCTCGGAGCGAATGGTCTGTATGGGGCCGGAAATGCTCCTGACGTGGGATGGTTTGCCTACGCGCCCTTGACTTCGCAGACATTCTCGCGCGGGCATAGCACCGATTTCTGGATAGTAGCCTTGCTCGTTTCGGGGTTCGGCAGCATCGGCACGGCGATCAATATTGTCGCAACGATCGTGTGCATGCGCTGCCCGGGGATGACACCGGGGAAAATGCCGCTACTTGCATGGCTCAACCTTGTGATGGCGGGCATGGTGATCCTTGCCGTCAGCCCGCTGACGGCTGCGCAGATCATGCTGCTGGTGGACCGCTACTTGGGTGGACATTTCTTCGACACGCAAGCTGGAGGCTCCGCCGTAATTTGGATGCACTTCTTTTGGATTTTCGGCCATCCAGAAGTGTACGTTCTGGTGATTCCTGCCTTTGCCTTCATCTCCGAGATTGTTCCGGTATTTTCACGCAAAGCGATTTTCGGCTACCCGGTAATGGTGGCGGCGACGATCTGCATTGGGTTCATCGGTATGAGCGTCTGGGCCCACCACATGTTCACGGTCGGCATGAACTCCAACGCCAACACCTTTTTCGTGCTCTCGACGATGGCTATCGCTGTTCCGACCGGGATCAAGATCTTCAACTGGCTGGCGACGATGTGGGGTGGAAAGATCCACTTCAAGACGCCGATGCTGTTCGCGATCGCCTTTCTCTTTCAATTCTTGATTGCTGGTCTTACGGGGATCATGTTGAGCGCAGCACCGTTCGATTGGCAGCTTGGGAATTCCTACTTCGTGGTTGCGCACTTCCACTACGTCATCGTGGGCGGGATTCTCTTCGCACTTTTCGGGGCTTTCTATTACTGGTTTCCGAAGATGTCAGGAAAAATGTACAACGAGGCGCTCGGCCGGCTGCATTTCTGGTTCTTCGTTATCGGCTTTCATCTGACCTTCGATTTCATGCATGTCCCCGGACTATTGGGCATGCCGCGAAGAATTTATACCTACGAGCCGGGTCGCGGGTGGGACACCTGGAATCTGATCGTGACGATTGGGGTGTTCTTTCAAGCGGCCGGTATTTTGGTTTTCGTTGGCAACCTAGTGTGGTCCTACTTCAGGGGCAAAGCCGCCGGGAGCGATCCTTGGGACGCGTGGACACTGGAATGGTCGACCAGTTCACCTCCGCCCGCATACAACTTCTCCGTAGTTCCTGTGGTCAAGAGCCGCCGCCCGCTCTGGGACCTCAAGCATCCGTCCGATCCGGACTGGAAGTACGAGTAGCAGGGAAGCTCTGATGAATACGACATTGATGACGATGCCCGAGCTCAGTTGGGAACTTCCCGCCCGCGGACGGTTGGCAATGTTCTGCCTGATCGCCGCCGAGGCTGCGATTTTCACCATTTTTGTCGTGGCCTACCTCTTCTACATCGGCAAGAGTCTCACGGGACCGATGCCGAAGGACGTTCTGAGAGTCCCGATCTTTTATACGATCTGCTTGCTCTCCAGCAGTCTGACGATTCACTTGGCTGTCCAAGCGCTTCGCCGCGGAAACATCAGAAGCTTCGGAAGCTGGTGGTTCGGAACGCTTGCCTTGGGCGCTACTTTCCTTTACGGGACGGCGAGCGAGTGGCATCGACTCATTTACCGGGACGGACTGACGATCAGCACCAACCTGTTCGGAACCACCTACTATTCATTGGTCGGATTGCACGGGTTTCACGTGATTGCAGGGCTTCTCTGCCTTTCGACCGTAATGGGCTTCACGCTTCTCGGAAGCCTGAAACAGACACACGTGGATCGCGCCGAGGTGTTGTCTCTCTATTGGCACTTCGTGGACGCAGTGTGGGTCGTGGTGTTCATCGTTGTGTATGTGATTGGACGTTGAGGAAAGGAGCGGAAGATGGGCTCAGAGCCACTCGACCTACGGGCAGACACACGCGAGAGCGCATCGGCCGCCGTAGATATGCCCGCACCCACCGCGTGGCCGATTGTCCTGGCGTTCGGCGTCGCGCTGCTCTTCGCCGGATTGGTGACCAGCGCATCAGTCAGCATTCTTGGTGCGATATTGGCTGTCAGTGGATGCGTCGGCTGGTTTCGCGACGTGCTGCCCCTTGAGAAACACGAATCCTTGCCGATTGCGGAGAAAGCCACACCGGTAGTCACGAGCCGCCCTGCGGTGGCCCAGGTGACATGGATTGCGCCCGAATTGCACCGGGCGCGACTGCCCTTGGAGATCTATCCGATTTCGGCGGGAGTGAAGGGCGGGTTAGCGGGCAGCGTGGCTATGGCGGTCCTGGCGATGATTTACGGAATCGCCAGCAAGCATGGCATCTGGTATCCGATAAACCTCTTGGCTGCCGGCTTCTTCCCGGCAAGAAACACGACGGCGCAAATCGCTGCATTTCATCGGGACGCTTTAGTCATCGCCGTGGCCGTCCACCTGGTCGCCTCTTTGATCGTCGGGCTTCTCTACGGCGCAATGCTTCCCATGTTTCCGCGCCGGCCGATTCTGCTGGGAGGCTTCGTCGCGCCCATCGTGTGGTCTGGTTTACTTCACAGCATTCTTGGAATCGTCAATCCAGTGCTCAACCAGCGCATCGACTGGCTCTGGTTTGTCCTCTCGCAGTTCGGATTCGGCATCGTTGCTGGCATCGTGGTTTCCAGGCAAGTGCGCGTGCACACTTGGCAACACCTGCCCTTTCCTATTCGGGCTGGGGTCGAGGCGACCGGAGTCATGAACGACAGAAGCAGAGAGGATCGGCGGCAATGAAACGCCACTGCATTCTTCTGGCTTTGGCGGCCTTTGCCGTTTTAGCCTGCGCCGCCTGAGCATCACGATGTCAACTGATAAGACGATTTCCCGGCGCGGGCTGTTTATGAAAATGGGAATTCTATTCAACGGTTTGGTCGTGACGGCGCTTGCCGTCCCGATCGTCCGATTCCTCTTATCCTCGGTTACGCGTGGACGCGCGAATCGTTATCTATCGTGGGTATCGCTGGGAACCGTCAGCCAATTCCCGGAAGGAGAGACGCGTCTCGCCATGTTTCGGAATCCGTATGTGACGCCAACGGACGGCAAGACGGCGGACACGGCATGTTGGGTAAGGCGCATCAAAGGAGAACAATTTCAGGTTTTCGCCATCAATTGTGCACATCTCGGCTGCCCAGTGCGCTGGTTCCCGCAGTCCGGGCTGTTCATGTGCCCTTGTCACGGAGGTGCGTATTACCAAGATGGGTCACGTGCCTCCGGCCCACCGGAGCGTGGATTGTTCGAGTATCCGCACAAAATACAGGACGGCTTGGTCTCGATCCAAGCGGGTGAGTTACCCACGCCCGGAGCGAGCGCAGCCCTCCTCGGAAAGGAACCGCGATGCGCTTGATCGCTCAGATCGGGGAGTGGTTTGACCGGCGATTGCAGCTTGCCGCGCCCATCCGTGAAGTTG
>WNFD01007367.1_pt2 | contig 10923 bp, 11 predicted proteins | sample 5400491 | NCBI WGS metagenome assembly WNFD01 (sample SAMN13153343, study PRJNA577476) | soil metagenome | isolation source: 120 cm saprolite under Douglas fir tree site 2 hole 2 replicate 2 | place: USA:California | collected 2015-04-18 | reverse complement strand
GACCATGACTAATTTAACTAATGTGGGGATATGCGCGCGCGTGTGGGGTGGGGACGGCCATTGAAAGTGAAAGGGCCAGCCTTAAAAGTGCGGAAAAGTATGGAAAAGAAAAAGTATGAAAGAGGGACAAGTGAAGAAAGATGCCATAAAGGAAAGGACTCGGGAGATCCCGAGTATACAATACAGCACTGTGCTCTGGGCAGCCATGTTAAGTAATGTTTGATTAGGCTCGGATCCAGCCGTCCAGCTTCACACTCCGACTAGGTTTTGAAATATACGCTGCATGTGCTGCGCTGCACATGTAGCGACCACTTCCTGCTTCCTGTAATGCTGGCCTCGGCCGTGCGTTGCCAAAATACAGTTAATTGGTAACGCGGCCCGGCCCAGAACTCGGTCTGTTGATCCGTTCAAGTTGATGCGGCACGCTAACCCGATGTCGGAAACCTCAAAAGCAGAAAGTGAGGGCGAGGCGAGGGCGGGATATAGTCTTGCGCTCGTGGAGGGTAAAAAAATAGCTCATGTTCGGAATATAAACCAGCGAAGGAGGACCAAAAAAGATGTTAGCTACTACAAGAAAGGGCGAGAGACTTCGACACGAGTCGACAATCCATACAGCCTACCCGCCTTCTTCCACCGAACCTCAACCCCAGAGATGCAACTGCTGCTCCGTGGGACCATCCACATATCGCGCGCCCTTCCTCGGATACTTCTCCAAGAGCTGCGCGATCTCTGCCAGGTCTTCCGTCGACAGCTCCACATCTCCGCCAGCCATATTTTCCAATGTTCGCTTTGCGTTCCTACCGCGCCCACACGGAGTTCACGGTCAGAGGAATCGACAACGAACGAGGCACATGTGGGAAAAAGAAAACTCACGAGGATCCGGGAAGCGGGATCATGTGGTCGCCGAGAGCGCCATCCCACGCGATGCACAGCTGCGCGACCGTGATGCCTTTCCGATTCGCTATGGCCGACAAACCGTCCACGAACTGGAGGTTATGTCCGATATTCTGGGGGCGAGTGGGTATGTCAGAGGGGGGGAAGCGAAGAGGAGGCGCGAAAGATGACTCTTACATCATCCTGGAAACGACTGAACCCGCGCCTGAAATCGCCTTCTTCGAAGTCTTGACGGCTCTTGATTTGACCGGTGAGTAATCCAAAGCCGAGTGGGCTACCTGGAGTTAGACAGAAGTGATGACAGAGAGAGAAGTGCTTACGAGTAGGCGACAACAGCAATTCCAAGTTCCTTACAGGTGGCAATCACTATGCCATGGGTATGTATTAGCTCTTCGGCCCAGGAGAGACTCGGAAAAAAGAGTGCCAATGCTCACCATCTTTCGTTTGTTGCTCGTAGGCTTGAAGGCTCACTTCGATCTCGACCGCCGCGACGGGCACAACCTAACTCGTCGCATAAAGCACTCGTACGCCAACAGAGGAACGTTCCGTAACTTACCTTGTGTGCGCGACGTACGGTGTCGGCGTTAACTTCAGACAGACCGATGTAGTCAAACTTTCCCTCCTTGACCATCTCATTGAGAACTTCTGCGTAGTGCTCGATCTCGTAGTTCGATTCGCGCCTCGCAGGCTCGAACAGATCGAGCCTCTTCGTCCCGCGCAAGGCCTTGAGGACGGCATCGACGCTCCTGCGCAGGTTCTCCCTGCTCCCGTCCGACACCATCTGGCCGGGTATCGTCCCACCCTTGACAGAGAGGAAGGCGCGCTCCGCGTATTCGGGGTACCTGTCGAAGAAGCGCGCGAGCAGCTCGAGGTTTCCCGTCGTCAAGCCGTGCCCGTAGAACTCGGCTGAAAAAGGTGTAAAGAAAAGAAGGCGCGTGAGCCTTGGGACCTCGGGACGAGTCGGGCACGATGTCGAGATGATGGAGACATGAGGAGCCACACCCACCGCTGTTGAGGAACATCTTTACGCCTGGTGGCAGGGTGTCGATGCCTGCCTTGATCGCCGCGAAGGCTTCTTCGTCCGGGACGGGCGTCGGCTTCACGGTCATCATCATGAGCCCGTGCTGTGATTGTCGAGCAAGTTGGAATGAATAGAATGTTTGAGAGAGGGGGCCGTTTAATTGGACTACATGACTTACCGCGACTTTCCCGACGACAACATCAGAGGCCGCTCCACCGAGTTTAGCCGTGTTGTGTACCATGATATGCTTGTGTCTCTAACTGGTGTCTTGTGTGGGTGTGAAGTTGGGGCATGGGTTATATACAGGGATGGCCGAGCTGCTTAGAAAATAGATATAGAATAAGCAGCGAGCGGCGTAAGTGGGTCTGCCGAAATCGGCAGGGGCATACACCATCCATCAACGTATCAACGTGCATCAACGGCTCCGAGTCTGAGGATATCTGGTCTGGAAGATGATGTGCCGGCCCATGTTACCCAATGCGCGTTGACACATTGACGCGGCTCGGCTCGCCCAGGGAATTATTAACGGGGCCAAGTGGATCCCCTTTGCCCGCTAACGACTACAGTAGTTATTTGTTGCTATGGCCATGTTCCTCCCTTTGCTCTCACCGAGTTCCAAAGCCCGCCGTGGTGACATATCGTGATCATCATCAGTTGACTGACAAATAGAATAGACCAGTCTTAGTCGCTTGCCAAATGGTTGATAATCTAACCTCTGCCTGCGGGATTTGGATCGATCATAACGTGTTTTTCTTTCTTTCGTTTTTTTGCTGACGTTCACGCATTCTACACGCCGCGGGGCCGGGGTCAAGTGGAGCAGTCTAACTGTAGCGTGCTTCGAGGCACTAAGGCGGCAGATCCACATTCGACAACCCACCAGGGGACTCGGGGGGACTCGGAGAGACACTATCTCAGTTGCAGGAATAGCCATGCTAATGCTTGGAATACAAAGCTCAGTCTTTGGGGTGTCATTTTAGCTATGGGTACCTCGCACAATGGGAAAAGACCATATGTTCGGGGGAGCGATGAACTTTATACGATGGAGTCGGAGTACAGTAAAACCAGCCATAGCGCATTCCACGCTCAGCGTTTGGCTTCAAGACTTGCCTCTAGTTCTTCACTCGTTGTTCAGAGATGCATGAAAATGGAGGAATATGTAGAAACAAATAGTCTCTACGCACATGCAAAATTTTGAGGGAAGTTATTTGAGGAAAAAAAAAAGGTTGATAATTATGCATTATGAGCGATTGTACAGAAATACCGAAATATGGGTAAATTGGGATGAAACTGTCAACGCGGTCCGGAATTCTCGATGCGTTGATCCGCCCGCTGATGAGGCACGCTGGCCAGATGAGATGTCGGAAACCTCAAAAGCAGCAAGAAAGGGGGAGGCTCGGGGGCATATAGAGTTTCGCGGTCGTGGAGGGTGTAAAATAGCTCACGTTCGGAATACAAGCCAGCGAAGACCATAAAAAGACGTTAGCTACACCAACAAGAGAGAGGGAAAGCGCGAGGCTTCGATACAGAGTCGACAATTTGTACAACGTACCCCGCCCTTTTTCCGCCAAAGCTCAACCCCAGAGATCCAACTGCTGCTCCGTGAGACCATCCACATACCGCGCGCCCTTCCTCGGATACTTCTCCAAGAGCTGTGAAATCTCCGCCAGGTCTTCCGTCGACAGCACCACGTTCCCCGCCGCCAAATTTTCTAAAGTGCGCTTTGCGTTCCTGCGGCGCCCCACACGGGGGTTCACGATTAGTGGAATTCGACAACGAACGAGTGTTTGGTGGGTGGGCGGGTGGGTGGAAGTGAAAGTAAACAAACACTCACGAGGATCCGGGAAGTGGGATCATGTGATTGCCGAGCGCGCCAACCCATGCGATGCACAGCTGCGCGAGCGTGATGCCCTTACGATTCGCGAGGGCAGACAAGTTGTCCACGAACTGGAGGTTATGTCCGATATTCTGGGAGCGAGCGGGTATGTCAGTGGGGGGAAGCGGACAGGGGCACGAAAATGCCTCTTACGTCATCCTGGAAACGGCCGAGGTTGCGCCTGAAATCGCCTTCTTCAAGGTCTTGGCGGCTCTTGACATGACCCGTGAGCAATCCACGGCCGAGTGGGCTGTTTGGGGTCAGAAAGAGACGGTGACAAGCAGAGAGAAGCGCGTACGAGTAGGCGACGACAGCAATGCCAAGTTCTTTACAGGTCGCGATCACTAAGCCATGAATCCATGAGTTTTCCAGCTGAGGAAAGGTGGAAAGAGTGACAATGCCTACCGTCCTTGGTTTGTTGCTCGTAGGCCTGAAGGCTCACTTCGATCTCGACCGCCGCGACGGGCATAACCTAACTCGCCGCATAAAGCACTCGAACACCACACGGAGGGATAAGTCGTACTAACCTTGTGTGCGCGACGTACAGTCTCCGCTCCGACCTCAGACAGGCCGATGTAATCAAACTTGCCCTCCTTGACCATCTCATTGAGCGATTCGGCGTATTGCTCGATCTCGTAGTTAGTATCGCGCCTCGCGGGCTCGAACAGATCGAGCCGCTTCGTCCCGCGCAAGGCCTTGAGGATCGCATCGACGCTCCTGCGCAGGTTCTCCCTGCTCCCGTCCGATTGCAGCTGTCCGGCGAGCGTCCCGCCTTTAACGGAGAGGAACGCGCGGTCTGCGTATCCGGGGTATTTCTCGAAGAAGCGCGCGACCAACTCGAGATTCGCTGTGCTCGCGCCTTGCCCGTAGAACTCGCCTGAAACATGAGGGCGCGTGAGCTTGCGGTGCTCCGGCGTGATGGCGAGATGATGATGTCCTAGGGGACCACACTCACCGCTGTTGAGGAACATCTTGGCGCCCGGGGGCAGAGCATCGATCCCTGCTTTGATTGCCGCGAAAGCTTCTTCGTCTGGGACGGGGGTCGGCTTCCAGGTCATCATCATGAGTCCATGCTGTGTGAGCCGAGCGAGTCGCCATGAATAGAATGTTTGAGAGCATTCGATTGGATTGCACGACTTACCGCGACTTTCCCGACGACAACGTCAGAGGCCGCTCCGCCCAGTTTAGCCGTGTTGTGTGCCATGATATGCTTGTGTCTTTAGCTGCTGTCTTCTGTGGAAGTGAAGTCGGAGCCATGGGCTTATTTATAGGGGAGGCAGAAAATAGGGTCTGGGAACAAATGAGCCTCGTGCACGCTATGAAGTGGGTGTGCCGAGAGTCGGCAGGGGCACCTTAGTAAGGAGCTCTCCATATAGCGCGTATCCCACTACAGTACTGACGTCAGACTTCAGACTTTTGCGACGACTCTGGTCTGGAAGATGATGCGCCGTCTCGCGCTACGCAATACGCGTTGACCCGGCTCCCGGAGAATCGTGGGTGGGGAAGCGGGGGCCGAGTGGATCCGCCTTGCCAGCTAACGACGACTATTTACAGTAATTTGTTTGCTGCCTGAGGGCCAGTTAAGCAACAGCCGCATCACCCGTCCGTCCCCGGGCCCACCGAACATTAATATTATTTGTTGCCATGACCACATCCTCAGGTCATCTATTTACCCTCACCGAGTTCCAGTTTCTAGCCATGCTCCCGTGACATGTCGAGTGTCATAACTATCAGAGTAGATTTGACTAATAGACCAGCTGTCCTAGTCGTTTGCAAAATGATTGATAATTCGACCCCTGCACAGCGGGACTTTCGGGGATTTGGATCAATGTTATCGTTTTCTTTGCTGACAACACACGGGGGCAAGTGGAGCAGTTGACTGCAGCACGCATGCCCTGAGCCAAGGTGCCAGATCCACATTCGTCAACAACGACAACCCCGGCCCTGGAGGTATTATCTAAGTTGCCCTATTACGTCAACGGAATATGGAATTCTCCGATATCTCAGCCACCGCCACTGCAGCGTGGGGTGGCGTCCGCTTCGAATCACACCGGTGGTTGCCTCAGCGCTCATCAAGTAGGGAAGATAGGGAATACAGGACGTCTTAGACGACCAACTGGCGGCGGAGACGGGTAAAAGGAATTCCCTTTATCGGCAGCGTTGGCGCCATGATCGATAAGGCGATAAAATGTTGCACGACGCCGCACTTTGACAGTTCGTTTCATTATTAAAGCTCAGCGCTCAACCTCAATTGATCACTCGACTATTCAGAGAGCAAAAGCAATTGCACAACGGAATTACAAAGCAATATATACATGACGGATCATGATGCGAATCCGAATAGAGTCAAAGACAGGAGGATGGTAGAGGTTATTTGGTGTGATGAGTGATATAAGCCGTACGCAGAGGCTGAGATTGTTCGTTTCATGAAACCGAAGATACGAACCAGACATCAAAGGCCCAAGAATAAGTTGACGCGAACGCCTTTTGACAGATATTGTATCTGGTAAGCCGAAGTCGAAATATTGTACAAGGCGGTGAATGTAAAGGGTGTCGATACATTGGAATTGGACTTGCTCGTTTCAACTTGGCAGGGTCTTGGCTGCTCGATGGGTGAGGCGAAGCTGAGAGTGCTGAGGTCGAGTCGGATAGCGGCTAGGCATAGGTGGTCATGCTACAGCGCAGATAAGATGCATAAACAAAGGCTAGTATCGGTGCTGGACAATGAGTGAAGGCGGCGTTAGGCAGAGACGGGGGCTATAGGTGGTTAATAGTCAGGGTCGATCATCTCAATAGCGCCACATTGCTCGCAGTGACTCCACATTGTGCGTTGTCCCTGCGAGCTAGAGGCACACGCCACACGTAATTTCGGGATCTGGGTGCAGTTCCTGCAACGCGTGCGATTCAAGGCGTGGCAAAAAAGAAGACAGACCGCGTCAGCAAAAGCTCAGCAGCCGAGAAATCGAGTAACTAGAAGAATATCAGGGCACTAACCCACGATGGAGGAAACTGTTCTTCGGTTCAAGCAGACCGACCGGCTTTCGCGGAGGAGGCGAGGTAGAATATCGTGAGAAGTTGTGCGAGTCGGTGTCGACTGAACCGTCCGAAGAAAAGAACGGGTTGGGGTAAAAGCTGAACGGGGGATAGGCGGGAGCTACTATATGCGTAACCAAAATAAGCACAGAGATGTAAATCGAACAACATAAACACGTACCATCGTCGTAATCTGAACTAGCCGTGCTGGCACCCGAGTCTAGGCGCAGATGATGGGGCTCAGAAACGACAGTGTTAAGAGGAGATACGTCCGGCACATCAGACATAGCAACATCTGTGTCTGCCTCGCATGAGGGGAAGGGAACGAGCCGCAGTTGTTTCGACTGGTAATATATGCGTTAATCCAGACGCGTTGTCGCGGGGCTTATAGAAGAACCTACGGAGCGGTCAGACTCGCCAACGGTGTCTCTGTCAAACTTTCTCTTCAAAGACATTGTATGAGAGGGAGGGGACAGTACAGATCAAAGAAGGGGATAAGTAACGCGGGAGTTGAGGGGCTCTGACAAGCCTAGGACAAGTAGGTACCGTAAAGACGTACCCCATTCTTATAACTTACGTGTTTGTCAGTATTTGGTGATATTATCGCGGAGTCTGAATAACAGAATTCCCCGGTAGGTCGAGATGAATATTCTGATGCTGATTGGGTCCTTCCTAATTTGTCCAAGGAGTGAGACAAATATCTCCATATGTGGCAACCGGTAGGGGTCAAAAATGGGGTCCAGGCGTTTGCCGGGGTTGAAATCGGAAGACAAGCGTGATGGTTGTCACGAAGCCTAGACCTGTACAATTAACAGTGTCACGGCCCCGAACTCGTCACCTCGTCACCATCTTATCGCCGGATGCCGGACCCAGCCGGTGGCGCTGCGAACCGGCCATGTGGACAGTTGTTGTTGGTGGCAAGAGCGTGGCCGTTGCATCCACCACTGCCAGCTGCTCTACCTGCGACCAGCCCTGCGACACTTATCCCCCCTTCCACCCGACGCCCCTACTATGGCGACCGTCACCCCACCGCAGATACCCGTCCCACCCTTCCTCGAACCCCTCCTTTCGTACATCACTTCCTGCCTCCCTCCGCCCGTATACAGCGCGCTTCTCACCCTCCTCACGCACGGCCTGGCGTTCTTCAGTGCGCTGATCGGCCTCGGCTCGGCCCTGATCTCATCAAATCCCTCCGACTGGGATGCGCAGAAGATCATACCGCCCCTTATCACCCTCCTCGCCGCCTATCTCGCGCTCACCAGCGCCGTGCGCACCGCAACGTGGTTCGTCCGCACGACCGCGTGGCTGCTCAAATGGGGGATCGTCGTCGCCGCCGTGTCCGCGGTCGTTGCCTGGGTTTTGGGGGCGGCAGCAAACGCAGGCGGTGGCGGTGGCGGTGGCATCGTGCCGAGCCTCATCGCGATGGTGCTGGATAAGACCGACGGCCAGGGGCAGGACGCCGCGGCGGGCGGCACGCGCGGTAGCCGCCAGCGCTCGAGACCACGACCGCAGGCATGGGACTCGTTTGAACAACATTGGGAGTGGCAATTTGAGGAGCAGCAGTGGAATGCTGCCGATGCAGCGAGCCCCGCGGCCCACGTGCAACAGTTCGTCGCGGATGCACTAGACCGTGCAAGAGATGGCAGTTGGTTGTCCATCGCGCGCGGTGCGCTACAGAGCTTTTCCACACCAGAACAGACGAGGGAAAATGAAGGCGAACCGTACGAGAGACGGCACGCAGAATAAAAGCGACGGTACGGATCACATTCGATGATATGGACTGCTTTGCAATGTGGTTTATTTTTGCGATATTTCAAAGTCTCAGCAGTATTTAGCACTGTAAATTATAGCACTCTCGTGTACTTCCTGTCGGCACAACTCGCATATATATCATTTTCGATTGTAGCTGACCGGATCAAGTGCCATCGGTCAAGTGTGTACCTCTCTAATGGACCTATCTTGCAAGGCGAAGTATAAAGGACAGGATAATTACGTGTGTGCGGTTGGTCTAGGCCGCCGCAACCGGATCGGTCCCGCCCTTCAGGTTGCGCCGATACCTACGAAATAGCCCGGCCATGAATGACTATTTGGCTGGAAATAAAGGCACGTAGAACTCACTGGGCAATACGTGACAATTGCCAGAGGCCAGTTGAGCCGACGAAGAGGTTCACCTACGGACCACGAAGGCGGTGCATGAGAGCCGAGTCGGAACCGACGCAGGTACGTGCACTCACCGCCGCGAGCGAATAATTAACGGGGTTGATAACGAACGAGTAGCGCACCCAGATAATGCCCGTCGCCGCGAGCGCTGCAGCAGCGGAAGCAGGCCCACACAGTTTCGATCAATAATCATACGAGAATGACCTAACAAAAACAATACAAAGAAATGACGTACCGACGTTCTGCGACACGGAGAGTTTGTCCGCGGGTCGATTGATATCCTTCAGCCCCGCGGCAACGAGGCACCACTTCATCATAGGAGCCCAGAAGAAGACGGTCTTGGGCCCTGTTAGAACCACGACACCGCATAAAAGGTCGTCAAAAGTCAGTTGGCTGTAGTCGGGAAAACTCGTGGGGTAGCGCACCAGCTGGATGGTTCATGAATGATTGGAATTTGGATGCCGATGCGCTTGCTGCTGCTCCAGACATTTTGGTAGAAAGAAGGAGGATGGGGGGTGCGTGGAGATGTAAAGGTTGATGAGAGATTGGCTGAACTTGTCCCGACCTCAGCGTATCTTAGGATGTCGGTTCGGTGTGTCAACTCACGGGTGGTCGCCCGTGGGACTTTAGAGCCTAATTGGGAGAGTGCCGTGTGAGCCAACTTCCATTTCCATAAACTCCCCATAAACTCCCCAACAAGTCAGTTGCAAGCTTCGGAGGACGGAGGTCGCGGAGGCCGGTGATTAATGAGATAAGGAAACTGACATGATCGAAGAGGCTTCGACAAATGGACAAGCAATGCCCGTTGTAGGCCCTTTTCGTTCCCTTTCGAAAAAAGCGCATACACCTACCCGTTATGGCATTGGTATACTCGCTCACCGACCCCTCAGTCTTTTGCCCCAAAGACTGATGTGAGCACAGCATTGGTTCATTAATATTGCCTTTACCTTCACTCGACTACCTACAGCTCGCGCTGTCTGCGCTCCAACAAATAGGCACAATTCAATACAGCCTTTTGGGGCCAAAGCCTGACCTCGCGCCTTCCGCGCTCGAACAAAAGTGGCATACATATATATGGCGGATCCACCAGCACCTCACAGGAAATAATTACATACGTAGCCCTCGTAACAATCGAGATTGAACCTCGCACACACGGTCTGCGGGATGCGGCTTGCCGAATCCCATCCATCATCATTTTTCAATCGATTCGAGTAAAAAGCCAGAATTCGTGGAAATTCTTCCACTGCAAAAGTTACCAGCGGTCAGTACCTGTCGCGGCTACGATGCCGGCGATGGTGGTGATGATGATGATGGCGATGACGATGACGACGGTGATGATCGTCTGGGGGCGCGATAAACATCGTTCCTGGCGTTCCGGGGAGACTTGCGTATCCGCCCATTGAGTACGGGCTTGGTACTCCGAGATAGTCGTATCCGGGTGCGCCGTACGAGCCGTACGAGCCGTACGAGCCAGCATATCCGCCATATGGCATACCCACTGGCATACCAACGCTGCTCGCATAAGGAACTCCAGCCGAGTACGCCGAACCCGCCATAGGTATGGCACTTGGCACCATTCCCGGGGTGCCTGGGATAGACCCGCCGCCAAGCAGTAACGGGCTACCCCCACCTCCATATACGCTGCCTCCGCCAAATCCACCCGAACTGGCGTATCCGGGAGCGGGAAATGCGGCGAATGAATTTCGGCGGGAGCGGGTTCCGTAACCCATGGGATCTTCCATTTCGCGCTCCATGTTTATATTATTGGCTGTCGCAGCGGCAGAATCGCACGCGGCCTGAAGGCCATACTGGTCGACGGCACGACCCGTGTCCTGCCACAAGCGGACGGCTTAACAGGGAGCGGATCACGTGACATGTGAGAGTGTGAACCTAAAGGCTGTGATCGATAGTGACACACACCTTCAGCTATCGCCATCGCCCG
>WNFD01017777.1_pt1 | contig 10925 bp, 12 predicted proteins | sample 5400491 | NCBI WGS metagenome assembly WNFD01 (sample SAMN13153343, study PRJNA577476) | soil metagenome | isolation source: 120 cm saprolite under Douglas fir tree site 2 hole 2 replicate 2 | place: USA:California | collected 2015-04-18 | reverse complement strand
ACCGGCTGCAGCACACCATGATCGCCGGAACGGCCGGTGCGCTGCGCGGTGATGAACGCCAGCACATCCGCGGCCTGGACCTGCTCTGGCGGTTTGGCGACCACCGTGAAGAACACAGGTCAGACGCGGCCGCCCGCACCGTGTTCGGCCGGCACCGCCCGGCCAGGAACTCCAGATACACCTCCGCCAGCGGCACCCCCGCCACGGCCGCCAGCCCGGAACGGACACCCGAAACGGCCAGGCCTGAACCCCCAGCATGCACAGCAAACTCCCATCGTCACAGACGGCTCAACCCGTCAAGGGTGTCCGAAATGACACGGAAGATCACAGGCATAACATGCAGATCCGGTCGACATCGGCCGCGCAGGGCGGCCGGATCTGCGCACCCCCAGGGGATCAGCACCACGGAAACGCTGGCCGCGCCGAACGGCGGTGCGGCGCGCAGAAGTGGTTTGATGGCTCGGGTACGGAACGTGATCGCCAAGTCCTCCTGAGCAGCAGGCCAGGCAATGCTAGCCATCATCAGAGACGCCACACCCGCGACGCCGACTGGATCGCTGGTCAAGGATTCGCTGGAGGTATCTTCAATGAATCTATGGATCTTTCGCGGCACCGTCCGGTACAGATGTGTAGCGAGTAGGTAAGGTGAAATTCTGGCACCTAATCGGTATTTCAATGATGTGCCGGAGATTAGCCCATTACAACGTCCAGGACCCTTAGGTGGGAGCCGAGTAGAGCGTGAGGAACCGGCAGGTCAAGGCACTTATACGGACGCTGTCCGTGCCCGTCCGCAGCGACGGGCTCTCGGCCCCTCTGGGGTACGGACATATAGCGGACAGGGCCAGATATTCACATGATTACTGAGGGAGTTTTGCCAGGTCAGCGGCCATTCCGGTGGGTAGGGAGAAACGGTCTGTAAAACCGTCGGCTTAGCCTACGTTGGTTCGAACCCAACACCTGCCACCAGTGACTACCCGTAGTATCAGCAGGTCAGCGCGGTGGTTAGAAATCTTCTTTTGGTCGGCGCTGCCAGCGGGGCGAGCGGTCTGCAAACCGCTCGCTCTAGCAGGGCAACTGTGTGCGCGCCGGGTTCTCACTCGCCGTCCGGCCTTCCCCACCGATCAGGGTTGCGTTCGTTTATGCCGTGCTGACCTGCGAGAACATCCCACCGGACCGGCATCGGATACACGTTCGAGCCGACGGCATAGGCCACCTGAGCATACGGTCGTGGGTTCGACTGATCCACTGATCACGGACATATGGCGGACAGGATCTGGGCAAAACAAGCGGTTCGGCGAACCGCCTGCTGTCGCGGACGGTGACGGTATTCGCCGCCACCCGGCCAGGACGGCGAACACCAAGGCCCCGGCCGCCGCGGCATCCCCACGCGTGCCAGCCAGGCCACCGCCCATCGACTCTTATCGTGGCGAACCGGCCCCCCGCGCTGCCCTCCTGGCCACCCGGTTTGCCACGCTTGGCAAGGCGTGCAGCGGTCATCCGGGACCGCGGGGACAGTGGTTCGCCGACTATGACCCGCCGACAAGCAGGTTCTGCTGGGGCGCTCGTTGATCAGCGGACGTCGTGAGCGTCTCGGGTGCCGGTGTTGTCGACGGCGCGGGTGGCGGCCCAGCTGGCAAGTAGTTTGAGTCCGTCGGCCGCAGGGGTGTCAGGGTCAGCGGTGTAGAGGTTGAGGCGCAAGTCAGGCTCGGAGGGGAGCTCCATGGCCTCAAAGTTGAGGTCGAGTTCGCCGACGGCGGGATGGCGGAGTCGTTTGCGACCGCTCCGGTGGAATTTGACGTTGTGCGAGGCCCAGTGCTGGCGGAACAGCTCGCTCTGGGTGGAGAGTTCGCCGACGAGGGTGATGAGGTCCTTGTCGTGAGGGTTGCGTCCTGCTTCGAGTCGGAGCATGGCGGCAGCGTCGGTGGCTATGCGGTCGTAGTCGACGAAGAACTCTCGGGCGGCCGGGTCGAGGTAGATGAACCTGGTGGTGTTGGCGGCGCGTTTGGCTGTCGCGCCGGCGACGGCGGAGTCCAGGACCGGCGCGTAGAGCGCGCGGGCGAGCGGGTTCATGGCGAGGATGTCGTGCCGGGCGTTGCGGATCCAGGCTGGCGCTTCGGTGATCGCGTCGAGAACCTGCTGGATGACTGGGCGAACCGTGGTTGGGCTGGGTCGGGCGCGGCGCGTCGCGGTTGGACCGGCGGAGCGGGCTAGGGCCCGCAAGTGCTCGCGCTCGGCGTCGTCGAGTTGCAGTGCGTTCGCAACGCCGTCGAGTACCGCCTCGGAGGCGCCCGCGAGGTCGCCGCGTTCCATCCGGATGTAGTAGTCGATGCTGACCCCCGCGAGTAGCGCGACCTCTTCTCGGCGCAGGCCCTTGACCCGGCGGTTGCCGCCGTAGGCGGGCAGGCCGACCTGGTCGGGGGTGATCCGTGCCCGCCGGGAGGCGAGGAACTCGCGGACCTGTGCTCGGTTTTCCATGACTCCAAGGTAGGTGACCGCGCTGCAGCCAGGGAGGTACCGCCGTTACCTGTAAGAGCAGACACTCCCACGGGCGCGCGCACGCGGGTTGACTGGTTCTTGTGAGCACAGTCACCGAGACAGCAGACAGTCCCCACATCGATCGTGAGTCACTGAAGCTGCTGGTACGGTCCGTGACCGCCTCGAACGGGTGCACGGCAACGCCGTGTACGTTCGATCCGTCAACGGCACGACAGCCGCTTGGTACCGTGGCGTCCAGACCTGCCACGAGGGCGAGCTGAGCGCTGGACGCCTCCGGAGGGGTTTGGTCTTCGTAGAGGTCGGCACCCACGCTGGCGAGGGCAGCGGGTTGGACGACGCTCTGGATGCCGCCTATCGCGGCAAGTACGGCCGCTCGTCCAGCGCCGTCGCCCGCATCACCGCAGACATCGCCCGGGCGACGACCCTGCACGTCGACCCCGCCTAAACCCTTCACTCCTGATCACCTCAACGACGAGAAGGACACGTCATGGACAAAAACCCCAGCACCGCCACGGTGAAGACCCCATCGTCGAACTTCACCGGCGACGTGTGGATGAACCCGGTGTTCGGCGGCGACAGCACCTCACAGCTCACCTGCGGCTTCGTCCGGTTCACCCCAGGCGCACGCACCAATTGGCACAGCCACGTCAACGGGCAGCTGCTTGTATGCACTGACGGCATCGGGCTGGCCGGCACCCGCGACGGGAAGACCGTCGTGCTGCGCGCCGGTGAGAGCGTGTGGACCCCGGCGGGCGAGGAGCATTTCCACGGTGGCACCGCCGAGAACATGATGTGCCACTACGCGATCCTCGACGCCTCCGGCGACGGCGAGGCCACCACCTGGCTCGAGCCCGTCACCGACGAGCAGTACTCGGCCGCGCACCGCACGGCAGGGGTGTAGTCGATGGCAATCAGCGCTGCCGCGAAGAGTAACCACGACCAGCTGTTCGGCGACCGAGTCTCCACTCTGGCGCAGTCCGACCCCGAGCTGATCGAGTACTTCGACAACTTCGCCTTCGACGAGGTGTACGCCGACGCCGCGCGGCTGGACGAGACGCTCGACCTGCACACCCGGCTCATGGTGCAGCTGGCCGCGATCCTGGCCGCCGGCGGGCTCGCAGAGTTCCGCGTCGTAAGCGCCGCCGCGGTGGCCAACAACGGGGTGAGCCCGGTCGAGTTGAAGGAGATCGTCTATCAGTCCGTCGCCTACGTCGGCATGGCCCGCGTGTTCGACTACTTGCACGCGGTCAATGATGTCCTCACCGAGGCGGGGGTCGAGCTGCCTCTGCCCGGGCAGTCGGCGTCCACGCCGCAGACGCGCCTCGAATACGGCAAGGCGGTACAGGGCCGCATTGTCGGCGACGACGCGGTGGCCGCTCGCTTCACGGACACCCCGGCGGATGAGGTGCACTTCCAGCGCTACCTGGCCGCTAACTGCTTCGGCGACACCGTCGGGCGCGGTGGCATCGACCTGGAGGTGCGCGAGCTGCTCACGTTCTCGATGCTCGTCGCCCTGGGCGGTGCAGACGCTCAGGTGCGCGGGCACGTCAACGGGAACCTCAGGGTCGGCAACACCCGCGCGAGGCTGCTCGCCGTGCTGACCGTGCTCGTGCCCTTCATCGGCTACCCCCGCACCCTCAACGGCCTCGCCGCGCTCAACGACATCACCAGCAGCTGAATACAAGCAACGAGGAGCACGACATGGAATACCGATTGCTGGGCCGGACCGGGGTATCGGTGAGCCCGCTGTGCCTGGGCACGATGATGTTCGGGCCGTGGGGCAACGACGACCGCGCCGACGCGGTCCGCGTTATTCACCGCGCACTCGATGCCGGGATCAACTTCGTCGACACCGCTGACGTGTATTCCGGCGGTGTGTCGGAGGAGATCGTCGGTGAGGCTCTGCAGGGGCGTCGCGACGATGTCGTGCTGGCGACGAAGTTCTTCGTGCCGATGGACGACCGGCCAAATCATGGTGGCGGTTCCCGGAAGTGGATCATGCAGGAGGTCGAGAATTCGCTGCGGCGTCTGAAGACGGATTACATCGACCTGTATCAGGTACACCGCCCGAGCCCGACGACAGACGTCGAGGAGACCCTCGGCGCGCTGACCGACCTCGTGCACCAGGGAAAGGTCCGCTACATCGGCTCGTCCTCCTACTTGGCCAGCCAGATCGTCGAGGCACAATGGGCGTCCCGCGAGCGGAACCTCGCTCGGTTCGTCACCGAGCAGCCCCCGTACTCGATCCTCGTCCGCGGCATCGAGGAAGACATCCTCCCGACAGCGCAGCGTTACGGCATGGGAACCCTCGTGTACAGCCCACTGTCCGGTGGATGGCTCACCGGCCGGTGGCGCAAGGGCGCCCCCGGCACCCCCACATCAGCCGCGCGCCCGAGTGCTCGGTTCGACATGAGCACCGCGGCGAACCAGCGCAAACTCGGCGTCGTTGAAGAGCTTGCGCTGCTGGCCGAGCGGTCAGGAATGACGATGATCGAACTCGCACTGGCATGGGCGATCAACCACCCGGGCGTCACCTCGGCGATTATCGGCCCGCGGACCATGGAACAGCTCGAGTCGCAGCTCCCATCGGTGCACGTCACGTTGGACACCGAGATCCTGGATCGCATCGATGAGGTCGTAGCGCCAGGCGTAACGCTGAACGCGGACGACAACAGCTACGGCGCGGCTGAACTGACGGCGCAGGCCCGCCGGCGGTAGACACCCGGACGAGCACGTCATCGACCAGGAATGCGGCAAGGCCGAGGCAGAAGGAATTTGATGAGTAAGACAGTCTGGCTTATTACCGGTGCTGGACGCGGCATGGGAACAGACATCGCCAAGGCTGCTTTGGCCGCTGGTCACGCGGTAGTGGCCACGGGCCGCGATCCTGAGCGGGTCGCGGCCGCGATCGGAGCCCATGACGACTTGCTAGCCGTCAAGCTCGACGTCACCAATCCCGACGATGCCACGGCCGCCGCTCAGGCGGCGGTCGATAGGTTCGGCCGGGTTGACGTTCTGGTCAACAATGCGGGCAACTTCATCGCGGGATTCTTCGAGGAGATCAGCCCGGACGACTTCAGGGCACAGGTCGAGACGAATCTTTTCGGCCCGTTGAACGTCACCCGGGCTGTGTTGCCCGTCATGCGTCAGCAGCGCTCCGGTCTGGTCATCGCGATCTCCTCGACCGGCGGCATCGTTGGTCAGGAATTCTGCTCCGCATACTCGGCCTCGAAGTTCGGCCTCGAAGGCTGGATTGAATCGCTGACACCGGAGGTAGCGCCTTTCGGCATCCACACGATGGTCGTAGAGCCTGGCTTCTTCCGCACCGATCTGCTTACGCCGGAGTCGACCACGTACGCCGAGCCCTCGATCGCGGACTACGCGCAGCGCACCACGCAGACGGTCGCCAACTGGACCAGCATGAACGGCAAGCAAGGCGGCGATCCGGTGAAGCTTGCCGACGCGCTAATCAAGCTCGTCAGCCAAGATGAGGCACCGGTCCGCTGGGTCGCCGGCGCTGATGCAGTCCAGACGGTCGGAAACAAGGGCCGGGACTTGATCGCGCAGGCCGACGCCTATCGAGACCTCTCATCCTCACTCGCCCATGACGACGACTGAACCATTCTGGGTGACGCCGTCGACGCGGGTGGGCAAGACCACACCGCAGCGCTAACTCGCCGCAGGCCACAGCAAGCATTCGGAGGAGTATCACCATGGCACACGAAGTAACAAACATCGCCCTGAACAACGGTGTCGAGATGCCCTCGATCGGCCTCGGCGTCTTCCCAATGGCCTTGCTTTTAGTACTACAGTCCGGGTTTGTTACCTGACGGTCCGGTGATCCTGGTGTGCCCGGCGTGTCGCCTTGATGCGTGCGGCGGCCATCCCATGCTCATGCTTCGTGACAAGACTGAACAACGGGATGGCCGCCGGGGTCATCGTAGAGGACCGCGCGTGGCTGGGGAGGCTTGATGGTGAGCTGCGCGCCGTGCTGGCGGCGGTGTTCGCGCAGGCCAGGTCGCGGCTGACGGCGTTTTCGTACATCGGGCCCTGCTGTCTGAGCGGGGCGACCGCAAGTCGTGCCGGCAGCTGGCGGAAGAAGCCGGGCACGGCACGCCGCGGCCGGGTCTAACCCGGGCGGCACGGCCACCGCCGGCTCATCGAGTCCATTGTGGCCACACCCACGTCACGCCGCCACGACAGAAAGCCGATAACCGCCAGCCCATGTCCGGCGTCCTGGTAAGTGAACGCCGCGGATGCTAGCGGGAGGTGGTCACATGCTCTGTCGCAGCGCGGTTTTCGCGGCAGTCATCCTGTCTCTGCTTGTTGCCTCGTGCGGAGGCCGGTCATCAGTTCCTGCCGCCGGAACCAGAGCGAACACGACCACCGCGGCCAGCGCGGCTACCGCGAGCACCGCCGCTGGCACGAAACCAGGGGCCTGCTCCAGGTCAGCCGTGCCCGGTTTCTCGTGCACCCACCCGACCGTGACGGTGACCCCGTCGGGCGGACTGCGAGCCGGGCAGCGCGTCACGGTGCGGGTCACCGGGTTCGCCGAGGGCAAGGTCTTCCTCTCCGAATGCGCAGCGAGCGCGGACGTGAACGCCGCAGGGTGCGGACCTCAGCTGGCCGCACAGCCATTTCTCGTGACAGGTGACAACCGCGCGGGCTCGGGCACGTACACGGTCTCCAGCCGCGCTTCGGCTAGGGCGTACTCCTCCGCGCAGACCCTCAGATGCGCGGACCAGTGCGTGATCGTCGCGACCCTGGGCCTGGGACTCGTACGAGACTACGCCTACGCTCCCATCGCCTTCGCCAGCTGACACGACCACCTGACCTGGCCAGTCACGCGACGCCTGGCCCTGCCGCTGCGCACAGGGCCCACGCCCAGCCCTCGCACTATCGGTCGCACGCAGGGACAAGATCACAGGCTGCGGCTGTAGTATTAGGTGATCTGCCAAGGTTGGAGCAGGTGGAACTCGATGCGCCGGGTGACGGTGGTGACGCTGGGCTCGCCGGGCTTACGGGCGGGGAAGTCGCCGGCCTTCTTGGTCTTGCGGGGGCTGGCGCGGTCCGGGCGGTCGCGGACGAAGAAGCCGGGCATGAGGATCTTGGCCAGGAACGTGGCGAACGCGAGGTTCAGCTGGTCAGGGGGGAAAAGCCGCGACCGTGCCGGTCGCGGCGGCCAGGGCGTGCGGGAAGCTGATCCGGTCCGGGGGGATGCCCGCGGCATCCACCCCGGCACCGATGAGCTGGCAGATGGCCTGGTAGACGGCGAACAGCGCCCACATCTCCTGGGCGACGCCCTCGGGGTCCTTGCTGCGCAGCACCGGCTGGCCCTCGCCCATGTCGGTCTTATGGTGGCCGATCACGGTCTCGCAGCCCCACCGCACCGGATAAGCGCAGGCCAGGTCCAGCGCCGGGTACTCCTGCACGTCGAGGAGATCGGTGACCAGGCAGAACACCTCGGAGGATGTCTCGCCGCCGTCGCCTTCCGCAGTGGTGTGCACGGTGTACTCGATGACCCGCACGGTGATGGGCGGCCCGCCGGCCTTGCGGGCGGGTTTGAGCTCGGCCAGGTAGGTGCCGTCGGCCAGCACCTTCAGCGGCCTGAGCGTGAAGCTCGCCGAGGCGCGCCACAGGATGTGCGCCCCGGTCGCGAGCACGTCGCGGGCCAGGGTGTGAGACAGGAAGTTGCGGTCCGCCAGGATCAGCATCCCGGGCCCGAACGAGGGCAGCAGGTCCAGGGCCAGCGTCTGCTCCCCGCAGCCGTACGGGCCGAACGCCGCCCCGGCCAGGCTCCCGGTCCCGGACTCGGCCGCGGCCACCCACCGCACCTGCGGGAACGCCCCGTCCCGCCCGGCGGTGGACGGCCGCCCGAAATACGCGGCGTTCTCCTCGCTGTCGGGCAGGTCGGTCGTCGAGCCGTCCACCGAGATCACCCGCAGCCCGCAGCAGGACACCCCCGGCGCGCCGTCCGCCCCGACCGGGCCCGCGACATGCTCGAACAGCATGTGCAGCGGGTCGGCGCCCAGCTTCCCGCGTCCCCGCGACAGCGAGGAGATGTTCGGCTGCCGCCACCGGCGGCCCTGACCGGCATCCACCCAGCCATCCGGGTCCAGCTGCCCGGCCAGCAGGTCCTCGCCCCGGCGCCGGTGATACAGCCCGTCCGCCAGCTTGGCCATCACCTGCCCGTAACCGCAGTTCCGGCCCCGGAACAGCCACAACGCGAGCACGAAGTACACCATCAGCCGGGCCGGCAGCAGCCGCCGGCGCCGCTCCCGGGTCCCCGTCGCCTCGATGATCTCATCCACCAGGTCCGGCGGGAAAGCCCTGGCCAGCGCTCCTATAGAGATCCGGTCCGGCAGCCAGCCATCCGGCGACAGCCCCTCAGCACCATCATGAGCCACAAAACGATCACATTATCACATCAGTGCTTAAAGCAAGGCCATTGGGCGTCTTCCAGACACCGCCGGACGAGACGCGCAGCGCGGCCGCGGCCGCTCTCGACACCGGCTACCGCCACATTGACACGGCCGCCGCATACGGCAACGAGCGCGAGGTTGGCGAAGCGGTGCACGCGTCGAAGGGTGGTCGTGCGGCGGTCTTCCTGGAGACCAAGATCTGGATCAGCGACTATGGATATGACGAGACGCTGCGCGCCTTCGACAAGAGCGCCGGCAAGCTCGGCATCGACCAGATCGACCTACTGATTTTGCACCAGGCGCTGCCGTCCGACTTCGACAAGACGCTTGAGGCTTACCGAGCGCTGGAGACGTTGCTCAAGAACGGCAAGGTCCGCGCCATCGGCGTCAGCAACTTCATGGTCGAGCACCTCACGAACCTGCTTGATGAGGCCGAGGCCGTCCCCGCCGTCAACCAGATCGAGCTGCACCCCTACTTCCAGCAGCCTGAGGTGCAGGCGTTCAACACCGAGCACGGCATCGTGACCCAAGCCTGGTCACCGATCGGCGGCATCACCTTCTACCGCGAGGGCGAGCACACCAGCACCCTGGAAGACCCGACCATCGTCAAGATCGCCGAGTCCCACTCCAAGAGTCCCGCGCAGGTCATGCTGCGCTGGCACCTGCAGGAGGGACGTTCGGTCATCCCGAAGTCAACCAAGCCCCGCCGCATCGCTGAGAACTTCGACGTGTTCGACTTCGAGCTCACCACTGACGATGTCGCGGCCATCGACGGGCTCGATACCGGCAAGCGCGGCGGTCCCGAGCCGGACGCCATCACCCTTGAAAGCTTCGGCCGAGAGATCCCGGAGGCCTGATCACAATGACCAGCAGCACGCCGGACAAGGTCGCCGTCGTCACCGGCGCATCGTCCGGCATCGGCGCGGCAACCGCCCGCGCCCTGGCAGCAGACGGCTACCGCGTCGCTCTGCTGGCTCGCCGGCTCGATCGGATCACCACTCTCGCGGACGAACTGGGCAACGGGTCCATCGCCATCGAAGCGGACGTCACTGATCGCGACAGCATCGTTGTCGCCGCTGACCGCGTTCGCCAAGAGCTCGGCACCGCCGATGCCCTGATCAACAACGCCGGCGTCATGCTGCTCGGTCCGTTCGACTCCGATCAGCGTGAGGACTACCGGCAGATGATCGAGGTCAACCTGCTCGGTGCGATCACCACCACCGAGGTGTTCCTCGACCAGCTCAAGGACGGCGGCGACATCATCAACATCTCGTCGGTCGCCGGGCGAACTGCCCGATCCGGTAACGGCGTCTACGCAGCTACCAAATGGGGCATCAACGGCTGGTCCGAGTCACTACGGCTGGAACTGCTGCCCGACGTCCGCGTGACGCTTGTCGAGCCAGGTGTCGTGGCCACCGAGCTGCCGAACCACATCACCCACGCCGACACCAAACAAGGCGTCCAGCAGCTCTACGACAAGGCTGAGGTCACCGCCGAAGACGTCGCCGAGGTCATCGCCTTCATCCTCAGCCGTCCGCGCCGTCTGGCCATCAACGAGATCCTGTTGCGGCCAGCAGGGCAACAGTGACGCGCCGCAGCTTGTTGACGGGCCGAGCGACGTAAGCACGATCGATAGCCAGTCAGAACTAGGGCCTGTAAGCCAGCTACGCCGTCCAACGCAAAAGACGACACAGGCTCCGGCGCGTACCTTGACTTCCCGCCGGTGCCGCGGCCGGCCGACCTGGACCGACCACGGCACCGCCCGCCAGGAACGCGGGCTGAAGCACCGCGCCACCCACGAGACAAGGACCATCCCCATTCCGCCCGACCTTGTCAGGCTGCTGCGCGCCCACATCAAGAGGTACGGCATCACCCGTTTTTTCGAGCGCCCCTGCAGCCGCAGATCGCCTTCGTAGCCCGGGGATCGACGTCATCAACGCCAACGGCTCGGACGCTGTCCGTTCATGTCCGTGGTTTCACCCCGCCCGGGTTCATGGCGTACGGACA
>WNFD01026913.1_pt1 | contig 10927 bp, 19 predicted proteins | sample 5400491 | NCBI WGS metagenome assembly WNFD01 (sample SAMN13153343, study PRJNA577476) | soil metagenome | isolation source: 120 cm saprolite under Douglas fir tree site 2 hole 2 replicate 2 | place: USA:California | collected 2015-04-18 | reverse complement strand
AATGACCCATGTCAGACATCGGAGACCATGAAAGGCCTGAGGCAAAAACGTCCCCGGTGCTACCGTCGAGTAGTACGAGCCAATGGCTGCACGCTCCGACCGAGAAAAACTGGAAACTTTCGGGTAATGACAGTGTGAACAGGCGCACGCGCTCACCCTCGCTGACCGATGAGGCCATAGCCGTCAGCCCTACGCGCGATCTCTTCGCGTCCGTGGGCTGCGTGTCCAACGCGGCGTCGACCTAGCAACGTTTGGCTGCGACGGGCCTTCTATTTGGCGGAGCCGGTCGATTTGCATTCTGAGGCTCGCCGGTAACTCTCGATCTATTTGTAATGACGCCCGCAATCTTTCGCCAATTTCTTGGAAAATTGCGCGGCTGTGTGAGTAGTCAATGTCAAATGCCAAGGTCGATGGCTTCCCTCCGCTCCAACACGAGCCGCGCATTTTAATGCACGGCTCGCAGTCCAAATGGGATGGGCGGAGACCGGCGCCTTTGGCTATCTGCGCGAGCGCTTAGTTGGAACAGCGGGTCCGCAAGGGACCTTTGGCTATCCCGCGACATGCGCCGTCGTTAACGGCGAGCGACGGTCTCAGGCTCTAAAGTCGCGGCGCGGACTTTCGTTCCCGATCTATTGACGGCACGGTGGAGATGTTTTTCGGGAACCCCGGGAACCGCCCAGCCCCCAAGGCGGGCCACCTCACTTATTCGCTTGTTTCAAAACACCTGAGCGGGACGCCTTCTGTGCGCGATGTTGCTTAATGGCACGTTTGAGACATGCCAGCAGGCTCTGAACTTGTCCGCTTTCGGGGGTAAACCGGAAGTGCTCAGCACACCGTCGGAATGACGCGATTGACCCTGAACGGACTTTCACCCGGTTTATTCAAAGTTGAGTATTCGGCGGCGTCAAAGGTTGACGTATTTGGCTTATGCAACCAAGTGATGGCGCTTGGAACTTTGCTGCCAGCGCGAGCTGAACCCGCGAGCGCCACGTAATGTCAATGATACCGCCTTCTTTCATGCGTCTTACGGCGGTCGCCGTGATGAGCCTTTGTCTGGCCGGCTGCGGGAAAACCGAGAGCTACCGATACAAGTTGACGTTAGCGGTCAATACGCCGGAGGGCGTCAAGCGTGGGTCGAGTGTGGGTGAAGTGCTGTTTTGGGACGTCTCAATTCCCGAGAGAGGTACCATGCACAAGCTCCGTGGCGAGGCCTTGTATCTGGACCTTGGTGCCGGCGCGAGGCCCTTGATCGCTTTACTGACGAGTCAGCTTAACCCGAAATACGGCCCAGAGCTGCGCTGGTCGCGGGATGCCGGGCCGCACAATAACCTGCTCACTCAGCTGTATGGCGTGACGATATCCGCGAGTCTTATCGATTAAGCCCTAATGACGTGGTCGCCCCTAACTCCTGCCGTACCGGTCTTGATCGTAGGCCTGCAGGATGCGGACAAAATCGGCCATGCTGGATCGATCCCGGTTTTCGGCCACCGCAACCTGAGTATTGGACGCGGGCTGGCTCCTTTGCCAAACCCGCAGTAGGAGATCGGCGATGTTTTTCATGGCGTACTCTCTGCAGCCAACTGTGGCAGTGGACACTAATTACTGGAGCGGCAACGCGCCGCTCGATCAAGAGAAAGGCCGGCGGGCGCTACGCCGCCGACCTTGTCCTGCAACTGCCGGCTCGCGGGGCCGGTTCCGTTGCTTTGCACTCCGCATTCATAGGTAGCACCGAGCACTTGGTTGACGCCATTGCACGCGGGTATGAAGTGACCGTACTGAGGTAGGCTCGGACTAGTGAATCGGGATAAGTCGACTAAGCGTTGGTTTAGTCACAGGTTCAGCTGTCCGAGGAGTCGCGGGCAGGGAACTAGCGGCGGAGCGGGGCAGCCCATCAGCGGGCGCAGGCGCGGCCGGCAGTGAGAATAGATTTTTCATCGAGCAGGGAGCGAACGGCAAATATAACGTGAGCCGGCCGAAGTCGAAGCCGATCGTGTCCACAAAGACGCAGGCCGCAGCCATCAAGAATGCTCACTCCATTGATCCTGACGCTACGTTGCACGTTGAGCGGGTTCGCAATATTGGGCCTGGCCGTGACAAGTGGAGGAAGCTCTAACGTTCTCTGCCTGACGGTTTTCGCGGAAGGATTGTTACCTGCCTGCCATCAGGCCCTCACTCTTCGGGGCGCGCTTGAATGCGATGGGTCGCGACAATCATATCACTGCCATCATGCTTGAGTGTTTGCGTGACAGGCTCGACGCGATAGCGGCGGTTCTTGGTGACGAAGCTTTCAATCCACGCATGGTCATCGCGGTAGAGAACCAGCTCTTCGGCGCATTGAACAATGAGGCGGTTAAGATCGGTGACTTCCTTCGGCTTCAATGTACGCTCGCTCGCTTTGAATTTCGCGAATGACAGATCGGGCGGATTCCGCGAAAGCCGGATATCGGGCCGAATACGTATCGCGAGGTCGGGAGCGAGAGGCACGACACGATTGATGGGCGTATTGAGATCGAATGTTTCGATCGCAACCGGATAGTCGCTGGTAAAGAATGGGCTACCGGCATCCTTGTTATGCAGAATTTCCCATGGCGAGTTTCCGAAGATCGAAACATGATTCATGACGGCGGTAACGCCGATTGCCTGAGGGTATTTGGGATCGACGGTGAATGTCACGGTGCCATCGGTGAGAAGTTCGGTCATCGACTTTCCGCCAAGCGCCTCCGGTGCTTTTGGAATCTGTCCCTGCGCGTCGAGCAGGGTTGCCGTAGGGGTCAAGGTCGCCTTCAACGGCCCCGAATGAATCCGCATGGCGGCCGGTGAACAATTGATGATGTAGGCCACGAAGCCTGCAATGCAAAAGATGCTCTCCTGATCCGGCTTGTGTTCCCGTAGCTTTGCGACAGATGCGTTGTAGCGCGGCTCAACATCCTTCAGAAAATCCTCGATAGCCCGGCTTTCGGTGAGATAGGCGTTCGTACTGCCATCCTCGATCCGGCAAATGTCCCGTGGCTTGGTTTGAAAGCGCTTCAGGTCCGATTTGCGAATGGCGTAGAGCTTTCCATCCAGCGCGGGCGAATTGAAATTCTTCAAATGGACCTGGGAGACATAATGATCGAACGGCATTCGGGCCTCTCACGGGCTCACGGTTTATTGAATGTAAAGCGCGCCGATTCTATCGATCTAAAAAGATCGAGCAGGAATTGCCGATCCTCGGGCCGTCGAACAAGGATGTAAATATCCCTCTCCCAGTCCCCGAGGATGGCGAAATGCACTTTCGCTTTATCCAGGACCTCGAACTCCGCAAGGAGTTTGGCTGCGTCCTGTTTGATGTCGGTGCCGATCCACACGCCCTGTAGACTCGACGCAGGGTCGTTAGAAAGCAGTTTCTTCTCTACGCTACGAAACAAAATCGCCGGATCGTGGTCGGGTGGCGCCGGCGTTGCTTCTGGCGCATCGTCGGCAAATTGATCTGCTTGTTTGATGAAATCCGCGACCCGTCTCTTCACATCAAACACCACTTTGCGACCGCTCACAGGTCCAAGTACCCAATCGATAGTTTGGTTGCCGTCGCTCAGCCCCGAAACTTCGAACTCAGCCGGAACCGACGGGTCAACGCGAATGATTGGAGCCATCTCGCAGAGAGCATCCTGATGATTTGACGATTCAGCAAGCCGCCCGAGGTATTCCCGTCGCTTCGACGTTCCATAACATCTGATCTGGGTTCTTGCTGTGTAGACGCCAGATAGAGAAGTCACCGTTGGCACAGATAGAGATGTCACTCTCCACGGTTTTCCGTCATTTCCGCTTCGCCTTCGTCCCTCGATATAGTTCCCATGAAGAACGTCCCTGCGCCGTTCCAGCCAGCTCATCCCTATGAGCACGAATCCTGAAACAGTGAAGGCAATCGCCAACAAAGGTAAAGTTCCAGCTATTTCCCCTTCGCTTTCAGCTCCCATTGTGGTCGCCGAATTCCGCGCTCGATAGGTGGCTCTGGAGGCGCATCCGGGCGGGGGCAATCTGCACTTGGCGGCGCTTTCACCAAGACCGGCACCGTTACCGACTACACGCCGGGGCCCTAATGCACGAGAACGGGACCGGCGGCTTAGGCCGAAAACGGGATTCCTACGGTGTCCTGGCATCCCGAACCGACCCATAAAGGCTGAGCACCCCGACTAGGATGGCAAGTAGTCCCATGATCGTCCAAGCCAAAGGCCAGCCCGCAGTGATCGTCCCGACGACAACCCAAACGCCGAAGGCGATTATTCCTGCCGAGATTAGAAACGAGAGCACCATATCCATGATTGGCCCCCTTTCTTCAGAGCGCAAACAATAGATGGCGTGGAATTTGAGTATATACCTCGATCGCCATGTCGCCTGTGATTCCGTTTCGACGTCGATCGAGATACCCGCGCGTACCCTTCGCGCTCGGGGCGCTGGCCGCTATAGCGCTCGGCGGGGCTGCCATCGCCGCGTGGATGATATGGCAGCGCAGCAGCGTTAGCCCGTCCGGTCAGATCATCGAGGTGATCGACGGCGATACCGTTCGCTTCAATGGCGCGGTGTACCGCCTGGTTGGATTCGATACGCCGGAGCGTGGCGACAAGGCGCGCTGCGACGATGAACGCCGCCGCGCCCGAAGCAGCCACCACGCGTCTGCGCGCCCTTATTGGCAGCGGCGATGCCCGGCTAATTCGCGTGGCGTGCTCCTGCCGGCCAGGACAGGAGGGCGCGCGTAATTGTAATTTTGGGCGCCTATGCGGCTCGTTGTTGATCGGTGGGATGGATGTCGGCGGGATCTTGATTAGCGAAGGTCTCGCGCATCCCTATGTCTGCGGGGCGACGAGTTGCCCGCAGCGTCGCCCGTGGTGCTAGAACGGGCTACTTCACTACCCGCGACCCTTCTCAAGCCGTTCAGTGGCGCGCGCCAAATCCTGCGTGTCCGGCACAGCAATCAATTGGGTTCCTGTTTCGTCGGCATCGCGCGGTCCCTGCTCAAGGTATTCGCCGAGAATCTGGCGAGCCTTACGCAACGTCGAAATAAGCAACTCTTGATCCGTCATTCTATGACCTCGTATCCAAAAGCGACGCCTTCAGGGTCATTCTCCTTGAACCGCTTATTCTACTTCGGAGGCGTCGGGTTTTGGCCACGGCGGGTCATCGTTTCCTTGGAAACATTAGGCTGAGGCAGAGTCGATCCGGTGATAATGCTCATAAGACCGTGCCCTTGTTCGTGACCTCTGACTACGGTTCCGGGAATGGATGCAATGGCACCGGTGCTGCCAGAGGTGCCTTGCGCCGCCGCAAGCTGCGTCAATGCGAGGAGAGCAGTAGCGGCAAGTGCGGAATAAGCTATTTTCGATTTCATTTGGTTTTCCTTCTTTGAAATCGTGCCGTCGCGCGAGGATTGGCCCACGTTTAAAAAATGTCCCGGCGCGTTCGTCTATGCAAAATCGGCACCCAAGACTCACAGCAACGCGCGCCGGCTTAAAGGTCATCCCTGGGGTCACGCCGATGTGCGCTCATTCGGACGATGAGGTGAGCCCGCCGGTTCACGCCGCATCTCGATCGGCTTGTTCGATGCCGGAATGGTACCTGTTGGTGTCTGCAGTGGGCCGGTGTGAACGCCCTTCCACACGATCTCGAGGACCGCGGTGTCCCCGCTCGCAAACTCGCGCACGAATGTGGCTTTGGAGTCGGGGAAGGCCTTCGCCCAGCCCTGCCAGGCCTCGATGATCGCGCCAACGCCCTGGATGCGGCGGTGAGTTCCCTTCTCGTCGTACACAGCGTCGGCAGCCAACATGTCCTTCGCCTTGCTCCAGTTCTTATCGTTGTATGCGGTGATTGCGGCCTTCGCGATTTCGATGACATTCGCCATGATGATCCTCCCTTTATTATCGCGTTGAAGCAGAAAGGCAGAACTCAGCTTGAGTCCATCAGAGCTATGGCGGGGGTGTTTAATTGAGTCAGGCTGTGGGTTCCGATGGGCGCCGAAAACGCGCTGCAAGCGGAGTAATGTTCGCTTCAGGCGCGGCGGTCGGCACTGAGCACTTTGCAATCCCCATGCTACCACCGGCATATCCCGCCACGGTGAACAATATTGACCATCGCCGTTCAAAAAAGGGTGTATGCCTTAGCGCGCTTGCGCCGCGACGTCAGCGCCGGATCGGGCTTGCCGTAGTTCAATGCCCTCATGACACCGCGAGGGTGATTTTTTGCTGGCGTGTCATCTATTTTTTTGCCACGAAGTTCGCTTACGTTTGATTCGGCCATGCCGTTGGGCCAGCGGTTTGGTTGGCCCCGACGTGTATCGTCCGGACAACGTCGCGCGTCGGGCCGCTCCACGGTTTGATGATTATCTACGCAATCAAAGCCCTGCGCCAACCCCCTCTCCGGGTCCCGCCTCTATTTTGCTGTGCGGAATTTAATCGACTCCCTTGCATAACTGGAATCTACTCTTTCCAACGCTGGGAGCATCGCGAAAGAAATCGCCATGGACAGTACAGAAGCGTACCAAGACTCCGGGCGGGCAGAACTCAAAAAGAGAATCGTGAGATACAAGGCGCTGGCGCGTCAAATCCCGGACCATGTGACTGTGCAAAACGTCAAGTCGCTGATCGCGGAATTGGAACAGACGCTGTCCCGGATCGACGACAAGTAAGGCCGCCCCAGTTGGCGGCCTCTTTCATATTCAGCCGTAACCGAAACTCGCGCGAGATCACGCCCCATGTTTGGGTGCATCCCGACGACGATGATCGGCGATAGGACTGAGGCAGCGCAAGCCTCGCCGATGGCTTAGATCGTCGTGGCCGCCATCACCGTAGCGGCGAACGCAGCGGCCATGGGGGCGCATAGAGCGACGGCAATTGGCTTCGTGTCGGCGTTCAGCCGGTTGCCAGTGCATCCGGCCAACACGAAAGCAAATAACAGGGCGTTGATCCTCATTCGTGCAATCCCATTCTGTCAGGTTTCCAAACAGGAGAGACGCCGCGAATGGGAATGCGCTATCATCGGAATTGGCGGCTGGAAATATGATCCGCGCGAAAACAGGGAAGCGCGAGATCACGCCTTACCTCTGGGTGCATCCGGAGAAGGAGACCGCCTGTGTGCAGAGTGTGCGCAGGCGGGTTTTTGCCACGAAGATTTGTTCATGTCCGATTCGGCCATGCCGACGGGTTGCGCTGGTGGCTTGGCCGGGGCCCGACGCATGGTCGTCCTTGAAACTCACCCTGCGTTGGGCCGCCTCGTCGCGCCAGGAAATGTACTGATCGAAGATCGTGACGGCTTGCGGTAATCCCGCATTAACGCCTAAGTTTTTTTGGGGGCAAGCCGTCACCGGAGAGGAAAATTAGGAGCGCAAAATGGCCTTCCGGAGTGATTGGAAATCCGCAGATCAACTTCAAGCAGATATCAACGCCGGTTCGATACCACCCGCGCATCATCTGATAATCGATCTTTGGCGTCGGGTTGAGGAACTGCAGGCACATATTGACGAGTTAGAACGCCAAATGAAGAAGAAAGATTCAAATTAGGACACTACAGCTCGTATTCATACGAGGTTACTGAGCAGCCGTTTCATAGGGACGAATTGGTTTGAGGGGCCCAGTACCTAAACCGACGCCGCCGAGCCGATCATATTCCGCTCAGGCGGCGTTGTGCGTTTGGAGGGGGTCAATCCCGCACCAAACGACCCCGGCTTGCTGGCTGCAAAGGGCGGGGCCGTTGGCGGCGGGTGTGCTTTAATGCGCACTTGAGGCAGATTTCCCGCCGCAATAGTAACGGGCGTGGATAGGATTCGTTGCTCCGTTACAAATTTTAAATTTCGCTACAGGCTTACCAAGCGCCACCGCGCCGGCGCCCCCTCGCCAACCACTATCCCGCCGTTGCGCTTCCGCCAAGACGCGCGAAAGCCGCCCGTGAGGACTTGGGCATCATTTCCGCGGTGTCGGCTCGTGCTTGTGAATTTTAGGCTGTTCGGTTTTAGATCATACTGCCCGGCATAAAGCATCTGATCTTGATGGTATCACCTTCAATCATAGGCATAGGCCAGACCATCGTTCGACCTGCGCGATTCGGCACCGTGACTAAGGCATCATCTGGAACATCGATCCATTGGCCGCCAAGACGGACGCGGTAATGGCCGTCCTTTGATTCCCAATCGACGTCGCTAACGGCGGTTCCATCCGCGTCGGAGCAACACAGAAAACCCTTGCCGCTCTTCAAGCTGTCGAACCACGCCTTCATTTCCGGAGTTGATTTCGCGAACTGACCGCGATCACGCGCTTCGCTGGCCACGATCAGCATTGCAAGGCTGATGATAATTCCCGCTAGTCGCATTTGCGCCGCCTAGTCGAGCAAGTTTTTCGCAACCCCGAGGCGAACGCAAGCCGAATTCCCCAGGCGGGGAATTGTCAAATCAGCAAAAAGCCAATCACTCCTTCTGACCTAGAGGCACTTCAAAGACATGCATCGATCAGCAAAAGGAGAGTTTCCGTTCCCGAAACAGTGGATGGTCGGCTACTCGGCAACCGCTACCTTGCTGGTGGATCGCAATTCAGCGCTGGCCTGCCGGATTACAAGCGCCGCTCCCTGTATGGCAAGTGCAGCCATGATCGCCGCCACGATAGTGTCAGGCCATCCAGTGCCGGTGCCAAAGACGCCGAGCGCGGCAAGCAGAACCGCCAGATTGCCGAGCACATCGTTGCGGGTGCAAATCCACGCGGAGCGCATATTGGCGTCACCATGACGATAGGCCCAAAGCAGTCCGAACGTCGCAGCGTTGGCTAGCAGCGCCGCGAGGCCGACGGTGCCCATTGTGAAAGCGCTCGGCAGCGTTCCATGCAGAGCGTGCCAGACCACTGTCCCGATAACCCATAGGCCGAAGGCAGCCATAGTCGCGCCCTTAGCCAAAGCGGCCGAGGCCCGATAGCGCAGCGCCATGCCGACAACGAACAAGCTAATCGCGTAATTGGCCGCGTCGCCCAAAAAATCCAGCGCATCGGCCTGAAGCGCCGCCGATCCGGCCGCGAGTCCGGCAATGACCTCCACCGCGAACATTGCGGCGTTAATCGCCAGCACCGCCCAAAGCACATGGCGATAAGCGTCATCTTGTTTTTTTGAGCCGCCTAAGTTGAGTGGAGGCGGGGCACAGCATTCATCCATCCAAACAAGATAGGCTCACCTTGGGAATGCGCTAGGCCGCCTCAGTCGTAACCGAAATGCGCGAGATCACGCCTTACGTCTGGGTGCATCCGGACGAGGAGCGGTGAGAGCGCCGCCCCAGACTTAGCTAAATGCGATAGTGAGCAGGCCAGAGCAAAGTAGGACAAGACCGGCGACGGTCACAGCGAGGAAACTGTAAGAAGCGAATTCTTCACGCATGATACACCTATAAAATCATGCCACCCATCGCATTAGTATCAGGTGCCTGTTTCAGCATGCTTTCGCGCGGAGACGAAAACGGCTTCGTGGGAACCGCGCCGAAGAAACGTCTTCACGGGATCGCGATCAGCACGCCGGACGAAGAGACAAAAGCGGCCCCAGCGCAGGGGCAATTGCACTGGAGGCCGCTCTAATGCTCGCCGAATTAATGTTTTCTTAAGTCGACTCCCGGACGTAAGGGGAATCTACTGATCCCATCACCGCCCCTCTTCGGCTTCTACCGGTGACTGAGAGTGTTGCGCTCCCGCCTGAAGCAAGGTGGAATGCAATGACAGATTACCCAGCCACAATCCCAATGTTCGCAATTCAGCAACTCCGCTGCCCAAAATGCCGCGCGCGCATGAAGCTTGCGCGCACGTCGCCGGGGCCTACAGGATTTGAACTCAAGAGGTTCGACTGCTCCGAATGCGATCACGTCGAACAAATCGCCATACCGTCGGATGATCCAATGAAATCCGATGCTGTTGGTTGGTTCCTTGGCGAGCTACAGCCGCCAAAATAAAAATCGCTCAGTGAGCTGTTTTGATCGGAGGACGCCATGTTCCAAAGAAACGGCCCCAGCGCGGGGGCCGAAGAGGCCGAGAGGCTCGACCTGGAGAAGCATGCGCGATTGGAAGCAGGTTTAATCGATCCAGTGAGCGCCATTCAGCCTGCGCCAACCGCTGAGCATCAACACCGAGAAGGCCCATCGTTCTGGCAGGCGATCAAGACGATGTTCAAGTAGATCAGGTGGGCGGCTTCAGTTCGCTGGCGGGATAAGCTTTCGCTTTTTCGGATCGAGCGCGTTGTCGAACGCGCGCTTAGCTGCAGCCATCGCAGCGTCCTTGCTGTCAGATATACCCGACTTTGTCCCGGTCCCGGTCTCGACCGACCACTTCCAAGGGCCGCGTTGGATACCTTGGATTATCCGGCACTCGACGCCGCGGTGTTCCATGCTCAGCCTACCTCTGAGGCGCGCGTGGTCAATTTTGCTCAGATGGGTCCGCCTCTGTTGGCGGCCTTCCGCCTGGACGTTTGACAAGTTCGAATGAGGGAATGTGGGTGCTTGTCCACCACGACTCTAGCGCAGCCCCGCAGACCGTGCAGACCGCGTCACCCGTATGCGGTACCAAGAACTTTGTTTCAGTGCGTTTGTACTCGGCGCCGCAATTGCATCGGACAATTGTCGCCATCCTTGGAATATGTCCCTGCGGCACGCCAGATCAACCCCAATACCTCTGCGATCATACTCCGCTTGGTGGCGTTGGGCGTTTGGAGGGTAGATCCCGCAACAAACGCCCCCGTCTTGCTAGCTGCAAAGGACGGGGCCGCTGGCGGCGGGTGTGCTCTAATGCGCACTTTAGGCAGATATCCCCGCCGCAATAGTAACGGGGCGTGGATAGGATTCGTTGCTCCGTTACTCAAATATTTCGTTACAGGCTTACTAGGCGCCTCCGCGCTGGCGCTCCCTCGCCAATCACCATCCCGCCCAGCCATGTTGCCGCGCGAT
>WNFD01007362.1_pt1 | contig 10927 bp, 10 predicted proteins | sample 5400491 | NCBI WGS metagenome assembly WNFD01 (sample SAMN13153343, study PRJNA577476) | soil metagenome | isolation source: 120 cm saprolite under Douglas fir tree site 2 hole 2 replicate 2 | place: USA:California | collected 2015-04-18 | reverse complement strand
TCGGCATCGGCTATCTGCCACAGGAGGCGTCGATCTTCCGCGGCCTTTCGGTCGAGCACAACATCCGCGCCATTCTCGAGGTCATCGAGCCGGTGTACGAGGTGCGCGAGGCGGCGCTCGACGCGCTGCTCGCTGAATTTTCGATCACCCATCTGCGCCGCGCCCCGGCGATGGCGCTGTCGGGCGGCGAGCGGCGGCGCGTCGAGATTGCCCGCGCCCTGGCGACGCAGCCGCATTTCATCCTGCTCGACGAGCCGCTGGCCGGCATCGATCCGATCGCCGTCAACGACATCCGCGACCTCGTCGCCCACTTGAAGGATCGCGGCATCGGCGTCCTCATCACCGATCACAATGTGCGGGAGACGCTCGATATCGTCGACCGCGCCTATATCCTGCACGAGGGCCGGGTGCTCATGGAGGGGCGCCCCTCGGAGATCGTCGCCGATGTCGACGTTCGCCGGGTTTACCTCGGGGAAAGGTTTAGCCTATAAGCCTTTAACCATGGCACTCTCTCAGCGGCTCGACCTTCGGCAGACGCAGGCGCTCGTCATGACGCCGCAGCTGCAGCAGGCCATAAAGCTGCTGCAGATGTCGAATATCGAGCTCGCCGGTTTCGTCGAGCAGGAGCTCGAGCAGAACCCCCTCCTCGATCGCGACGAGAGCGATCCCGAGGGCGGCACCGCGGTGGTCGTCGATCTCGATGCCGGCGCCGGCGAGCCGGCAGCTGCGGCGCGCTCCGAGCAGGCTGGTCTCGGCACCGCCGAACCACCGCTCGCCGGCGAGGATATCGATCAATGGCACGCCGCTGCCGGCAGCGAGGGCGAGGGCGATTTCGATCTTGCCGGTGATCCCGATGCATGGCGTCAGCGCAACGGGCGGATCGACGATGGTGGCGACGGGCTCTCCGGGCTCGATCACGGCGTCGCGCATCCGGCCAATTTGCGCGACCACCTGATCGCCCAGCTCGGCCTCGAGATCGAAGATCCGGTCGACCGCATCATCGGCGCCTATCTCATCGATCTCATCGACGATTCCGGCTACCTCACCGACGAGCTGGCGAACGCCGCTGCGATCCTCGGCCGTCCGCTCGCGCGGCTCGAGGCGGTTCTCGCGCGGCTGCAGCGCTTCGATCCGCCCGGCGTCTTCGCGCGCAATCTTTCCGAGTGTCTCGCGCTGCAGCTGCGCGAGCGCAATCGCCTGGATCCGGCGATGCAGGCGCTGCTCGACAACCTGCCGCTGCTCGCCGCGCGCGACGGCGCCAGCCTGATGCGGCTGTGCGGGGTCGATGCCGCCGACCTCGCCGAGATGATCGCCGAGGTCAGGTCGCTCGATCCCAAGCCCGGCCTTGCCCTCGATGCGGTCACCGCGCAAATCGTCGTTCCCGACATCATCATGCGGCCGCAGCCGCACGGTACCTGGATCATCGAGCTCAATACCGAGACCCTGCCGCGCGTCCTCGTCAACAACCGCTATTACGCGACGGTGTCGCGCACCGCCAGCCGCAAGGCTGACAAGGAGTATCTGAGCGAGCGCCTCCAGTCGGCCAACTGGCTTGTCAAGTCGCTGCACCAGCGGGCGATCACCATCCTGCGCGTCGCCACCGAGATCGTCCACCAGCAAGCCGCCTTCTTTCAGCACGGTGTGCAGTTCCTGCGCCCGTTGATCCTGCGCGACATCGCCGCTGCCATCAACATGCACGAAAGCACGGTGAGCCGCGTTACGACCAATAAATTCATGATGACGCCGCGCGGCATCTTCGAGCTGAAATACTTCTTCACCTCGTCGATCCAGGCGTCGAGCGGCGGCGATGCGCATTCCGCCGAAGCCGTCCGCTTCCGCATCAAGGCGCTGATCGACGCCGAGGCCGGCGGCGAGGTACTGTCGGACGAGCGCATCGTCGATATCCTGCAGAAGGACGGTGTCGACATCGCGCGGCGGACGGTCGCCAAATATCGGGAGTCGTTGCGCATTCCCTCCTCGGTTCAGCGCCGCCGCGAGAAGACGATGCGGCTGTGACCGAATTCTGGGCTGGTGTGACCAGGGCGACACTTTTTGGCCCTCGTAATGCCCTGCGGGTAGCCCCTAGGTGCGCTTGACTCCGCCGTGGTGGACTCGTAGGGTCCCGCCCTCAAGGTCGGAGCGACCGCGCGTTGTGGCGGTGACCGACCCCAGGCAACCAAAAATGCTCCCGATGCGCCTTTCCGTAACGGGTCAGCAAATCGAATGTCGGTGCCGCGCTGCGCCTCCGTGCCGAGAGCGATCTCGAAATGGCCAGCACGGCACATACCGCCCTACCGCGCCGGTTGAACGGCACGACGGTTGGCGGCAAACCCAGGGCGCAGGTTCAATTTTCCCATGGAAATCGTCGATATAATCACGCCGGGCAGTGTGATCGCCAATCTGCGCGTTGCGAGCAAGAAGCAGGCGCTGCAGGAACTGGCACGGCGCGCCGCCCATATCATCGACCTGCCGGAACGGCGCATCTACGAGGTCCTGGTCGAGCGCGAAAGACTGGGCTCGACGGGTCTCGGCATGGGCATTGCCATTCCGCACGGCAAGCTGCCCGAGTTGCGCCGCCTGCACGGCCTCTTCGCCCGGCTCGAGCGGCCGGTCGATTTCGAGGCCGTCGATGACCGCCCGGTCGACCTGATTTTTATGCTGCTCGCCCCTGAGAATGCCGGTGCCGATCATCTCAAGGCATTGGCCCGCGTGTCGCGCCTGCTGCGTGGCGGCGCGATTTGCGAGAAGCTGCGTGGCACCGACAATGCCGACGCGCTCTATGCCCTGCTCACCGATGGGGCGTCGAGCGCCGCCGCCTGAGGACGCCGAGAGCGGCGCTCAATGGACGCTGACCGGCTCGATGTCGTTCTGGCGGACCGTGGCGAAGGCGGTGTCGCGATCGGGCAGCAGAGCCAGCTGCGTGCCGTCCGCGGCATGGATGGCGAAAGCCACGGTGTCGTTGACGGTGACGCGTTTGATGTAGGCCATCGCCTGCATACCGAGCGTGGCGAATTCCTGGGGCGAGATCTGCCGCAATTTCTGAATCTGGTTCATGTTCTGCCCTTTCGCAGATGCCTGGCGCCGCTCTGGAGAGCCGACGCCGGGCCTTGGCTAGTGGTTTAACGCTCCAGTATTGAAAAATGGTCAGCGTTCGACCTTTTCGGCGGCAATCGCGACCTTGCGCTGCCCGTCCGTGCCGGCCTGCTTGATCTCGATCTGGCGCACGCGACCTTCCGGCGATGGGCGGACGAGATCGATATGCAGCAATCCGCTATCGAGCCAGGCACCCGCGACCTCGATGCCTTCGGCGAGAACGAATGACCGCTGAAATTGGCGTGCCGCAATGCCGCGATGGAGATAGAGACGCTCCTTGTCGTCCGCCTGCTTGCCGCGGACAACCAGTTGATTGTCCTCGATACGGATGGTGAGGTCGGCCATGGCAAAGCCGGCGACCGCCAGCGTGATTCGCAGGGTGCTTTCCCCGGTTTGCTCCACGTTGTAGGGCGGATAGCCGTCGGCGGCGACCTTGCTGACGCGGTCAAGCGCGCGCTCGAAATGGTCGAAGCCGAGCAATAGCGGCGAATTGAACAGCGAAATCCGTGTCAATGCCTCCTCCTCCGGGACGAGCGAGCAGACGGGAGCGGGTCCCTGACGGGCACCCAGACATGCGATCTTTGTAGCATCGCCACTATTAATTGGCGTCGCGCCCGTCGGCAATCAAGGGATGGGGGCGTCTCAAGAGGCGGGTGCGAAGAGCCGCTTGAGACGCGCCGAAAGGCGATGGCGCGCCTGCTCGTGGCGCAGCACGGCCTCGTTGGTCACCCAGTTGAGCTGGATGGAGCGGCGCTCGCCCTCGCTCGGCTCGTGGCCGTGCCAGGAATGGGGAGTCACTGCGAAGGCCAGCAGGGTGCCTTCGATCGGCGGAACTTCGGCGACGTAATCCGCAAGACTGGTGGGCGAGCGCAATAGCCGCAGCCTGCCGCCCGGCGCCTCCCATTTCTCGTTCATATAGATGAGGACTGTGAGCAATTTGGTCTTGCTGTCGGAATGGATGCGGCCGTCCTTGCGCTGGGCGCGGCCGCGCACCGTCACCATGGTCGGCCGGCCGGCGAGGTCGATGGCGAATTTCGCCGCGCAGGCCGCCCGCATCGCGGCCCCTTCGAGCTCGGAGAGAAGTATTCCGAAGTGCGGGCCGAAGCGCAGCTCGCTCACCGGAAAGCTGCCCGGCTTGGCGATCCGCGGGAAATCCTCGGCGATGGCATCGAGCGCCGCCCGCTTGAGAAAGCCGGGGACGATGAGGTAGGGAAACGGCTCGCGCACCAGCGGCGTCGCGGTGAACGCATCGAGATCGAGGAAAGGGGTGCCGGCGGGCATCGCCGCTATCTAGTTCGGCGGCGCGCCGGTGGTCAACCGCAATTACCGGTCCGGCCTCACGGATGCAGCGTCATGCCTTGGAGGCGGATGATGCCGTCGGGGAAGGGCTTGAACCCGTCGAGCTTGGCGCTCGTCCCCCACAGCCATTTGAGGTGGTAGAGGAAGATGTGCGGCCGTGCCGAAAGATAGATCGCAGCGGCCTGCTCATAGAGCGCCTGGCGCTCGCTGACGATCGTGGTCCGCCGCGCCTTCGCCAGCAGCTCGTCGAGCTTGGGGTCGCAATATTTGCCCCAGTTGAGGAACCCGTCGCAGGCGAGCCAGATGCTGATATTGCCGTCGGGATCCGGGCGGCCGCTCCAGATCACGATCGTCGCCTGGAAATCGCCCTTCGTCCCGGCCGCGACCAGCGTGTTCGCCTCGTTGGCCTGGATCTTGACCTCGAACCCGGCCTCGGCCGCCATCGACTGGATGACTTCGGCGACGCGCAGCTCGACCGGCGAGTTGACCGCCAGCAAGGTGAAGGCCGGGTGCGGCACGCCGGCCTCGGCAAGCAGCCGCTTCGCTTTGGCGAGGTCGCGCGGCGGCACCGGGAGGTTCTTGGCGTAGAAACGCGTGCCGGGCGCCACCGGCTGATTGCTCGGGATGTACTCGCCATTGAAGACGACCTGGTTGATGACGACGCGGTCGATTGCCGCCTCGAGCGCTTCACGTACCTTGGCGTCCTTGCCGAGCGGCGTGTTCGCCTGCTCGCCAGCGCCGAGGTTGATGAAGAGGTTGTAATAGGCAAGAGACGGGCTTTCGACCAGTCTCAGCCGTGCATCGCCGCGTACCGCATCGAGATCGGTCGCGGCGATCCGCTCGGCGATCTCCAGCCCGCCGGCCTTGAGGTTGGCAAGGCGTACGCTCTGGTCCGGCACCGGGACGTAGCTCACCCTGTCGATGGCGATGGCGCCGGCATTCCAGTAGCGATCGAATTTCTCGAGGACGATGCGGTCCTGGGCGATCCGCTCGACGAATCTGTAGGGCCCGGCGCAGACGAGATTGCTCGAGAGCTTGTCGCCCTCATCGGCGATCGCCTTGGGCGAGATCATCATCCCGGCGCGGTCCGAAAGGATGCCGAGAAGCGGCGCGTAGGGCTCGGAGAGGGTGAAGCGGACGGTCAGATCGTCGACGATCTCGACGCCGGAGACCTGCTTCAATTCGGTCTTGCGCTTCGATTCCGGCGCGGTCTTGTAGCGCTCGATATTGGTCTTGACGGCGGCGGCGTCGAAATTCGTGCCGTCGTGAAAGACGACGCCTGGGCGGAGCTTCATCGTCAATGCGAGATTGTCCGCCGACCACGCCCATTCGGTGGCGAGCTGCGGCACATAGGCGAGCGCCTGGTCGATATCGATGAGCTTGTCGCAGAGACCGGCGAAGACGACCCTACCGACGAAGCTGACGCCCTGCGCCGGGTCGAGAACGTCGGGATCCTCCTGCAGCGCGATGCGCAAGGTGCTGGCCGCGCCGGCATGGCCGGCAAGTGCCGACCCGACGACGAGAAATACGACTGACAGGGTCCTTTTCATGATCGATCCCTCCCGCCTTGCCGCTCCAATCTGACGGGCAAGGGCGAAGGACGCAACGGAAGTAAGAGGACCAGCTCAGATGCGCCTTCGTGCACCCGCACCTGCTGCCGATCCTCGACCCCGGAGGCCTCATGCCTTGAGCTGCGGCAAAAGCCGCTCCGCGTTGGCGTAATCGATCGCCTGTCGTTGTGCCGCCGTGAGATCGATCCCGGCCAGCGCGTCGACGTTTTCGCTCACCGTGTAATAGGGATAGTCGCTGCCGAAGACGATCTGCGAGCGCGGCACGAAGGCGAGCAGCGCCGCCATGGTCGGCGCATAGGCCGAGTTGGCGGTGTCGTAATGCAGCTTCTTCAGCTCGCCGAGGATCCCCGCCGGGGCGATCTCGGCGAGGTCCTTGCGGCTGCGCGATCCGGCGGCAATGCGGCCGGCGAGCTGCGGCACCGAGCCGCCGGCATGCGAGAAGATCCAGTTGATGTCGCGATAGCGCGCGAGCGCGCCGTTGAAGAGGAGGCTCGCCACCGCGCGCGCGGTGTCGTGCGGATATTCGAGCAGCGACGCCGGCACGCCGGGCATCAGATTGCCGCAGCAATTCGGCGCCAGCGGGTGAAAATAGACCACCGCCTTACGACGGTTGAGCTCGGCGAAGACCGGCGCGAATTGCGGATCGCCCGGCCACTTGTCGCCATAGCTCGTCATCAGCCCGATGCCTTCCGCCTTCAGCGTGTCGAGCGCGTACTCGATCTCCTTGAGGGCGCCGTCGACATCCGGCATCGGCAAATTGGCGAAGATGCCATAGCGGCCCTTGTGGTCGCGCCGCATCTCGGCGGCGTAGTCGTTGCAGAGTCGCGCCATGCGGCGACCCTCTTCGGCCTCGCCGAACCAGATGCCGGGGGTCGAGATCGAGAGCACCGACATCGCAAGCCCGGCCCGGTCCATCTCCTCGAGATCCCGGGCGATCGTCCAATCGCGCTGCGGCGCCTGCAAGCCGCCGAATCCTGCCCGCTTGCCCCATGCCTCCAACGGCTCGAGATAGGCGGGCGGGAAATAATGGTGATGCGTGTCGATGCGGCGCGGCCCGCTGGAGGCCATCTGCGCCCGCACGGCATCGTCCGGTAGCATGGCGCTCGCCGCGACCGCGGCCAGCGCGGTCAGGACTTGCCGGCGTGAGGCGGCGCTGCAAAGCCCGGCGCTGCCGTTCTTCGCATGCGCATGAGGAGTTGATCCGTGATGACGGGTCATTCCGCTTCCTCCCTGGCTATCGGTCTCCATTGAACCGCGAGATTCAGTGCCAGCCTAGCACCACCGCGGCAGGGAGACACGCCGATCGTCGACGTCCTTCGGCACCGTCGGCGATCGTCGATTTCCCCGACCGCTCGCGGATTCGCCTTTTGTCGCTTGACCCAGCGCCCGGCCGACCGCTAACGACCTCGAGGCGCTTAACGACTCCCGACGCCCGTCCTTCATCCGCGCGGAACCGCGCGCATCGACAGGAGCCCCCGCCATGACGCATCACCCCGCCCTCACCCCCGGCCGCACGGCCGTCGTCACCGGCGCCGCCAGCGGCATCGGGCTGGCCGCTGCCAAGCGCTTCGCCGGGCTCGGCCTCAATGTCTGTCTCGCCGATCTGCCCGGCGCGGCGCTCGACGAGGCCTCGCACGCGGTCGGCGCGATTGCGACGTCCGCCGGCGCGCGGGCGCTCGCCATTCCGACCGATGTCGCCCGGATGGAGGCGGTGCAGAAACTCCGCGACACCGCGCGGCGCGAATTCGGCGAGATCGGCGTGCTGATGAACAATGCCGCGATCAATGGCGGCGCCGGGCCGTGGGAGAAATACGATGTCTGGCGGCGGACGCTCGATGTCAATCTCTGGGGCGTCATCAACGGCGTCCACGCCTTCGCCCCGGCGATGATCGCGCAAGGGAGGCCCGCCGCGATCGTCAACACCGGCTCCAAGCAGGGCATCACCATGCCGCCGGGCAACACCGTCTATAACCTCGCCAAATCAGGGGTGAAGGCGCTCACCGAGGCGATGGCGCATGAGCTGCGCAACCTTCCAGGCTGCCGGGTGACGGCGCATCTCCTCATCCCCGGCTTCACCTTCACCGGCATCACCGCCGCGTCCGGTCAGCGCGAGAAGCCGCCGGCTGCCTGGACGGCCGAGCAGGTCGTCGAGTTCATGCTGGCGGCGCTGGCGAGGGGCGATTTCTATATCCTCTGCCCGGACAATGCGGTGACCCGCGAAATGGATGAGAAGCGCATGCAATGGGCGGTCGACGACATCATCAAGAACCGCCCGGCGCTGTCGCGCTGGGACAAGGATTATGCGGCGGAATTCGAGCGCTTCATGGCGGGGTGAGCGGGCGAGCGCCGCTCAGGCCGGTTTGCCGTTCCCCGCCGCTTAGCGGAATCCGGGTTCGTCGAAGCTCCGCAGTTTTCGCGAATGCAGCTGGGCGATGCCCTGCGCGCGCAGCAGGCGGACGGCCTCGATGCCGATCCGCAGATGCTGGCCGATGCGCTGACGGTACATCGTGTTCGCGACGCCCCTTGCCTTGAGGACTCCGTGCGCCGGAAGATCCGAGACGCACAACAGCGTGCCGTATGGGACGCGGAAGCGAAAGCCGTTTGCCGCCAGGGTCGCGCTTTCCATGTCGACGGCGATCGCCCGTGTCTGGTTGAGCCGTTCGGCGAGCTCGGGATAGCGCAGCTCCCAATTCCTGTTGTCGGTGGTCGCCACCGTGCCGACGCGCAGACGCGACTTGAGCTCGGCGCCCGTCAGCCCGGTCACCGACTCGACGGCGCGCTGCAGCGCGATCTGGATCTCGGCGATCGGCGGCACCGGAATCCACGGCGGCAGATCGGCATCCAGCACGTGATCGTCGCGAAGATAGGCATGCGACAACACGTAGTCGCCGAGCGCCTGCGTGCGGCGCAGGCCGGCGCAATGCCCCAGCATGATCCAGGTGTGGGAGCGCAGCACGGCGAGGGAATCGCTGATCGTCTTGGCGTTGGAGGGGCCGATGCCGATGTTGATCAAGGTGATCCCGTTGCCATCTTGCCGCGTCAGGTGATAGGCCGGCATCTGCGGCAAATGGAGAGGTTGCGTTCCCGAAGCCTCCTCGCCGGAAAGCCTCGGATTCGGCGTGATCACATCGCCCGGCTCGACGAACATCGCGTACTCGTCGCCCTCCGACACCGCCGCGAGGGCGAAGTCGCGGAATTCCTCGACGTACCGACTGTAGTTCGTCAAGAGGACGAAGCCCTGGAAGTGATCCGGCGCAGTGGCGGTGTAATGCGCGAGACGCGCCAGCGCAAAGTCGACGCGCTCGGCGGTGAACAACGATAGCGGTTTCGGCATCGAGCCCGCGCCCCGGAAGGTGCCGTTGGCGATCGAATCGTCGATCTGCTTCAGATCCGGCATCGGGAACCGCACCGCCATCTCGCGCAATTGCGCTTCGGACGCTTCGCTCTCGACGTCGTCGAACACGAACGGCAACGGGATCAGGCGCTCGCTGATCCCGACATGGACCGGCACTTTATGGTGCGCGATCAATAGCGCGATCTGCTCGCGGTAGTAGCGCGCGAATACGTCGGGACGGGTCAGCGTCGTGCCGTAGATTCCGGGATCGAAGACGACGCCGTAGGAGAGCCGCGGGTCAACCTCGATGTCCCCGGTACCGACGATCATGCCGAGATAGGGATAGCGGCATTCCATCGCCGCGCTCGTCGGCGGGCTGCCCGACAGCAGCCGGTCGAATTCGCCTCGCGCCGCGGCCACGCTCGTCGCGTAAATCTCTTCGATACGGTGAACCGCCGCGTCGGCGTCGGTGAAGGCGATCATGTCGGCGGCATAACCGGCCCAGGCGGCGGCAGGGGTCGGGGCGCAATCCATCGTAGCCATGGTCCGACTATAGGTCCTACCGGCCGACGCCGGACACCGAGAAAATCCGCCGGAACTGTGACCGTCCCCCGGTCGATCGAACCGAACTCGGCCCAACCGACTAGAAGCGGTCCTGTACGGCCGCCAAAATGGGCTTCGCCGCAGATGCGGCGCTCAACCGCTATGCGACCTCTATATCGTTGCCTACGTGATGAGCCGATTCGCAGACGAGGGGATTTGGGGCTTGTCGGCCGCGATTGTGGTCTGGTCGGCACCGGCGGTGCAGGAGCTTGGCGACGATGCGAGAGCTGAGTCCCTGCATGTCGCCGCGGTAGACGTAATCGAGCGTTACTCCGTAGACATTGGCGAACCGCACCAGCACGATCGGATCAGGACGGCGCCTCCCTTTTTCCCAATTGTTCCACGTCGTCTCGCCAATGCCGATGTTACGGCATACCTCGACTTGGCTCAACTCAAGGGCCTCGCGCACGGCGCTCAGCCGGTGTCCGGTCTCTTTCAGTTGCTCGAGTGTGCCGCCGTTTCTCACGTCCGAACCGCCTTGATGCCCCCAAGGGGATCGATGAATTTCGCGTGTATGTTAAACGATATTCACGTTTTGTGGAGTTGTCAAGCAACCAAACGTCAATACCAATGGTAGGAGACTTAACCAATGGCAGGGGACTTCATTCACAGTACGGCGATTAGAAACGGCGAACTCGGCCCCGCTTGAATTCAATCCCTATTGGATATATATTATCCCTTATGGAAATAGATGACATCGGCCTGGCAATTTCCCTTCCTCTAGATAGGCGATTTGCGCAGGCATCGGAAACGCTGCCGGTTCTATTATTTGGAGAGTTTCTGCGCACGCTGTACCACCGCGCTCCTGTATTTTTCCTGTTGTTTACAGGAGGACCGGCCGATTTGACCGCTCGGGAACGGCTCACTACGATCGCCGTCGACGAGGGCGGCAGCGAGGGGGCGCGCGTGGTGGCGAGGCGGTCGAGCGGTGCGGCGGGCGCGCTTCGCGTCCGCAATTTTCCGGCGCCGCCGTGACCGGCGCCTTCCGCTTCGACCCTGTCGCACTGCCGCCGGAATGCGCGGCGCT
>WNFD01007361.1_pt2 | contig 10927 bp, 8 predicted proteins | sample 5400491 | NCBI WGS metagenome assembly WNFD01 (sample SAMN13153343, study PRJNA577476) | soil metagenome | isolation source: 120 cm saprolite under Douglas fir tree site 2 hole 2 replicate 2 | place: USA:California | collected 2015-04-18 | reverse complement strand
ATGTCCGATGAGGCGCAGGCCCTCACGCGCGAGATTCGCGAGCAGACCGCCTCGCACCTGCAGGCCATTCTGGACAACGTCAAAGACGCCATCGTCACGGTCGACGATGCCGGCCACATCGAAACCTTCAATCCCACCGGCGAGCGCATTTTCGGCTACGCCCAGGCGGAAATCCTCGGCCGCTCGCTCGAGTTCCTGCTCCCGGACATCGCGCGCGGCGCCAGCGACTTTCTCGAGCGCCTCGCCACCAAGATCGACGACACCCACGTCGATCTCGCGGCACACCAGGCCTGGGGTCGCACGAAGGGCGGCAATCGCGTCGCGGTGGAGATCGCCGTCAGCAAGGCCAAGCTCAATTGGCGCGACGGCTACATCGTCAGCATCCGCGACATCACCGAAAGACATCTCGCCGAGCAATCGATGCGCGAAAGCGAAGCGCGCTACCGAACGCTGGTGGAGCACGCCCCCGAAGTGATCGTGGTATTCGATGTCGACCAGGGCAAGTTCGTCGATGTCAACGACAACGCCTGCCGCTTTTTCAAGATGCCGCGTGAGGACCTGCTTGCCAGCGGCCCGGACAAGATCAGTCCCGTGTACCAACCCGACGGCAGGCCGTCCTTCGGGCCGCCGCGCGGCTTCATAGAAGGCGCGCTGGCGGGAGAAGCGCCGGTGTTCGAATGGGTGCACTGCGATGCCTCGGGGCAGGTCATGCCTTGCGAGGTGCGGTTCGTGCGCTTACCGAGCTCCAATCGCCGGCTGATTCGCGCCAGCATCACCGACATCACCGAGCGCAAGCGCGCGGATGCAATCGCGGCGGGCGAGCGCCGGGTATTCGAGAAGATCGCCGCCAATGCGCCGTTGAGCTCGGCCCTCAGGTCCATCTGCGAACTGATCGAGCGCGTCATGGCGGGGAGCTATTGCGCGATCAACCTGCTGGATCCCGAGCGGCAGGCGTTGAATTTCGGCGTCGCGCCGAATTTGCCGCGCGAGTTCGTGGCGGCGATGGACAGCGCGCCCGTCGGCATCCGCTACGGTTCCTGCGCCGCCGCCGTGTACTTGGCGCGTCAAATCACCGTCGCCGACATCGAGACGGATGCGCTGTGGGAATTTCGGCGCGAAGCGGCGCTGCATGCGGGCTTGAGAGCCGCCTGGTCCACGCCCATCGTCGCCTCCGACGGGGGGGCGGTGGGTACCTTTGCGGTCTACCGGTGCCATCCGGGCATTCCATCGGCGAGGGATCATGAGCTGATGTCGCGCATGGCGCAGATCGCCGGGATCGCCATCGAGCGCCGCGGCGCCGAAGATGCGTTGCGCAACAGCGAAGTGAAATTTCGCGGGCTGTTCGAAACCATGATGGAAGGCGTGTACCAGACGTCATGCGACGGCCGCATTCTCGTCGCCAATCCGGCATTCGTGAACCTGATGGGCTACGCCTCGGCCGAGGAGCTCTATCAAGTCCCCGCAGCCGCGCTGTATTGGTACCCGAGCGACCGCGAAACCTTCGTACGGCGAGTGGAGAGCGAAGGCGAGCTGCGCAACGAGGAATACATCTTCCGCCGCAAGGACGGCACCATGCTCGTGGTCATGGAGTCGAGCCGGGTGGTGCGCGAAGCGCACGGCCGCGTCACGGGCTACGAGGGGACGCTCACCGATATCACCGAACGCAAGAAGGCGGAAACCGCGATCTTTCAAGCCAAGGAGCGTGCCCAGGTCACCTTGCAATCGATCGGCGACGCGGTCATCACCACCGACTCCGAAGGGCGCATCGACTACATGAACCCGGTCGCCGAAAGCCTGACCGGGTGGGAAAACCGCGAAGCGCAGGGGCAGCTCATCGGCGACGTGCTCACCGTCGTCGATGAAGCAACGAGGGTCGCCAGCGAAAGCCCGATCATGCGCTGTCTACGCGAAGGACGTGTGCTCGGCCTTTCGGAACACACCGTGCTCGTGAACCGCCGCGGCCAGGAGCTGGCCATCCAGGATTCTGCAGCGCCGATCCGCGATCGCGCCGGCAATCTCATCGGCGCGGTCATGGTGTTCCACGATGTGAGCAAGGAGCGCCGTCTGCACCGCGCGCTGCACTATCAGGCCAGCCACGATGCCCTGACGGGATTGATCAACCGCCGTGAATTCGAAAATCGCCTGACCGCCGCCGTTGAGAACGCAAGACAAGACACCGGCAGCCGTCATGCATTGCTGTATCTCGATTTGGACCAATTCAAACTGGTGAACGACACCTGCGGGCACCCGGCGGGCGATCAGTTGCTGAAGCAGATCACCGGCGTGCTGCAATCGCGGGTGCGCAGCGGCGACACCCTGGCGCGCTTGGGCGGGGACGAGTTCGGCATTCTGCTGCAGGGCTGTTCGCTGGACCAGGCGATGCGCATCGCGGAAACCCTCCGTCAGGCGATTCGCGATTTTCGATTCATCTGGCAGGACGGCGTGCTCGAAGTGGGCGTCAGCGTCGGCATCGTTGAAATCACCAACGATACGCCGACAGTCGCCAATGTCATGAGCGCCGCCGATGTCGCCTGCTATTCGGCGAAGGATCTCGGCCGCAATCGCGTTCAGCTCTACAAGCCCGACGACGTGCCCGAGCGGCATCGCGAAATGCATTGGGTCTCGAAGTTGGCGCGGGCCTGCGATGAAAGCCGGTTCGAGCTCTTCTACCAGCCCATCGTGCCCATCGGTCCGCCCATGGTGCCCGGTGCCACCACGCACGACCACGAGCGGGAGCACTTCGAGCTGATGCTGCGCTTGCGGGACGAATCGGGTGCCCTGGTGACGCCGGCGGAATTCATTCCGGCGGCGGAGCGCTACAACGTCATGCCATCGATCGACCGGTGGGTGGTTCGCCAGGCACTCGATCGGCTGGTGCATCGCATCGGGGCGGGGGTGAAGCCGTTCACGATTGCCGTGAACCTCTCGGGGACTTCACTCAACGATGAACGCTTTCTCGAGTATCTGATCGCAGAACTCAGCAGCAACGAGCTGGCCGCGGGCGCGATGTGCTTTGAGATCACGGAGACCGCCGCAATCGCCAACTTGGGCAATGTGGTGTATTTCATGCGTGAACTCAAGGCACGCGGCTGCCACTTCGCACTGGATGATTTCGGCAGCGGTCTGTCCTCGTTCATGTACTTGAAAACCCTGCCGGTCGACTATCTCAAGATCGATGGGCAGTTCGTGGAAAACGTGACACGCGATCGAGTCGATCGCAGCATGGTGGAGGCGATCAGCCAGGTCGGCAAAACCATGGGGATTCAAACGATCGCGGAGCGGGTGGAATCTGCGGAAGTGCTGGCCGAGCTGCGCCGATTGGGCGTCGGTTACGCGCAGGGGTTTCACATCGCCAGACCCCGCTCGACCAAGGAGTTCCCTTATCTCCGAGAATCTTTGAGAAAGGCCTGATCGCCCGAGAGAGGCCTAATCGCCCGAGAGAGGCTTACTCGCACGATAAAGGCTCAATCGTCCGGGAAATTCTAATTGCCGCTCCTGAGGCTCCGCGGGGCTTCCAGTTGCCGTGTTCTGCGAGTACTCTTTCGGCGGGCGTTATGTCAAGCGCACCGCACAAGGGAGACTCGCCATGATTCTCGGGATGTCCACTGCTGCTTTCACGCAGTTTCACGTACTGTTGAGCCTGATCGGCATCGTCTCTGGGATCGTGGTTGCGCTCGCCATGCTGGGCGCGAACCGCTTACCCGCGCTCACGGCTATATTCCTCCTGACCACCGCGGCCACCAGCGTGACTGGGTTCATGTTTCATTTTGCGAGTTTCGGACCTCCGGAAATCATCGGTGCGATCTCGCTCGTGGTTCTGGCTGTGGCCATTCTCGCGCTGTACGGATACAAGCTCGCCGGCGCGTGGCGCTGGATCTATGTCGCTACCGCGGTGTTCGCGCTGTACCTGAACGTGTTCGTCGGCGTAGTCCAGACCTTTCAGAAGGTGGCGTTCTTCCATGCTCTGGCGCCCACCCAAACGGAGCCGCCGTTCGCCATCGCACAGGGAATAGTGTTGATCGCGTTCATTGCGCTTGGGCTGGCGGCAGCGAAGAAGTTTCGTCCCCCGGCGGGGGGGCCTGCGTTCGCCTGACTCGAGCGAGCTATGCGTTCTGATATGGCGCCCTCGTGGCTGATGGGACTCGTGCTATTCGCGGGATTGATCGCGGGCACTGCCGCACACCCCGGTGAGCCCTCCATCGATATTCAGGTCAAGGACGCCTGGATTCGTTGGCTGCCGGCCAACGCTCCCGGCGGCGGCTATATGACCCTGATCAACACCGGGTCTGCGGCGCGTGTGCTGATCGGGGCCTCGAGCCCCGACTACGGGGAGGTCGGCATTCACCAAACGCGCATCCGCAACGGGCTGAATGAGATGACGCGCGTCGAATCGGTCGAACTCAAGCCGCTCGTTCCGGTGCGATTTGCGCAAGGCGGATACCACCTGATGCTCATGCAGCCGAAGCGATCTCTGCGGCCCGGTGACCGGGTGCTGATCACGCTTCATTTCGCGCAAGGCCCATCGATCGAGGCGCCGTTTGAAGTCCGTGCGGGAAATTCGACATGACTCTTCGATTGGGCGGAGTACCATGAACATCATGGCCGGAGAGGATGCAGACCGGAAGATTTCGGCGCGCCGCGATATCGTGCTGATCGTCGTCGTCGCGGTCGCCGCGGCGGTCGTCTGCGCAAAATACAATCTCAGCGAAGCGCTGCTGAATTGGACGCGCCCGTTCGAGCGTTTGCAACTCGACGAACTCCCCGCAGTGCTGTTGGTGGTCGCGATCAGCCTGATCTGGTTCTCCTCCCGCCGGTATTTCGAGGCGAATCGGCAACTTCGATTGCGCCGAGCGGCGGAGGTACGGCTGGCGGAGACACTCACCGAGAACAAGCGCCTGGCGCAGAAGTACCTCGACATGCAGGAGAACGAACGCAAGGCGCTTGCCCGCGATCTGCACGATGAGCTGGGTCAATACCTGATTGCCATAAAGCTCGATGCAATGTCGATGCGCGAATCGATGACCGCGGACCCGGCGGTACACGAGGTAGCCCGTGCCATGATTGCCAACATCGACCGCGTGTACGGCGTGGTGACCGGTCTCATTCGTCAGCTGAGGCCGGTGGGTCTGGATGATTTGGGTGTCACCGCGGCGATCGAGCACTGTGTCGATGATTGGCGCTCACGGCTGCCCCTGACGACGATCGAAATGTCGCTCACCGGCGATTTTGACACCTTGGACGAAACTCGCGCACTGGTGCTGTATCGGCTGGTGCAAGAGGCACTCACGAATATTGCACGCCATGCCCAAGCGACGAGCGTGCAGATACGAATTGCCGCCGGACCAGCCGTAGACTCGAGGCAATGCCTCGAGATTCTCATCGCCGACAACGGCGCCGGAGCCGACTTGACCGCGCCGCGGCCCGGGCTTGGCCTGGTCGGAATGCGCGAGCGCGTGTCCGCGCTGGGCGGATCGATCACGTTGGCGAGCGAGCGCGGCGCCGGCTTCCAGGTCAAGGCCACTCTCCCCATGGCGGGCGCGCCATCGTGAACACGGCCGGATGCCGCAGGATCAGCGTGTTGCTGGTCGACGATCACGCCGTGGTACGCGAGGGCTACCGGCGCCTGTTGGAGCGCGATGACTCCCTGATTGTCATCGGCGAGGCGGCGACGGCCGCAGATGCCATGCGCATGGACGTCGAACTCAAGCCCGACGTCATCGTGCTGGACATTGGATTGCCCGGAGTGAGTGGGATCGAGATTCTCAGGCGAATCATCGCGCGCAGGCCGGATGCACGCGTGCTCATGTTCAGCATGTACCAGGACGGTATCTATGCCACCCGGGCAATCGGCGCGGGAGCCCGCGGCTATTTGAGCAAGGCCAGCGCGCCGGATCTTCTCATCGATGCCGTGCGTTCCGTGGCGGGCGGCCGGCGATATCTCAGCCCGGACGTGGAGCAGGCGATGACCAAGCAGTCGTCGGCTGCAGACCAGCTCGCCGGGACTTTGTCGACGCGGGAACTCGAGGTCCTGCGAATGTTGGTCCAGGGGTACGGCATCGAGGAAATCGGTGAGCGTCTGGGACTCAGCCCCAAGACAGCGGCCAATCACCAGTCGTCGATCAAGCAGAAATTAGGCGCCAATAGCGCCTTGCAGTTGATTCTCATCGCGCAGCAGTTCGGTTTGATCGCGGACAGATGATCGATCGCGTGCGCTTGTCCTCGGGCGTCCTACACGGGGTGCGGTGACGCGTCCAGCGCTCCCAGAGGAACATTGCGCGTCTCCGGTGCCCATTGCCGGCAAATCACGGCGCCGATTGCGAGGACCGCGACACATGCGCCGAGGGCCGTGCGCACGCCGTATGCGGCGACGATGATGGGAAGCAGAAAGGTGCTGATCGCCGAACCTGTTCGGCTCGCCGCGATCGCCAGCCCGATGCCCGAAGCCCGCAGGTCGGTCGGAAAGAGTTCGGGCAGATAGACGTAGACCAGGTTGGAGGCCGCCGATAGGACACCTGCGAATACCGCGAACAGAATGGTCATCGCAAGCGGCGGTATGTTGTTCCACACGGACAGGATGAACATGGTGCCGGCCGCAATGCCGAAGCTGCCGATCAAGAAGCTCCGCCGTGAGAGCCGATCGACGACGATCAGTCCGGCCACCGCGCCGCCCAGCAGCGACAAGTTGTAAATGAGACCGCCGACGTAGCCGCTCCTCAAGTTCATCGCGGACATGACCTGGGACACGAAGGTACCCACCGCAAAGTAAGGAATGACCTGACAGGTAAAGAATGCGCACCCCACGAGCGTTCGCCGGCGCCATGCCGGCGACAGCAGCTGCCGCCAGCGGCCGCGAGCCGCCGGCGGCGCGGGCGTGCGCAAGGGAGGCGCCACGTCGCGGCCGAAATTGTCGCGCACCACGCGGGCCGCCTCGTCGGCGTAGCCGTGATTCATCAGCCATCGGGGCGACTCGGGCATGGTGATTCTGAGCGGCAGCACCAGCAGGCAGGGCAGGGCGCCGGTGAGCAGCATCCAGCGCCAGGCCTCCGGGCCGGTTTCGCCCAGCGCGAAACCCACGAAGTAGGCGCATGCGTAGCCGCCGGCCCAGGCCACGGAGAGCAGGCCCAGGATTCGCCCGCGGGCTCGCCGCGGAGTGAACTCAGTCAATAGGGCCTTGCTCACGACATAGTCCGTGCCGAGCAGGAAGCCGATCGCCAGACGCAGCGCCAGAAGCTGCGCCGCCGAGCCGGTGAGACCCTGCAGCAGAGACAGCATCGCGAGCACCGCCATGTTGCAGGCAAAGATCGGCCGTCGGCCGAAGCGGTCCGCCGCGGGCCCCGTGAACAGCGCTCCGGCAAAGAGGCCGAACAGAGATGCGCCGCCCAACAATCCCATCCAGACCGGGTTCAGGCCGAGCTGCGGCGGGGCGCGGCTCAGGGAGATTCCGATGATGCCGAGACCATATCCGTCGCTGAACACGCCGCCGCAGCTGGCGACGGCAACCCGCGCATGAAAGAGCCGAAGAGGCGTGTCGTCGTAATCCACCGCAACCCCGCTGCTTGATCGAAAATCCACTGTTTTCCTCGCTCACTGCCACGCCGCCGCATCAGCTCACGCTGCCAGCACCATAACCGTTTTTCACGGCCCGAAGATGCAAAAAAGCGCCGCCGCCGTGCGCAGATCGACGATATACAGTACTGAGCGCCCGGCAGTACTGGATTTACGACTGCTCGATCCACGGGTAAAGTTTCGCCATGACTCGAAGCTTCATTGGACATCAACCGTTCAAGGGCCGCGGCGCGGCCTCGAATCCCGCCGTGCGGTTCGAAGCAACGACGCGCGAACAGATCCATGACGGGTGGTACGAGGACGAGATTGTCGAACACCTCAGCGAAACGGTTCTGCCCGATCGCGCGCGCAGCGTCATCACCACCAACAAGTCCCCCGATGTCGGGTTCGATCAATCGATCAATCCCTATCGCGGCTGCAGCCACGGCTGCGTGTACTGCTTCGCGCGCCCGACCCACGCTTATTTGGGCCTCTCTCCGGGCCTGGATTTCGAGACGAAACTGTTCTACAAGGCTGACGCGGTCAAGATTCTAGAGGCCGAGCTCGCGAGGCCGAAATACGTTTGCAAACCCATCGCGCTGGGCATCAACACCGATGGGTATCAACCGCTGGAAAAGCGGCTGCAGATCACCCGCGGCATACTCGGCGTGCTTGCCCGGTGCCGGCACCCGGTCACCATCGTCACCAAGAGCGCGCTGGTCGTGCGCGACATCGATTTGCTGACGGACCTCGCCCGAGACCGATTGGTGTCGGTGATGGTCAGCATCACCTCCCTGACCGGCGACATCAAGCGCACGCTCGAGCCGAGGACGGCCTCGCCGCAAGCCCGCCTGCGGGTGGTCCAGCAACTGGCTCGAGCCGGGATTCCGGTGGGCGTGCTGGTTGCGCCGGTGATCCCCGCGATCACCGATCACGAGATGGAAGACATTCTCGCGGCCGCCAAGGAGGCCGGCGCCGGCTCCGCCGGCTATGTCTTGCTGCGGCTTCCCCATGAAGTGAAGATCCTGTTTCGCGAATGGCTGGCCGAGCACTACCCGGACCGGGCCAAACACGTGATGTCGCTGATCAACCAGACGCAGGGCGGCAAGGATTACGACGCCGAATTCGGCCGGCGCATGACCGGCACCGGACCCTACGCCGAGCTGCTGCGTACGCGATTCGAGCTGGCGCTGCGCAAGTGCGGCTTCGATTCCGCGCGCGACCGGCACGAACTTGAAGTATCCTTGTTTCGTCCGCCCACACCCGATCAATCGCAACTGACGCTCGGCTTCTAGACTACGATGGCAACAATTGGTACCGAACGCGTCCTGACGGTTCATCACTGGAATGAGACGGTTTTCAGCTTCACGACCACGCGCGATCCGGGTCTGCGCTTCGAGAACGGCCATTTCATCATGCTGGGCTTGGCCATAGGCGGAAAACCGCTGATGCGCGCCTACAGCATCGCGAGCGCAAATCACGAAGAGTATCTGGAATTCTTGAGCATCAAGGTCGCCGATGGTCCGTTGACTTCGCGGCTCCGAAACATCAAGCCCGGCGATGAAGTGCTGGTGAGCCGCAAGCCGACGGGCACGCTGCTATTGCACGATTTGAAGCCGGGCAAGCGCCTGTACCTCTTGAGTTCAGGCACGGGGCTCGCGCCGTTCATGAGCTTGATCAAGGATCCGGCGGCGTATGAGCGTTTCGAGAAGATCATATTGGTCCACGGCGTGCGTTATCGGAGCGAGCTCGCCTATCGGGATTTCATCGAGTGGGAGCTGACGCACCATGAATATCTCGGCGAACAAGTCAGAAACCAGCTGGTGTACTTTCCGACCGTCACGCGAGAGCGATTCCGCTATCAAGGGCGCGTCACGGAGCTCATCGAGTCGGGTAAGCTATTTCAAGACACCGGCATGCCGCCGCTCGATCCCGCCCATGACCGAGTCATGATCTGCGGCAGTCCGGCGATGCTGGCGGATCTATCCGCGCTTCTCAATGCGCGCGGTTTCCACATTTCCGCGCACGTGGGCGAACCAGGCGACTACGTCATCGAACGATCGTTCGTCGCCCGGTAGCCGTACCGCCGTCAGCGGCGGTTGGCGCCGCCCGTTGCAAACATTTCCTGCGGCCCGACCATGCCCTTGTGGGCCGTGCTGGTGTCCATCATGTCGAATATCTTGGTTTGATACGCGATGTATTCGTCGTGGGAAATAGTGCCGTCTCCGTCCGTATCGATCTTGTGCATCATCGCCTTGGTGCGGAGGCCGCGTGCGTAGCCGCCGGTGGCGAAGGTCACGAGTTCACCCCCGCTGGGGTCGATGAATGTCTTCGCGTCGAGAGTGCCGGTCTTGTTCTTGTCCAGCATCGCGAAAATCTTCTCCTGATAGGCGATCCATTCATCCTTCGAAATCATGCCGTCGCCGTTGGTGTCGATCTTGTTCATCAGCTTCTCGCTTCGCAGGCCGCGGGCGTAGCCTCCCGTGGCGAATGACACCATGTCGTCCGCAGGCGAAGCAATCGAATAACTGAGAGCGAAAGCGCACGCCACCCATACGAGGGCGGGGCGAATTGAGCGAGTGGTGAGCATCGTTTGTCCCCCTTTAGAACCAAAACAATTGGTTGACGGATAGTCGACCGGCCATGGATCGGCTTTATTTCAGCTATCGCGTTCCTGCGGGCTCTGGATGGCGTCAGGGTCGAGGTCTGGAAGTTGGGTTGGCCGGTGTTAACCGGTAACATCGCGGACTTCGACTTCCTGAATCAATTGGTGCCAGACGGACGCATTTTGCTCTACCGAAGGGGCCGAAGGGGGACTTCAACAATGGTCTTGCGAACAATGCATGCGGCGGTTCTCAGTGCGATCGTCGGCGTTGCGAGCGCCGCCGTCGCGCGGGCGGGTAGTGCGGAACTGCTGCCGGTACAGGTCTTCGAGTCCGCCCGGGCGCCCGATGCGCCGGTGGCGAATTCGGCATTCGTTCCGGGCGAAGGCGCGCTGGCCGCGCCCGCGTTTTCGGGGGTGCTCAAGCTGCGCCCGGCGCGCATGCTGACTTTGCCGGTTCTGCAGCAACCGCTGATTCAAGGCCGCGACACGCGGACCTTCCCGGGTCTGCAGCTGGAATTCTTCACGGTAGGCGACGTGCTGGTGCCCGTTCAGCGCGGTGAGATGGTGCGCGAGACAGGCGGCGGCGCGACCGCGAGCTATTGGCGCGTGATTCCGCAATTCGGGCGGGTGTGGCGTGAAAAAGCCGACGGCGAATGGTCGCGGGCCGCATTTCCCATCATGCTGGTCAACGACACCGAGAACCATGCGCATCAGGGTCTCGCCACGTTCCTGTATCGTCCGGGCCAGGTGAGCGGTCTCATGGTGCAGTTCGTTCAG
>WNFD01033496.1_pt1 | contig 10928 bp, 15 predicted proteins | sample 5400491 | NCBI WGS metagenome assembly WNFD01 (sample SAMN13153343, study PRJNA577476) | soil metagenome | isolation source: 120 cm saprolite under Douglas fir tree site 2 hole 2 replicate 2 | place: USA:California | collected 2015-04-18 | reverse complement strand
ACGTCACACCAAGGTGTGCGAGGTTGTGACGGAGTTCCTTCAGATCCTGTCACGTTTCATATTTCTGCCAATTGTTCAGAACTGAGCGGATTCCGTTTCGGTTCAAGTGCATACTTCCGGCGTTAGGAATCAGGGCCGAATGCTGGGCAGATCTTGTAGCCATCTGGAGTCTTTCGAGCGGTCAAGATTAGCCAGGAACGGATGCAGCGAGAGGGTTCGATGTCGAAATGCGAGATATTTGGCCGCGATCCCAAAACCGGTGAACGTGTACCGCTTGCAAAACGCGATTGGGTGGTCGTTTCCAGCTCGGGCTGTCCTTGGCGCGATTCGTTCAAGGTGGAGCATCACCTCAGACCTGTTTACGAGCAAATGGAGATTACGGTTCCGCAGGCAAATATTCAGTTTTACAGCGATGCGATGAAAGATCCGGTTCTAGCGGAGTGGCGGTTCGCAGGAGTTCCCTTCATACAGGATTGATTCAGCCCGGTGACGCTGGCATCGTCGCCAAAGGCATGCCTGTATGGGGGCGCTTGCTCGGACATAGCCAACTCAAACTCGTTTCTTTCAATGACGACTTTCTTGCGAAGGCTGCCGTCGAGTCAATGCCGGGTGGAAGCGTTGACCTTAAAAGCCTGTTTCGCATTAAAGATCAGCAGATTGTGGTCCTGGGATCATTATTAGACACGGAAACGAAAGCGGGCTGTTTCTGCTCGCCGTAGCAAGAAATTCTTAGAGGACCCCCACTCACGTTCTTAATACTTATATCCGGGAGTAAAGGAGGTGCCAGGTTCTCAGCAGCTTGGGGAATGGCAAAAAAGTCGCCTGCTTCCATAAGAAGCGGATCATCTTCTCACAAGGGGATTCCAGTGACTCGCTCTTCTACATTCAACAAGGAAGCGTAAAGTTCACGGTAACGTCCAAAGAAGGCGGAGAGGCTATTACTGGGATTTGAATGGAGCGAGCTTTTTCGGATTTGATGCGCTCGATTCATATCGGCCCCAGCGTTCAAGTCGTGCGACTACCCTCACGGAGGTCCGCGCCGTCAAGATTGTCCCTGACGCGATGCTCCGACTCATCCATCCGGACAGAGATGTTTGCAATGTCTCTTTTTTTCATCTGATCAGGCTCAATGCGAAACTTACTTCAGACCTTGCAGACAATCTTTTGTATTCGAGCGACAAACGCCTAGCTCACGTTCTTTTATCGACAGCCCAGTTGTAGGAGGACGCTCAGGTTCGGCCTCTACCCAAACTCGGGCAGCAGGATTTGGCGAACATGATCGGTGTCACCCGGCAACGGATCAACGTTCTTATGCAGCGGTTCAGGAGATTAGGAAGAACTTAAGCGCAAAAGCCGGAGCGAGAGACATGCTTAATGGGAAGTAGGCTTTCCGCCCCCTTCGACCTTCGCCAGTTGTATTTCTATGACGTTCAGAAGACAGTTGATTTCCACGACGAGTTCCCGCAGCTTTGCCGTGTCTTGTTCCTTGGCTGCCAGTTCTCTCAACTTGCGCCAGGCGCCGGACATCGCATTATCTTGTGACAAAGAAACTTTGACAAGGTTTGAACATTTGTTTCCTTGTTCCTTGTTCCTTCCTGGCCAACAGAAGCGGCAGTGTTGACCGTATCGTGATGGGCGAAATTGTGTAATGGCCTGTTCGTGATGGGCATTCCGCACAAAAGTGCCATGTGGTTGATCTGGGAATCGGACTCCATACTGGTTTCAGCTTCCGCAACTACGGAGGAACTACAGGATGTTACTGTATCGAACCTTGGGCTAAGTTTCTGACAACCACGCCTCAAGATTCGCACTAATAGGGGTTGAGTTAATGCAACGCTAGTCTGGCATGTGAAAATTTCAAACTGTTACCACAGGCACGTACGTATGTATTGAGCAGCCAAAATTCTGCCCGAACTCTGCCCGCTGGCTTCCAACAGCACCTAACAGAAGCCCACAGAACCTCACACCCTGATTATGCTAACCACTTGTAAGCTCAACGGGTTCCATAAGTTGGAAACTGGCGCAAGTGGTTTAGAAATCCGGTGCTCTATCCGTTTGAGCTTCGCGCCCTCAACTAGTGTTTTCATCAGTTTACCAGCTTAGGCTGCTCCGAAACCGGTACAGAACCCACACTTGCCTCGAAAGCCTGAGCCAATTGGCGCATCGCATCCTCAACTTTCATGTCGCGTACCTTGATGGAGCTTCTCTGGGTCGTGCCCACATCGCCGTGACGCAATGTGCGCTGGATCACCAGATCATCGATGCGTTCCTTTAGATTGCTCGCAAGTCCCCTCCGATAGGCGAGCGTTCAGGTGCAAGCGTCTCAACCACCTTGATGCTCTCGGTCCAGTGCGCATATGCCCCACTTCCGCGTTTCCGAAGTGGACTTCCCGACCTCCAAAACGATATGGATGAATCGATACGTGCGGCCACGCGAAGATTTCGTCTTCGAGGTTCTTCCACTTTTTCGATGTGTGAAAACGACCGCTGGTTTCAGCGACCTCGCTCGGCTTCCCTTCCAAGCTAAAATGAGGTTCGATTATCTTGTGAGGTGACTTATTATGCAGCGGGCATTCGGACTAGATATTCCGCAAACACTGGACGACGTTTGTGATCGCACACGATTGGCTTTGGTCGTGTACGACATGCAAGTCGGAATCGTGACCCAGATCGAGAATGGTCAGCAGATCACGGATAAAGTCGTTCAAGTTCTCGCAGCGGCTCGCAAAGCGGGGATTCGGGTCTTCTTCACGCGCCACATGTCACTACCGAGGGAACTGATGGGAGTGTCGCAATTCCGCATGGCGATGGCCTGGCAACGGGTGAAATCGCCAAACGAGGTCAAGCCTTGGTTCTTGCGGGACACGCCGGGATTCCACCTGATTCCGGAGATGAATCCGCTGCCGAGCGAAGCCATCTTCGACAAGATCACCATGTCGGCGTTCGCAGGCACGCCACTGGACATGGCGTTGCGCGATTGCGGCATCGATGCCTTTGCCATCGTCGGCATCGCGATGGAAATCGGCATTGAGCCTACGGTGCGGCAGGGCGCTGATCTCGGGTACACCCCTGTGGTTGTCAAAGACGCCTGTGGTTTCGGTCATTGCGATGCGGCCGACCGTTCAATTGTCAGCCTCGAATTCGCGGGCGATGCTTTGCTTACGAACGCGGACACATTCTGTGCTCTGCTTGGCCACACACATTCGTCTCAAGCGCGAACACCAACACTTCCGTGACTGCTCTTCTGGGCTATGAGGTTTGGCCGTTCGAACTGGAGGGCACGTGATGAGCAATTGAAGTGCCAACAATATTGGGAGCGGCGGCATGAAATACCGGATTGGAATGTGGGCGAGTGCGGGCTTTCTCGTAGCGGGCTGCTGGGCAATTTATGCCTTCGCAACCACACCTCCAGCGATGACCTCTGCCGACCCGATTTTGACTCTCGTAGAATTTACTTGCCCAGTTGTATTTGCTAGTCTTCATTTCCATTTTGGCGTTTCTTTGTATTGGTCTCTTCTTGCGAATGCTTCTACCTATGCGTTGATCGGTCTGATCGTGGAGACCATGGGGCAAAGACTGAATCAGGCAAGATAATTCAAAAGGGCCCACTACCCGTTACTCTCCTGCCACTTACCTTCAGGCTGCCCATCAGAATTGTCTTGCAGGGTTTAAGTAAATCTTCGTGGGCAGGCCCATCATGAACGCTAAGCACTTGCGGAAGGTAAAAAGCGATGAGGGAGATTTTGGTTCGGTGACCCCGTAAGAGATGGAAGGCACCTGCTGTCAGAGGCTTGTGAAACACGTTGCGCTCATCACTTCGTTGCTGCTGCTGTCGGTTACCGCATTGGGCCAGGCTTACTCCAATGCAAACTTGAATGGCCAACTACTCGTTCAATTTTGGCTCACCTCAGAATTACTCCTGGTCGAAGGCATTCACGTGCCCGACCCAGTCGCAAATAACCTACACGGATGGCTCCCAGACCCGGCATGAACGTGACTTCCGGCGTGGTAGCGTTGGCGGCTTAAGCGTTACCCTCACCTCAACCGGCAAGGAGAATCAAACTGCCAGCGCCAATACTACGAGCGCTCGTGTCAGGTTGTAAGTCAGAACAACGAAGACGCAGACAGGCACGTATCCCATTCCGTCCAACGGCACGGGCACGATGAGCGAGACCGGGTCATCGGACTCCCAAAACCTCGTTCTGACCGCAACAAACAACAGCGTGAGCACGCCGGTGCTGATGAGCAATCCGCAGGTAAACGGCAAAACGATTGGGACCGGTATCGCCGTACATCAATAGCTAAGTCGTGTGGGGTGAGGGTTGCCTGGGTCTTCTTTGCCCAAGCTTTGCCCTCTGGCTCCTCACAGAACTTAACCGGACAGCCCGCGCCGCGGGATCGCCTCTCCCAACAGATCGCTGCCGTATACTGCCGATGCCGAATTCTCTCGGCGACCCATGCCCACGGCAGCCGCTGCTCCATCTCGCCTCGCCTACATTGATTGGATGCGTGGGCTTGCCTGCGTCCTGATGTTTCAGACTCATTGCTATGACTCCTGGTTGAGTCCCGAAGCGCGCCAGAGTAAGTTTTTCATGTACTCGCAACTGGGTGGAACGTTTCCGGCTCCACTCTTTCTTTTTCTGGCGGGAATCTCCTTTGCGCTGGTGACTGAAAAGTTGTGGCGCCAAGGTGTATCCCCGACACAGATTGCCCACACCACCATTCGTCGCGGCGCCGAGATTTTCGCCCTAGGCCTGCTCTTCCGCTTGCAGGAATTTCTCATTGCCTGGAGATGGGCGCCGTGGAGCGACCTACTTCGCGTGGATGTTCTCAACACCATCGGAGTGTCCATGATGATGATGGGGTTGCTGTGCTGGCTGATTCTGTCGTTGAACCGCGGACCCAGGAGGCTGACCGCACTTGTACTTGCTGCCGCGGGAACAACGCTGCTCATCTCTGTGCTCACTCCCCCGCTATGGACCACGTGGCGTCCGCGCTGGCTGCCTTGGCCGATCGAGTCTTACATCAACGGAGTTCATAATCTGGGATCTCCGCAAGCCTGGCTGTTTCCCATTTTTCCCTGGGCTGCATTTGCGTTCGCGGGACTCGCGATCGGATTGACCTTGCAAAGCGACCGGGCCCGGAGCCGCGAACCATGGATATTTCTCTCCGTGGGAGTTGGGGGAATCTTTCTTACGGAAGCCGCACACTGGTGGGACTTGCAACACTGGCGGTTCTACACCGTCTATGATTTCTGGCACACGAGTCCGAGTTTCTTTCTAATTCGTTTGGGTATGTTGTTAACAATCCTGGGGGGAAGTTATGCCTGGTGTCGCTGGGGCGCGGGGCAGTGGGGCTTCAGCCCTCTGATTCAGCTAGGACAAGCCTCTCTGCTGGTTTACTGGGTGCACCTTGAGTTTGTATACGGGCGCGTCTCCATCCTACCCAAGCGTGCATGCAGCATGGGCACTGCATCGCTGGGCTTGCTGCAGATCTTCCTGGCAATGCTGGCCCTCGCCTTCCTTCGAACCAGATGGAAAGGCCGCGGCCCTGAGATATTGGGTTGGTTGCGACGCAATCCAGCCCGAGCAAGCTGAGGCTGTCTGACGTTGTTGCCATCCGATGGAAAATTTCTTCAGGCAGCGCGTTGCTTCACGAACTCGACCACCTCGCGCTCTGCCCAGCGGCCGTCGTCCGCGCTGCTGCCATTGATTTGTCCCAGAAACGCGCAATGACCTCCGTCCGCGGTTTCAATGTAGGTGATATTGGGATTGGCAAGAACTTTCTTCCGTGTCTCAAGCGACACTCGGATGAAAGGATCGTTCGCGGCGTGAATAATCAGCGCTGGCACGCTAATCCGATCTACCACATTGGCAGCGGCGGCACGGGCGTAATAATCCGTCGCATCGGAGAATCCACAATAGAACGCTGTAACGCGGTCATCGAAGCCACGCAGGCTGGACACTCCACGCAGGCGTGAAACCTCGAAGCGCTGGGGAAACAAGCGCACTTTGCGGCGAAAACGGCGGAACAACTGCATGAGGAAATAGTATTCGTAAAGGCGATTCGCGGGTGCATGCAACGCGTCTGCCGAAGCCGCGAGATCCATCGCAGGGCAAACCGCCGCTACCGCGCGGAATTGCTTCGGGCCTTCCCTGCCCCACTCCCCTGCCAGTTTCAAAACCAGATTTCCGCCCATGGAAAAGCCAACCAGAGCAAATTGCGAAACACCGTCACGCTCCACCACGTTGCGAGCCACCGCGGCCACATCCACCGAGAGGCCTGAGTTATAAAGTGTGGCTGCATGATGATCCATGCCGCCGCAGTTGCGCTGGTTCATACGCACCACGTTCATGCCCGCAGCCAAACCATTCCTGGTTACTCCCAGCATGTATGGCGAGTCTGCCGATCCTTCCAGGCCATGCACCACAATGAGCGTCGGCGCGTTGCGCCGATCGCTCTGCCAGTGACAGAGGCTAAGGACGCTGATGCCGGATTCGACCTCGATCAATCGCCGTTCGGGAGGTGGCAAATGAATTCGCCGCTGCAGAAAAAAGCTGGCAAGGGTCTGTACATGGCCGCCCCGCAACCATCGCCGCGGTTCAAAACCCGGGCGGACGGACAACACCCCCCGGTCGTCCGGAAAGGACTTCTCGGACTCGGATATCCTCCCTGCCGACCCTGCCGACTGCGGAGTTTGCAAAGTTCCCACAGATTGATTCTAATCGAGGCAGCAGTTTGTTTAGTGATAAAGCGAAAAACACTGTGGCGCCGGAGCGATAACGATGCCTATTTTTGAGTACGTCTGCAAAGAATGTCATCACGAGTTTGAGGCCCTGATCTACGGCAGCCAAAAAGCGGAATGCCCAAATTGCCACGGGGTCAAGCTCGATGCGCGCCTATCGCTGTTTGCGGTTTCCACCAAAGCCCCGGCAACGACGCCGCCTTCGGTCGGTGCCTGCGGCTCTTGCGGCGACCCGCGGGGGCCCGGAGCATGTTCACTTGGGGACTTGGACTAAATGAGCAGCATCTCCGCGCGCGTGGCCCAGAAAATGCCGGGCGCACTCCACAAAATCAATCCGAAATCGCTAAACCGCTGACATGATTGAGCATTGCCCGCGTTCGCAACGCGGCGATTGAGGGCAGACCCACCCAAACTTTCGACACCTCAGTTCAGTGACGGCTGTTACCTATCTCTTCCGGTCAGGCGAGCCTACGATTTCCAAAGAACGCCCAAGGAGCAGCCATGGATCGGCGTCGCCAACAGCGCGTGTTCGTAGACTTGCCCGTACGAATATGGGGCTTGGATGTCCATTCCCGCCCCTTTACGCAGGCCGCCAGCTTGCGAACCATCAGCGGCCGCGGTGCTACCCTGCAGGCCGTCGATGCCCAACTGAAACCCGGGGACACCGTCGATGTGCAATATGAAGGAACGAAAGCTCAGTTTCGCATAGTTTGGTGTGGCAAGACCGGCACTCCCATGCAGGGAGAAATCGGAATCGAGAATCTGTCGGCGGAGATTAAGTTGTGGGATATCGACGTGCTCCAGTGCGCAGTGGCGGTCGGTGAGGGGTAAGATTACATTCTCTTATTTAGAGCTCGTCATTTCTGCTGTCTCCACTGCTTTGCCCCAACTTCTCAAAGGCTAATCTCTACCCCAGGCACACCATTCAATCTTCTTCAAACAAGCCACCCAAGATTTGGGTGAGCAGCAGTCAAACTCATCGTCGAGAGCAAGCAATCTTAGGAAGGCAACCTTTTACTTGAAATCGCTGATACCTTCAAATGGGGAGGGCAGGGGAAGGGCTGAAGTCGTTTACAGGTGGACGATTCGCAGTATCTAACGTGAAACGTCGCCAATGCAAGCAAAAAAATCGCGGCAGGAGAGAAACCTTTGAATTTCACAGTTTCTGAAGCCGTCTCGCAAGAAGTATGCAAGTTCTGTCATCTGGTGAGCATGCCTGCAGTTACCGACAGCCCGAGGTCAACCACTCACCGAGCCCACGGTAGCCCTTCCATAGCCCAGGCCCTTCCACACGTGTTTGCCAAGTGCCCAATCCATGAATGTGAGGGGTAGGAACTGTTCTAGCAAATTATTACGATAGATCTCCGCGCGCGCTGGATGCTGCCCGGTTAATGTTCCCCTCAACACACCGATGATGCGCCAGTCCCTGGTGGGTCAGTTCTGCGAGGTAAATAATGCCGTTCAGAAAGGTCCCGTGTGCAATCCAGAACTTCTTTGTCGAAAACTTCGCGATTCGTAAGATGGTCTGTCTCGCCATCCATAAAGCGCCACTGACTCGGCTTGCGCGACAGTTTCGCCGTTGGTTCGGTTGGCAGAATCATCCTCACAGCACGGCATCCGGAACGTCATCTCACTCCCAGACATTTGTGCCTGCTGACCCTTCCCAGTCAAAGCCACCCATGCCGTGCATATCAAGCTGAAAACCGAAGTCTGCCCTCTCATCCACTCTCCCCGTTGTTCGTCCTATCTTCGAACGGGAGAGTAAAACTTGAGGCTACACGGAAGTGGCGAGCAGCGAAGCCTTGATCCAAATCGGAGCCAGGATCGTTACGGTAAACTTCCTACATGCTCATTAAGATTCTCGGCTCCGCCGCGGGGGGCGGATTTCCGCAGTGGAATTGCGGCTGTGCCCACTGCCGCGGCCTGCGCGCCGGAAGCCTTCGCGGTAAAGCGCGCACCCAGACTCAACTGGCTATCACGCAAGACGGCCAGTCTTGGTTTTTGCTGGGAGCATCCCCCGACCTGCGCCCGCAAATCGAAGCCACGCCTGAGCTGCGTCCGCGCGACCGAGTTCGCCAATCGCCCATCTCCGGAGCAGTTCTCCTCAACGCTGACATCGACCATGTGCTCGGTTTGCTGCTGTTGCGCGAATTGCAACCGCTGCGCATTTATTCAACATCGTCCGTCCGGCGCATCCTCCGCGATGACAACTCCATGTTCGCCATGTTGCAGCGCGTACCGAATCAGACCCAGTGGACTGACTTTGCCCCGCGAGAACAATTCTCCCTTCGCAATGCGGACGGCGAAGACTCCGGCGTCCTTTGTCGGACGTTGTCACTCGGAAACCACTATCCCGCATACGTCGCGCAGAATCGGCAATCAGACCTGGTTGTCGGAGAATCTTCTTTGGGCCTGATGGTTGAATCTCTCTCAGGCGCGAAGCTCGCCTACATGCCGGCTGTGCCGCAGGTGGATGACCCACTTCTCAAGGAAATCGCGTCTGCAGATTTACTTTTGTTCGACGGTGCTTTGTGGAGTGACGACGAACTGATTCGCATCCAAGGCAGTGGGCAAACCGCTCGCCAGATGGGCCACATCCCCGTCTCTGGTAACGAAGGCAGCCTAAGCAAGTTGGCGGGGTTAAGCCATCCGCGTAAAATCTATCTGCACATCAACAACACGAATCCCATGCTGGATGAGGCGAGTCCACAGCATCGCCAGGTGCGCGAGGCGGGCTGGGAGATCGCGGAGGACGGATGGCAGTTCGAACTATAGAGACGGCGAAGCCGATGGCGACTTCCAACGACGATGGGCTGATCACACTCGACGAGCTAGGTTCCCGTCTCCGGGCCGTGGGTGAGGAGCGCTATCACCACAAGCATCCATTCCACCTGATGATGCACGAAGGGCGTCTCAGCCGCGGACAACTGCAAGCCTGGGCCTTGAACCGCTACTACTACCAAAGCATCATCCCGATCAAAGACTCGATTATCCTTTCGCGCGGCCCTGATCCCGCTTTCCGGCGCGCCTGGCGCAAGCGTGTGATCGACCATGATGGCGACGTCCATAGCGAAGGCGGCCTTAAACGTTGGTTGAAACTTGCCGAAGCAACCGGTCTCGACCCGGAAGAAGTTCGCACGGGAAAGGGTACCCTTCCCGCTACGCGCTTCGCCGTGAATGAATATCTCAACATCGTGCGAAGCCGCTCGCTGCTCGAAGCCGTGGCCTCTTCGCTGACCGAGCTGTTTTCCCGCGACTTGATCTCGTTGCGCATGGAGAAACTTCGTCAGCACTATCCGTGGCTTGCTGGCGGATTGGATTATTTCCAGGCGCGTCTGACGCAGGCGCCGGAAGACGCTCAATTCGCTGTGGCATTCGTGCACCAGAACGCCAAGACCTCAGCCGAGCAGGAACTCGCCATACAAGCGCTGCGCGATAAGTGCGACATCTTGTGGGCACAGCTCGACGCGCTGTATTTCGCCTACGTTGAGCCGGGATGGCCGCCACCGGGCACATTTCGCATCAAAGAAAAAGAAGAGGAGAAGGCCTGACATGCCTCCGCCGGAGGATTCGCGCCAGCCGCGATTGGCTGCCGGCTGCCGATGGGGCGGCAGCGAAGAAAACCGTGTGATCCTGTTTCCTGAAGGAGCGATTAAGCTCCAAGGTACAGGCCGTCAGGTGCTGGAACGCTGCGACGGCCAACGCACCTTCGGCCAGATCATCACAGAATTGCAGGCTCAGTTCGGTGACGCCGATCCAGCCAAGATTCGCGACGACATTGGAAAATTTCTGGAGCAGCTCAGGCAGAAGCGGATCGTCGATTACTGAACATGGTTCCCAATCCTCTCGCCCTCATTGCCGAAGTCACTCACCGCTGCCCGCTGCACTGCGTCTATTGCTCCAACCCCTTGCAGTTGGCTGGCACGACCGGGGAGCTCGCAACTGAGGATTGGATCCGCGTGTTTCAGGAGGCGGGCCAGCTGGCAATGCTGCACGCACACTTCACCGGCGGCGAGCCGCTGGCGCGACAAGATTTGACGGAATTGATCGGCGCCGCGCGATCGGCTGGACTGTATACCAACCTCATCACATCCGGCATCGGACTCGCGGAAGAGCGCTTGCAAGCATTGGTTTCAGCAGGCCTCGATCACATTCAACTTAGCTTTCAGGATTCTCGGGAAGC
>WNFD01014336.1_pt1 | contig 10930 bp, 7 predicted proteins | sample 5400491 | NCBI WGS metagenome assembly WNFD01 (sample SAMN13153343, study PRJNA577476) | soil metagenome | isolation source: 120 cm saprolite under Douglas fir tree site 2 hole 2 replicate 2 | place: USA:California | collected 2015-04-18 | reverse complement strand
TGCGCATGCGCACGGGGCGCTCGTCATCGACGACAACACCTGGGCCACCCCGCTCTATCATCGTTCGCTGGAATTCGGCGTCGATATCAGCATTTTTCTCGCGCTGCGCGGGATGCGCACGCTGGCCGTCCGGCTCGCGCAGCATTATCGCTCCGGCCTGGAGATGGCGCGCTGGCTTGCGACCAGGTCCGAGGTCGTCAGGGTTCTGCATCCGGCGCTCGAAACCGATCCCGGCCACGCGATCTGGAAACGGGATTTCAGCGGCGCCTCCGGCCTGTTCAGCATCGTGCTGAAGCCGAAGCCGCAAGCCGCCGTCGACGCCCTCCTGGACAACCTGAAGCTGTTCGGCATGGGCTATTCCTGGGGCGGGTTCGAGAGCCTGGCCATTCCGTTCGACTGCACGGACTACCGATCCGCCACCAGATGGGCGCCGGAGGGACCGGCAGTGCGGCTTCATATCGGGCTTGAGAATGTCGACGACCTCAAGGCCGATCTGGAGCGGGGCTTTGCGGCCTTCAACGCCGCGTAGATCCGGCACAAATCGGCATCCGCGAAGGCCCGGATTGGCAAGGCTCTCCTTCAACAACAAGGCTGTCCTTCAACAAAAGGATTGATCCTCCGTCGTTTGTCGATAGCCTGCGCGTTCGATTCATGTCCAGACGTGGAAATCCATGGGAAGCCTGGTTCTTCTCGACCTGATGGGCGGCGTTGCGCTGCTGCTGTGGGGCCTGCACATGGTCCACAGCGGCATTCTGCGTGCCTTCGGCCCCGACTTGCGGCTGTTGCTGGCGAAGGGGCTGAACAACCGCCTCGCCGCATTTGCCGCCGGCCTCGGGCTGACTGCGTTGCTCCAAAGCAGCACCGCTACCGCCCTGATCACGAGCTCGTTTGCCGCGGAAGGCCTGGTCGGTCTGGTGCCGGCGCTCGCCATCATGCTCGGCGCCAATGTCGGCACGACCCTGATCGTCCAACTGCTGTCGTTCAACATCGTCGCCATCGCGCCGGTGCTCTTCGTGCTCGGCCTTGTCGCTTTCCGCGGCGGCGCCCGCTCCCGCATCAAGGACCTTGGACGGGTGTCGATCGGACTCGGCCTGATGCTGTTGTCGCTGCATATCCTGCTCGACACGCTTGCACCGGCCGAAAATGCGCCGGGCGTCCGCGTCTTCATCAACGCGATCACCGGCGATCCCGTGCTCTGCATCCTGATCGGCGCGGCCGTGACCTGGATGGTGCATTCGAGCGTCGCCGGCGTGCTGCTGATCATGTCGCTCGCCTATGCGCACTTCATTTCACCCTCCGCGGCGCTGGCGCTGGTGCTGGGAGCCAATCTTGGCAGTGCCATCAATCCGGCGCTCGAGGGCGCGCGCCGCGACAATCCCGCGAGCTATCGGCTCCCGCTCGGCAACCTCGTGAACCGGCTGGCCGGCGTCCTGCTGGTCACGCCCTTCCTGCGGCCGATCGCCGAGCAGTTGCAGATCTGGCAGCCCGATCTTGCCAAGCTCACCGCCGAGTTTCACATAGCCTTCAATGTCGCGACCGCGATCATTTTCATCGGCCTGCTCGACGGCATGGCGCGGCTCCTGAAGCGGATGCTGCCGGATCGCGTGCAGGAAACCGATCCGTCCCGGCCGCGCTATCTCGACGAAAGCGCGCTCGAGACACCTTCGCTTGCGCTCACCGACGCCGCGCGCGAAACGCTGCGCATCGGCGACGCCGTCGAGACCATGCTGCGCAAGGTGATGACGGCGATGATGACCGGCGACCGCGCTTTGGTCGATCAGGTGTCGCGGATGGACAATGGCGTCGACGGCCTCTACGAGGCGATCAAGCTCTATATCACCAAGCTGACCCGCGGCAGCCTCGACGAGCGCGAGGGCAAGCGGGCGATGGAGATCATTTCTTTCGCCATCAATCTCGAACATATCGGCGACATCATCGACAAGAATTTGAGCGAGCTTGCTACCAAGAAGATCAAGCGCCGCTTCCAGTTCTCGCCGGAGGGTGCGGACGAGTTGTCCGCGTTCCACAAGCGGATCATGGAGTCGCTGCGGATCGCGTTCGGCGTCTTCATGTCCGGCGACGTCAACGAAGCCCGCAAGCTGCTCGCCGAGAAGGCCGTGCTGCGCAACACCGAATTGGCCGCAACCGAACGGCATCTCGACCGGCTGCGCGAGGGCCGGCCGGAAACGCTGGAGACCACCTCGCTCCATCTCGACGTGCTGCGCGACCTGCGGCGAATCCACTCGCACATCTGCTCGGTCGCCTATCCCGTGCTCGAGGCGTCGGGGGAACTCGCCGCCTATCGCGACAGCGAAAGCAGCCAGTTCGCGCTGACGGCGGCGCAACCGCGCTGATGGACGGTCAGCTCTTCGCGGACGACTGCCGGCCCGTCAGAAGAATGAAGTAAAGATTGCGAATATAGACCACGAGGCCGAGCGCCTGGCCCGCGATGAAGACCGGATCCCGGCGGTAGAGCGCATAGACCAGCAGCAGCGCGCCACCGCCGATCGAGAAGAACCAGAACGCAACAGGGACCACGCTCGCGCGTGCCCGCTCCGAGGCGATCCACTGCACCACGAAGCGCATGGTGAAAAACGCCTGCGCCACGAAGCCGAGGATCACCCAGGCATCGAACTTGATGACGAAGACGTCGTGGAGATAGTTGAGCAGGTCATTCATCGGACGTCACCTCGGTCACAACAGGTGTCGGCTTCTTGCGGCGGACCAGCCACCACACGCCCGCGAGATCCATGATCCCGATCCATAGCCGATCGAAGAAGCCATAGTTCGAGATGCCCGACCGCCGCGGCCGGTCGATTACGTCGACATAAGCGATGTCGTAACCCTCTCGGCGCATCAGCGCCGGCAGAAAGCGATGCAGGCCGTCGAAATAGGGCATCATCAGGAATACGTCGCGCCGGAAGGCCTTGAGGCCGCAGCCGGTATCGCGGGTGCCGTCGTGCAGGATCGCCTTGCGGATGGCATTGGCGACCCGCGACTGGAACTTCTTGAACCCGGTATCCTTGCGCCCGACCCTTTGGCCGGCGGCAAGGCCCGTGCGTTCACCGCCCTTTTCGATCGCCGCGATCAGATCCGGCAGGAACGTCGGATTATTCTGCCCGTCGCCGTCAAGCGTCGCCACGATGGCGCCGCGCGCGGCGCGCACCCCGCTGCGCACTGCGGCCGACTGGCCCGTCGAGACCGCATGACGGAGCTGGCGAAGATTCCCGCGCTGCTTCATGACCGCTGCCAGCCGCTCGGCGGTGGCGTCAGTCGAGCCGTCATTGACATAAATGATTTCGTAAGCCCAGCGGCCGTCGAGCGCGCTGGCGATCTCCTCGATCAAGGGCGCGATATTCTCCGCCTCGTTCCGCACGGGAACGACGATGGTAACCGCCACGGCTGAATCGGAGGGCAAATCGGGACTCATCGCGCAATTCGGCTTGCAGAAGACGGCGCCGGACGGCGCCTAAGGCGTCCGCTTCTTATGGGGCCAAGGCGCCGCGGGCAACCCTTTTTGAGGCGCTCTATCGCGGGACAATTTCGCCATGATCGCGAATGGCAAAACCGAGACGGCGCGCGGCAAACCAATATCGCACGGCCATCGCGCCGATCACGCCGAGCAGTCCGCCGGCCACGACGTCGCTCGGATGATGGGCCAGCAGAACCAGGCGGCTTGCGGCGATCGCGAGCGCATAGACCGCCATCGCGATCCGCGTCTTCGGCCAGATCGCGGCGACGGCGAAGGCAAGCGCGCACCCCGTGACCGCATGCGACGAGGGCAGACTGAAATAAGCCTCGGTTCCATTGAATGGCGCGAAGTTGAACGCGTTGGCCTTACCGCCGACGAAAGGGCGGCCACGCCCCACCACCCATTTGATGAGCTGGCCCATCAGCACGGGGATCAGCACAGCGAAAAACAGATATTGTACCCGCGTGCCGACATGCAGCAGCCGCGTACGCGACAGTCCCCTGCGCAGCGGGATGACGAGCCCGATGACGATCAACGCCGCGGCGAGCAGCCACAGCACATAGTCGTCCTTGCCGAAATCCGTGAGAACACGAACCGGCCAAAGGCTTGGCGTGCCCCGTGGCGGCATCATGCCGATTTCGGAGGCATCAAACGTCACCATCAGCGCGACGATGACCACCGCGCCGATGCCGGTGAGCAAGACTGCGTGGCGCGTCAGCCGGCCGGCCGCCTCCGCGCGCCGCGGCGCCGACGGCGGACGCACAAGCTCGGCCGCCGACAGCCGTAACAACGCGAACACTTGCCGAAAATAGCCCTGGGATGGCGCGGCGCCTGACAAAGCGGACATCTCACTCCGTGCCTTCGGAGCGGAACACCGCGATCGAAACGCCCCGCCCCTGCGAGATGTTGTAACTCTCGATGCGGGTGGCGACGTTGTAACGGAGCCCGATCGCCTCGGCGCGCTGGACGAAGGCGCGCTCGGAGCGCTGCTCCACCAGCGCGAAGCGGCAACTGCCCTGGCTCAGGAAATCGGCGGCGCGCGAGCCGTCCGTCAGCACGGTCGAGGTATCCGTCATGAAGACGAGGCTCGGCTCGTGAAAGCCCGCTGCGGCGGCCTTCGGTCCGACACAGACGACGTTGCGCAGGGCGCGCGCAATCTCCGCGCTCGGAAATAGCGGCGTCATCGCCGGCAGCACCGCGCCATAGAGCGCGAAGGCCAGGAAGATCGCGGCGACAAAGGCATTCAACAGCGAGCGTTCGGCGCGGTTGTCCTCATAGAGCCACCATGCGAACAGCCCGAAGATCAGCGTCCCTCCCACGAACGGCCAGGCGACGAACACCGGTTGACGCGTCAGCTTGATCGCCGCGACCACGGCGATGATCGATGCCAGCGCCGGTATGGCGAACCACCAGGCCGATCCCCGCATCAACCAGGCGCTGCGCGACAGCACGCGCCGCTCCAGCGCACCGGCGGTCAGAATCGCGATCGCCGGATAGAGCGGCAGCACGTAATGCGGCAGCTTGGTCAGCACCAGTTCGAACACGATCCACGACGGGACCAGCCACGCCAGCAGATACTGCGCGCCGGGCTCCCGCCTCGCCCCCCAGACCGCGGGCGCCGCCATGGCTGCGAGCGGCGCTCCCGGCCAGAAGGTGATCCAGAACAGCAGAAGATAAAGTCCGGGCGGCGCGCCATGCGATTCCTGCGCGGCCAGCTTGCTCAACATGTCGCCGCCGACTGAATCGGCGAAGAAGGTCTCCCCGGCGCGCCAATAGATCGCGATGAACCATGGCAGCACCAGCACCAGCATCCACATCAAACCCCAGACCGGACGCAGCCGCCACAGCCAGGATGCGTCGCGGTCGAGAATCGCAAGCGTCGCAACCGTCAGCGCGACGAACATCAGGATCAGCGGCCCCTTGAGCAGGATGCCGCCGGCGAGCGCCGTCCAGAAGATGATCGGCCAGCTCCACGGCGGATGCGCGGGGTCCTCGCCGCGCTGCCAGGACAGGTAGACCCGCGCCATCGCGCCCATCGCCGCGACCACCGTCAGCAGCAGCATCGCATCGGTCTTGGCGAGCCGCGCTTCGACGCTGAGCAGCACCGAACTGCAGAGGATCAGCGCCGCCAACACTGCCCCGCGCCGCGTCAGGAAGGCCAGCGCCGTCCAGTAGGTCAGAAGCACGGCGCCGATGGCGCCGATCAGCGAGGGAACGCGGTAGACCCAGATGCGGAGCTGCGCCCGCGGCAGGCCGAGCGCGGACGCCGTCTGAACGGCGGCGGCCTGCATCCAGTAAATGCCGACCGGCTTCTTGTAGCGGACCTCATCCTGGAAGCGGATATCGACGTAATCGCCGGTCTCGACCATCTGCTTGGTCGCCTGCGCGAACCGCGCCTCGTCACGATCGATCGGTGGGATGGTGAAGAATCCCGGCAGGAACAGAAGCAGACCGCAGAACAAGAGGAAGGCGACCGCCCGGACATGATCAGCGGTGACAAAATCGATCACGCGAACGAGCCGGTTGCCTGGATTCACCAGGTTTTTCGGCTCGCGGGGCGCGCCAAATCGGGGGCGGGCATAGGTCTCGACCATCGGTTCCGCATACGCTGAAACCACCATCGGGACAACCGCTTACGGCGGAACTATTGTATTCTCACAACAACTGTGTCCGCGGCGCCAGTGGCATCGATCACGGTGAGGCGGGCAAAGCCCGGACCCGGCGGATCGATCAGGCGCTGCCGGCGGCCGTCGATCTCGCCTACCGAAATACCGTTCACCAACATGGTGATCGGCAGCACGCCGCCGGAGATCTTGACCGGCATGGCGGAGGCCTCCCGGCCGCTGGCGCGATCGACATCGAGGCGCGAGCCGTTTAGGGGAAACTGGATATGCGGCGCCTGCTCCCCGCCGGTTCGCACCAGTTCGCCGATCGGACGGAACCGCCGCAGCGGCAACGGCAGCTTGGCGTTGATGGCGACCAACGCGCCTTTTGGCGGTTTCGGCAGCGCTACCGGCAATTTTCCGGTCCGGGCGAAGGCGTCGAACAGGATCGGCGCCGCCGCGGTCCGGCCGATCAGTCCGGGAACCGGCGCGCCGTCGGGGCGCCCGACCCACACCGCGATGGTGATGCGGCCGTCGAAGCCGACCGACCAGGCATCGCGATAACCGTAACTGGTGCCGGTCTTGAAGGCGATCCGGTTGGCGGCGGCGTTCTCCGGCGGCGGCGTGCCCAACAGGACGTTACCGACCTGCCAGGCCGCGACCTGGTCCATCAGCCGCTGCGGCTCGCGGCGATCGTCCTGCCCACTCATGATCTCGCGCAGCGGATGGGTGGTTCCAAGCCGCGGCAGCCCGGTATAGAGTAGCGCCAGATCCTGCAGCGTGACGCCGACGCCGCCGAGGCCCATCGCAAGCCCGGGCGCCTCGTCCTTCGGCAGCACCAGATTGGCGCCGGCCTGTCGCAGCCGCGACGACAGCCGGCTGGAACCGACGCGATCCAGCAGCGCGATCGCCGGAACGTTGAGCGAGAACTGCAGCGCGCGGCGCACCGGCACGGTGCCCTGAAAGCTCTGGTCGAAATTTTCCGGCGCATAGGAGCCGAAGCGGATCGGACGGTCGTCGATCAGGCTTTCGGGGTGAACGAAGCCATCCTCGAAGGCGAGACCGTAGATGAAAGGCTTCAGGGTCGAGCCCGGCGAGCGCACGGCACGGGTCATGTCCACCTGCCCTGCCCGGCTATTGTCGAAATAATCCGCGGAGCCGACTCGCGCCAGCACGTCGCCGCTCTCATTGTCGACGACGATGATCGCAACCGATACATTCGGGCCCAGCGCGATGGCGCGGTCGCGCGCCAGCGGTTCGAGCACCTTCTGCAGGCCCTGATCCAATGTCAGCTTGATGACCGGCGCGTCCTTGACAGTCGCCATCGCTGAATCGGAGGAATGCGGCGCTAATATCGGCATCGGCCGCCGCATTTTCGGCACCGGCATCGCCTTCGCTTGCGCCGCCTCCTCCGGCGAGAGCGTATGCTCCTCCACCATGCGATCGAGCACGCGGTCGCGCCCCTCGCCCGCAGCCAGCGGATAGCGATCGAGCCTGCGCCGTTCCGGCGATTGCGGCAGCGATGGAGGCGGCGCGAACGCCTTCTAAGTTGCCACCATACGGCGCCAGCGCCAAGTACAGATTGAGGATCTGGTCCTTGTCCAGCCGCCGCTCGAGCTCGAGCGCGCGCACGATCTGCCGCAGCTTGGCATAGAACGAGCGCTCGCGCCGCGGCTCCATCAACCGCGCCAACTGCATCGTGATGGTCGAGCCGCCGGACACGATATGGCCGCGCGTGACCAGTTGAGCCGCGGCGCGCGCCAACGCCAGTGGATCGACGCCGCCATGCGAATAAAAACGCTGATCCTCATAGGCGAGCAGCAGCTTGAGAAAAGTGGGGTCGATATCCTTCTTCGCGTCGACCGGCAGCCGCCAGCGGCCGTCGGCCATCGCATAGGCGCGCAACAGCTTGCCGTTGCGATCGACGATGGTGGTGGAGACTTGTCGCGCCTCCGCCAGCGGTAGCGGCCCGAGCGAGATGGCCCAAGCCCCAAAGGCGATGCTGAGGACGCAGACTGCCGCAACCGCGATTGCGAGCAAACGCACGCTGCGCCGCCGACCACTGCCATCATGGCCGGGCCTGTCCCGGCCATCCACGTCTTCACTTGTGGCAGGCAAAGGCGTGGATGCCCGGACATAGGCGAGCGGAAGCGACGCCGTCCCTTGGACGGCTGTGTCCGGGCATGACGACTGAATTTGCGGGCCTGCATCACTCATTTCGCCGAACGCACCTCGACTGATCCCGTACCGGTACGGCCATAGCGCGACGGATTGTACATATCCTCGACATAGGCCTGCGGCAGCACATATTTGCCTGATGTGACCGCGCGCACGACATAGGCGACGGTGAACACGGCCTTGCTGTCGGTCGCGCGGTCGAGCGCCGCGGTGAAGCGGTCGTCGCGGAACTCGGTGTTGACCGGCTCCTGGCCGTCCTCGATCCAGTCGAGCGTCCCGCTATCGCCGGAAGACACCAGATGCGGATTGTCGATCTCAAGGCCTGCGGGAAGATAATCCGACACCATGATATGCCCGAATTCCGGCTTGGCCTCGGTGACCTTCAACACCACCGCGAAGCGGTCATTCTGCTTGGCCTTGGTGACATCGGCGGGCTTGCCGTCGAGCATGAAGTAGCTGCGCTCGATCTTGAAGCCGTTCGACGCCGCGGGCTCCGGCGTGACCGGCGAGCCTGACACCGAGACCACCGCCTGCACTGGCGCATCGCCCGTGTTGGTCATCTTGATCGGCTTGGCCGCGATGTCGGCCGCCTTGTAGTTGCGGTAGAGCGCCGTCTTGACCGCCTGGCCGTCGACATCGAGCGCCAGCGTTTCCTTCGACAGCGCGCGCGCCGCGAGCACCATCCAGGCGTTTTCCTGCGTGGAGGTGTAGGGCGACAATCCCCGCGCCGCTTCGACGCGCAGCACGGCCTGGGTGAGTGTCGCGTGCGGCGCGTTGCCTTCGCTCGCGAGCGAGACCAGGGCCGCGGCGTCGCGCAGCGCCGAACCGTAATCGGTGCGGCCGAACTCCAGCGCGGGTTTCGGCGTGAGGCTGTCGAGCGCTGCGGCATAGACCCGCTCGGCCCGGCCACGGTCGCCGACCAGCGCCAAGGCTGCCGCGAGCTGCGACTTCGCAATCGGCGTCGCCAGATTGTTCAGCTTGGTGTCGGCGAGATAACGCAGGTCGCCGATCGGCGCCGCGCCATTGCGCGCGAGCACGTAGAGGCCGTAGGCGAGATCGCGCCCGCCGTCCTTTTCCGGCTCGTTTGCATTCACCACCGAGTTGCGGACGCGGTCGAGCGCGGCCTTGAACAGGACGTCCGGCACCACGAAGCCTTTTTCGCGGGCGCGAGTCAGGAAGTCCGTGACGTAGGCATCGAGCCAGGCATCGTCGCCGCCGGCCGACCACAGGCCGAACGAGCCGTTCGAGCCCTGCCGCGCCAACAAACGCTCGATCGCATCCTTGATGCGCTGGTCGACATCGGCATCCAGCGCAAGACGCGCGCCGGCCGCAAGCTCGTTGACATAAAGCAGCGGCATGGCGCGGCTGGTGATCTGCTCCGAACAGCCATGCGGATAACGGTCGAGCGCCTGCAGGATGCTGGCCGCATCGAGCGCGGTCGAAAGGCCCGCCGACAGCGACACCGTGCCGGTGCCCGGCACGAGATCGGCGAACATATCCGGTGACAGTGTCAGGCTCTCGCCTTTCGCAAGCGTCCGGATCGAGCGGCGCGCGAGCACTTGCGTCGCCGGCTTGACCTCGAGCGCATAATGCCGCGCCAGCGACAGTTCGTTCGGCCCCTTGATGGCGACATCGAACTGCGCCGTTCCGGCGCCGCCTGCATCCAGCGCAAGCGTCGTCGAGCTGCGCTGCCTGGCGGCAAGCTTGAGCGTGGTGTCGGGATTGCCGGAGACTTTCACCGGCCCCGACGACTTGACGCTGATGGTGTAGTCGCCGGCCTGTCCCTCGACATTGTCGAGATCCATGCTCATGGTGCCGTGATCGCCATTGAGCAGGAAGCGCGGCAACGTCGTGGTCAGCACCACGGGATCGCGCACCGTGACGTCGATATTGGTCCTGCCGAGCTTGGTCGCGGTCCATGCCACCGCCATGACGCGCGCGGTGCCGGCGAATTCGGGAATGTCGAAATTGACCTCGGCGGTGCCGTCGGCTCCGACCGTGACGATGCCGGAATAGAGCGCGAGCGGCCTCTGTGTCGGCGGGCTGCCCTGTAGCTCGGCGCCGGCATCGCCGCCGGACTTGATCTGGCCGCGGGTGCCCTGCATGCCGTCGATCAACTGGCCGTAGAGATCGCGGATCTCCGCGCTCAACTGGCGCTGGCCGAGATAATAATCGTCAGGCGCCGGCGGCTTGTAGTTGGTCAGGTTGAGAATGCCGACATCGACGGCGGCAATGACGATCTTGGCGTCCTCGCCGGGATTGACGCCGTCGAGTTTGACGGGAATCTTCAGCGTGGAGTTCGGGCGCACCAGCGCCGGCGGCGACAGCTTGACCGCGAGCGTGCGCGTCTTCTTGTCGATGCCGAACCATTTCAGCCCGATCGCCCGTCCCGGCATGCGTTGCGCCGCGGTGTCGAGCGGACGACGCAACGTTGCCATCACATAGGCGCCGGTGCCCCAATCCTTGCCGACGGGAATCTTGACCTGCGCTGTGCCCTGCTTGACGTCGAGGGTCTGGGTCGTCAGCAGCCGGTCGCCCAGCACGTTGACCGTGAGCTTGCCGGCGGTGCGCGCGTTGACCGACACCACCATGGTGTCGCCGGACTGATATTCCGGCTTGTCGATCGAGGTCTCCAGGAGATCCGGCGTGTCGGCGCTGCCGTCGGAATACCAGCCGA
>WNFD01039590.1_pt1 | contig 10932 bp, 6 predicted proteins | sample 5400491 | NCBI WGS metagenome assembly WNFD01 (sample SAMN13153343, study PRJNA577476) | soil metagenome | isolation source: 120 cm saprolite under Douglas fir tree site 2 hole 2 replicate 2 | place: USA:California | collected 2015-04-18 | reverse complement strand
GCGACCACGTAGCCAAGGATCTGCACAGCACCTGTCTCGGCGTCCACCTCGACAAGACAGACATGAGTTGCATATGGATGAGAAGCTTGCACGGCGTCGTACGTCACGGATGCGTCAAGAGCGTGGCCGCCGTTGCCGGCAAGATCGCTCGCCGCGAGCTGAGCCAGGGTGATGCTCGACTCCTGCCCGTCGATGAGGATTACGGAAGCACCGATCGACAACCGCTCGACCGGTTGGTCCAGCCGCCATGAAGCGGCGTTCAGGATGGCTTCGCGCAACAGCCCGCCCGCCCGATACGCACTCGTAGCCGCGGTCACCGAGCCACGGCTCATGAAGGCTCCGCTTCCGTGACCGACTCTGCTTGTGTCGGTCTGCTCGACGACGACGTTTTCCGGTTCCACTCCCAGGCTCGCTGCCGCCACCTGCGCGAAAGTCGTCTGCGCGCCCTGTCCGATCGCAGGACAGCTTGTCTGGAGATGCACGCAGCCGTCCTCGCCGAGCCACAGGCGCGCGGTGTCGGTGCCTGGGACATCCGCCATGCCACGACCTTTGAATGTCGACGACCCCGCGCCCGTGAACTCCACGTACGAGCCGATGCCGATGCCCAGCCGGCGACCCTCCGCTTTCGCCCGGACCTGCTCCTCGCGGGCCCCCGCATACCCGAATGCGGCGAGGGCCGCATCCAGGGCGGCGCCATAGTCTCCGGACTCGTACGGATGACCGGTGGCGGTGACGTACGGCATTTGCTCCCGGGTCACGAAATTGACGCGGCGCACGCCGGCGGGATCAAGAGCGAGACGCGCGGCGATCAAATCCATCAGCCGCTCGTGGACGAGCACCGCGGTGACCATGCCCACGCCGCGATAGGGGCCCTCGGGACACGTGTTGGTCGCGATCGCGTACGACTCGTACTCGTAATTGCGAATGTCATACGGTCCTGGAATCAGGCCGGCGCATGTCATCGGGTCGAGCAGAGGACCGAACGGCCTGATCCCGTAGGCGCCGATGTTGGAGAGCACCGTCGCGCGAAGGCCCAGGACGCGACCGTCGTTGCGCACGGCCGCGCTGAACCGGATGCGCTGGTCACGGGCATGGCTGGCCGTATGGAAGTGCTCGGATCTGGCCTCGGTCCATTTGACCGCTTTGCTCATGCGCCTCGCGATCCACGCCAGCAGGATCTCCTCCGGGTAGACCTGCGCCTTGATGCCAAAGCCACCGCCGACGTCCGCGGCCACGACCCGCACCTGCCCCGCGTCGAGCATCAGCGTCTCGGCGATCGCGTCGGCCACGAGATGCGGCACCTGGGTCGAGGTCCACACGACGACGCCGCCCTTTCCATCCGGCATCGCGATGGCGCCGCGTCCCTCGATCGGAGCCGCCGACACCCGTGGGTGAGTGACCTCACCCTCGACCACCAGGTCCGCCTCATCAAAGGCACTCCTGACGTCACCAAAGGTGCGACGGCCCACGAAATACAGATTCCCCGGCACCGCATCGTGGACCAGCGGCGCCCCGGCGGCCATGGCGCCGTCCAATGCGGTGACTGGCGGAAGCGGATCGATTTCCGGCCGGATCAGCTCGAGCGCGTCGTCCGCTTCGTATCGGCTGCCGGCAACGACAGCCGCCAGGATCTCGCCCGAGAAGCGAACACGATCCGAGGCCAGGATCGGCCGTGGGGGAGAGACGGCGCCACGGGTGGTCAGGTGGACCGTGAGCGGGTGGCAGGTGCCTTCCAGGTCGGCGGCGGTGAAAACCGCGAGGACGCCCGGCGCCGCCTGGGCGGCCGATATGTCGAGCCGGACGATCCGACCGCTGGCAATCGGGCCGCGCACCAAACTGACGTGGAGGTGGCCTTCCGGCTGCATGTCATCGACGAACTGACCCCTGCCGCGGAGGAGGCGCTCGTCCTCCAACCGCTTCAGACTCCTTCCGATCGGTCCGGCCTCAGCCATCATGCGATGTTGCAAACCGGAGCGCCGCTGCCGCGAACGGCAGCGGCGCCTTCTGAAACCTGAGCCCTAGGCCGCCCGTGACCCAGTGGCCGCCTTGGCGCCGCTCATCTCGGTGGGCGTCATACGGCTGAACACGTAATACAGAGCGGCGGTGATGACGAAGCCGACGATGAAAGTGAGGTCGCCAAACTGCGGGTAGTTGAACGCGAACCAGCCTACGTACAGCGAGTTGCTTGCGAACAGCCACACCGAAACGATCAGGCCCACCGCCATGGCGACGAACCCCTGCCAGCGAAAATGGTTGGTGTCATAGAAGATGCTCTCGTCGCCGTAGTTGCCGTGGCGAAGCCAGTAATCGACGAACACCACTGCCAGCCACGTAGCGATCCAGTAGCTGATAAGTAGCAAGAAGCCCTCGTACTTGCCTCCAGGCGCGACCTGGGCCTGGAAGATGATCCCGCCGAGGTACCCGATCACCCCGGCGACGATCGCCAGCGCCGCGCGGCGCTGGCGGAGCGTCATGCCCATCTCGCGGATGCCGATCGCGACCAGCGACATGGTGCCGCTGTAGATGTTGATCGCGTTCGCTGCCACGGCTCCGACCGCGATGCACAGGAGCGTCAGGTAGTAGATGGCGCCTGGCATGGCCTGCTGAAGCTGGGCGGTGGGGATGTCGGTTGGGCCCCACTTGGTGCCGGCGACCGTCGCCAGCACCGCGCCGGCCAACTCCAGCACCACGCAAGAGACGAAGACCCCCAGGCCGGCCCAAATCCCGACCATTCTGCGGTCGGTCGTCGGCGGCATGTAGCGGGTGTAGTCGGCCGCGTAAGGATTCCAGCCCGCCGCGTAACCGAACGCCGCCGTGAACGCCAGTATCCAGCCGCCAGACTCACCGCCGAACGCCAGCGGCGCCTTGGCGTTGAACGTGATGCCGTAGTTCCCATGGATGAAAATGAAGATGCACGCCGCCGCGAAGACGATGCCCAGCAGAGGCAGCGCCCAGCGCTCGAAAACGTGGATGAGGTTGTACCCAAACGTCGCCACGGCGACCTGCGCCACGACGATCACCAGGAAGGTGAGCCAGAAAGGAAGGTTCAGACTTGGGAGCAGCGCCTGGATGGCAAAAGCACCGCTGACGCTGTTGACGATGAACCAGCCAAAGGCGCCCGTGAAGGCGTTCAGTCCGGCCGGCAGGACGTTGCCGAGGAAGCCGAATGCCCCCCGACTCTCCACCATCATCGGGACCCCGAACTTGGGGCCCCACGAAGAGACCACGGCGTGGGTGACCGAACCCAGGAGAGTGCCGACGATGATGGCGGTCGCCGCCTCCCACAGATTGAGGCCGAAAAGGGTGATCGCGATGACCCCGACGAAAACGGTTGCGAACTCGAGGTTGGGTGATAGCCAGACCGCGATGTACTCGACGCCGCCCGGCTCGACGGTGGCGACCCTCTCCCCATAGTCGCCCTCACGAATCGGTACGTGCTTCTCTACTTCCTCAGCCGTCTGCATGGCCCTTCCCCCTGGACAAACCGACTGCCTAAACGCTGGAAGTTTAGGTCTCTGATAGCCTCCTGTCGATGCTCGATTTGCTCCTGAAGGGCGCCCGGATCGCCGGGGAGGCAGACACGAGGGAGATCTGCATTCGGGACGGGCGGATAGCCGAGCCCGAGCCCGAGGCCCGCCAGGTCATCGACCTCGGGGGCGCGCTGGTCACCCCGGCGTTAGTCGAGCCTCACATCCACCTTGATGCCGTGCTCACAGTCGGCGAGCCGCGACACAACCAGTCCGGCTCTCTGTTCGAGGGCATCGCCATTTGGGCCGAGCGGGTCAAACACCTGACCGTCGATGACGTGAAGCGCCGCGTCCGCACCGTGCTGCGCTGGCAGCTTGCCAACGGGGTCCAGTTCGTGCGCAGCCACGTTGATGTCTGCGACCCGGAGCTCCGCGCGGTGCGGGCCCTCCTCGAGCTGCGGAAAGAGATTGGAGACCAGATGACGCTGCAGCTGGTCGCGTTTCCGCAGCAGGGCATCATGTCGTTCGACGGCGGTGAGGACCTGATGCGGCGCGCCGTGGATATGGGAGTCGACGTCGTGGGCGCCATTCCCCACTTCGAGCTGACGCGCGAATACGGCGAGCGGTCGGTCAAGTTCGCGATGTCCCTCGCGGCTGACAAGGGCTTGCGCGTCGACATCCATTGCGACGAGACCGATGACGACCATTCGCGCTTCGTCGAAGTGATGGCCGCCGAGACGATCCGGCTCGGGATGGGCGGGCGGGTAACCGCGAGCCACACCACCGCCATGCACTCGTACAACGCCGCTTACGCATACCGGCTGATCAACAACCTGAAGCGGGCCCAGATGCACATGGTCACCAACCCGCTCGACAACTCGGTGCTTCAAGGCCGTTTCGACGGGTATCCGATCCGTCGCGGGCACACCCGCGTCAAAGAGCTCCTCGCGGCCGGCGTCAACGTCTGCATCGGCCACGACTCGGTGATGGATCCGTGGTACCCGCTCGGTTACGGCGACCCGCTACAGGCCGCGTTCGTGCTCGCGCACTACGGCCAGATGTCGGGCCACAACGAGCTGCGCACTTTGATCGACATGATCACTTTCAACCCGGCCTCCGCCCTCGGCCTTGAGGACTACGGGCTGCTTCCGGGCAGTAGGGCCGACCTCTGCGCCTTTGCGGCGCCAACCGAGATGGACGCCATCCGATTGGTCGCCCCACGCAAGCTCGTGCTGCGCGGCGGAAAGGTGGTGGCCCGCACCGAACCCTCACACACGACCGTGATCTGGGACGGTCGCGAGGAGGCCGTCGACTACTTGAAGCCTGATCGAGCGTGATCGAAATCATCGTTGCCGGCCTCCGCTTTGTGGCCCGGCTCGAGACGGAGCGCGCGCCCAAGACCGTGGCCCGGTTCCGCAAGCTGCTGCCCCTGGCGACCAAGCTCATCCAGGCCCGCTGGAGCGGCGAGGCCGGCTGGATCCCATTCGGCGACCTGGACCTCGACCTCGGCTACGAGAACCAGACGAGCTACCCCGCGCCTGGCCAGTTGCTGCTGTACCCGGGCGGCCTGAGCGAGACCGAGATCCTGTTTCCTTTCGGCCCGACGGTGTTCGCGAGTAAAGCGGGCCAGCTGGCCGGGAATCACTTCGCGACGGTCTACGACGGCAACGACCAGCTGGCCGTGCTCGGGCGGCGGGTTTTGTGGGAGGGCGCGCAGGAGATCACCTTCACCGAATTGGCGTGACGCTGCCTCGAATCGTGATCGAGCGGTGTCAGTACCTGGCCAGGTGCACCAAAGAGCCCGACGCCATCACCCGGCCTTTCGCCTCCGAGGCGATGCGGTGCGCGCACGACAGCGTGGGCGAATGGATGCGCGAGGCGGGAATGGACGTGCGCAGAGACAACATCGGCAACCTGCGGGGCCGGTTCGAAGGCGCCGGAGAGACGACACTCATGCTCGGCTCCCACCTCGATTCCGTCCGCGACGCCGGCAAGTACGACGGGCCGCTCGGCGTGATCGTCGCTATCGCCGCTGTGCAGCGCCTCCACGACGCGGGCAAGCGCCTGCCCTTCGCGATCGACGTGCTCGCCTTCGCCGACGAAGAGGGCCTTCGTTTCGGGTCGACCTACCTCGGCAGCCGGGCCGTGGCTGGAACGTTCGACCCCGCGGACCTCGATCGGACCGACGGCGACGGCATCACCATGCGCGACGCGATCCGCGCATTTGGCGGCGATCCAGAGCGCATCGTCGATGACCGATGGCAAGGTGGCGAGCTGCTCGGCTACTGCGAGGTGCATATCGAGCAGGGTCCGGTGCTGGAGGCGCGCAATCTGCCGGTCGGCGTCGTCTCGGCCATCGCGGGACAGGAACGCCACCAGCTCACGTTCACGGGCGTAGCCGCACACGCCGGCACCACGCCGATTGACAAGCGGCGCGATGCCCTCGTCGCGGCCTCCGTGTTCGTGCAGGCAGTCGAGGACTACGCCGGCCGAGAGGGACTGGTCGCGACGGTCGGGCAACTATCGGTGAAGCCAGGCGCCGCGAACGTGATCCCGGGCGAGGTGACTCTCAGCCTCGACGTTCGGCATGCCGACGACGCCCTGCGCCTGATTGCTACCCGGCGCTTGCTGGATATCGCGGCAGAAATCGCGAAGCACAGGCGCATGGGACTCAAAACCAACCAGATGAGTGAAGAGGCGACGGTTCTCTGCTCGCAGCGCTTGGTTTCGAGGCTGTCGCAGGCCGTGCGGGACATCGGCCTTCCTGTGGTTGAGCTGGCGAGCGGGGCCGGGCACGATGCGGTGGCCATGTCGGCTCTCACAGAGGTGGGGATGCTCTTCGTGCGCTGCAAGGGCGGCGTCAGCCACAACCCTGCGGAGTCGGTGAAGACTGAGGATGTCGCAGTTGCGATCGACGTGCTCAGCCGATTCCTGGATCTATTGGCAAACTAGTGATCATCCGCGGCGGCACGGTCGTCACGGCCCGCGGAGTCGAGAAGGTCGATATCGCGATCACCGGCGACCGGATCGTGGCGGTCGGAATGAACCTTGCGGACCGACTGGGAGGACATCGCGCACGGGTCGGCGGCGCTGGCCGCCGGCGGCTACACGAGCTTCATCGACATGCCGCTCAACAACCTCCCGGTCACCACCGATGTCGCCGCGTTCGACCTGAAGCTCGAGGCGATGAAGCGCTCGTCGAAGGTCGACTTCGGATTGTGGGGCGGGCTGGTGCCGGGAAACCTCGACCAGCTCGAGGCACTTGTCGAGCGCGGGGTGATGGGTTTCAAGGCGTTCATGTGCCCGAGCGGGATAGATGAGTTCCCCGCCTGCGACAAACGCACGTTGCGAGACGGCATGAAGCGGATCGCCGACCTCGGATCAATTCTTCTCGTGCACGCGGAGGATCCCTCAGAGCTGCGCGAGCCGAGAGGCGGCAACGCGCGCGATTTCATCGCCTCTCGACCGGCGCGAGCTGAGCTCGCCGCGATCACTGTAGCCATCGAGACCGCCGGAGCCACCGGCTGCCCGATCCACATCGTGCACGTCAGTACCGCCCTCGGTGCGGACCTGATCGGAGCGACTCAACGCCTCGGCGCGGATGTAAGCGGCGAGACATGCCCCCACTACTTGCTGTACACGGAGGCCGACATGGAGCGGTTGGGCGGAATCGCAAAATGCGCGCCGCCGTTTCGGACACCTGTCGATCGCGAGAACTTGTGGCATGTGCCGATGGTCGTTTCGGATCACTCGCCGAGCACGCTCGAGCTCAAGCAAGAGGATGACTTCCGCCAGGTTTGGGGCGGCCTCTCCGGCTGCCAATCGACGCGGCACCTGTTGTTGGCGGGTGGACGGCTCGACCTCCAGACGATCGCCGCCGTCACCTCCACGAACATCGCCAAACGGTTTGGCCTGATGAACAAGGGAGACATCGCGCAGGGATTCGACGCCGACCTGTGGATCGTCGATCTCGACCGGGAGGACGTGGTCCGAAACGAGGACCTGCTTTACCGCAATCCCTTCAGCGTCCACGAGGGGCAGAAGATTCGCGGCCGGACGGTCAAAACCCTGGTTCGCGGCGAGGACCCCGGCCGGGGTCGCTTCATTCGGCCAGGCGCGCGCTCGTAGCCGCGATGTCGCGCGCGATCTGATCTTCGTCGCCGGTGAGCAACCGGCCGTCACGCACCACGACGCGGCCGTTGACGACTACAGCGGAAGCGCGCGCGGGCGGCGCCAAAGCGAGCCCGGCCAGCGAGTCGGCGATGCCGGCGTGCGCAAGGTCGTCGACGCGGAACAGCGCGACGTCCGCGCATTTGCCAGGCGCGAGGGTGCCGCAGTCGTTTCGCCCCAGGCACTCGGCCCCTCCCGACGTCGCAAGCCGCCACGCGCTCCTCGCATCGAGCGCGTTTGGCCCACCGCTGACCCTGGCCAGCAGCAACGCCTCGTGGATTTCCATGGCGATGTTGGCGTCCTCATTGCTGGCGGAGCCGTCGACCCCGAGTCCAACCCGCGCTCCCGCACGGATGAGGTCGGCGACCCTGCAGGCTCCCGCACCCAGACGCATGTTGCTCGAAGGGCAATGTGCGATCGCGGTCCTCGTTTCCGCGACGCGGTCCACCTCGGCGTCGTCGAGGTGGATGCCGTGGGCGTACCAAACGTCATCGCCGGTCCAGCCGAGGTCTTCCATCAGCTCCATCGGCCGTTTGCCGAAGCGCTCGAGGCAGAACTTCTCCTCGTCGAGTGTCTCGGCCACGTGGGTGTGCATCCGCACCCCATGCCGGCGGGCTAGCGCCGCCGACTCGCGCATGAGCTCAGGCGTCACCGAGAACGGCGAGCACGGCGCGACCGCGACCCGGCACATCGAACCCGCCTTCGGATCATGAAAGCGCTTGATCATCGACTCCGTGTCCGCGAGGATCGAGTCCTCGTCCTCGACGACGCTGTCGGGAGGCAGGCCGCCCTTCGACTCTCCCAACGACATCGACCCTCGGCACGGATGGAAGCGAAGTCCCAGCTCACGGGCGGACTCGACGAGCGCCTGGAAGATGCCGTCCCGGCCCCGCGGGAACACGTAGTGGTGGTCGGACGACAGCGTGCATCCGCTCAAGAGCAGCCGCGACATCGCCGCCCGCGCGGCAACCCGCACGATGTCGGCGTCGATGCGCGCCCATACCGGGTACAGCGCGCGCAGCCACTCGAAGAGGGTGCCGTCGGGCGTGTATCCGCGAGTGGCCCACTGGTACATGTGGTCGTGGGCGTTGACCAGGCCTGGTACTGCGACGCAGTTGGGCGAATTGATGACCTCGTCGGCAGGCGGCGGGTCGTGAGAGCCCACCTCCGCGATCATGCCGTCGCGGGCCAAAACCCAGCCGCCCTCGATCTCACGCTCGCCGGTGAACAAGAGACCGGCGCCGATGAGCAGCGTGGTCACGAATCGACGAGGTCGTGCGGGCGCACCGGGACGCGATGGAGGCTGCGGCCGCTTGCTGCCCGGATGGCGGCCACGATCGCCGGGCCCGAGGAGATGGCCGGCGGCTCGCCCACTCCCTTGAGCCCATAAGGCGCGTTCGGATCGCCCAGCTCGAGGATGTCCATCCGCACGGGCGGCATGTCGAGAGTCGTGGGAAGGAGGTAATCGGTGAACGACGGATTCCGAATCACCCCATCTTTGACCTGGATCTCCTCCATGACTGCTAATCCAAGTCCCTGGGCGGCGCCACCCTCCAGCTGCCCCTCCACCGCCTGAGGGTTGATCGCCTTGCCGACGTCCTGGGCGGTCGCGAGCTCGACGACCTTGACCAGGCCGAGCTCGGTGTCCACGTCGACGACCGCGCGGTGGGCGGCAAACGCGTACTGCATGTGCGCGTTGGCCTGCCCGGTCTCGGGATCGAGCCGAGACGTGGGCCGCGGCCGGAACTCGCGCGTCTCCTCGATCACCTCCTCGCCCAGCAGCGTCGCGAGCGTGATGACGGCGGTGCCGTCTGCGGAGACGATCGCGTCATTCTCGAGCCGCCGGCCATCCGATCCTCCCACTCCATCGCGACTGAGCTCGGACAGCTCCGACTCCGCCAGCGCGAGCACCCGCTCGCGCACCGCCTCGCATGCTGCCTTCACCGCCCCACCGGTGATGTAGGTCTGCCGCGACGCGGAGGATGATCCCGCGGAGCCGACCTGCGTGTCCGCGTTGAGAACGATCACGTCGTGCACGCCGAGCTCGGTGCCGGCGATCTGCGCTTGCACTGTGACCAGGCCCTGGCCCACCTCGGCGGCGGCCGTATGCACCTCGACGCGCGGCCGGCCGCCCACGACCGACAGCCTCACCCTCGCGGTCGAGTAATCGTCGAATCCTTCGGAGTAGCCCACGTTCTTGAAGCCCACCGCGAAGCCCACGCCACGGCGCACACCTTCGCCATGGGTCGTGTTGGACACGCCGCCGGGCATCTGGGTCAGATCGAGTTGGTCGCCGGCGATCGCCGGCGGCAGCGGCATCGCCCGCACCCGGCGCAGAAGCTCGGCCACCGGGACGGGGCCGTCCACGACCTGCCCGGTGATCAGGCTGCTCCCGGTCTTCATGGCGTTGCGGATGCGCAGCTCGATGGGGTCCATGTCCAGTGCGGCCGCCAGCTTGTCCATCTGGGCCTCGTGCGCGTAGCAGTTCTGCACGGAGCCGAAGCCACGCATGGCGCCGCACGGTGGATTGTTCGTGTAGACGACCCAGCCGTCGATGGTGGCGTTGGGGCACTCGTACGGTCCGACGGCGAAGCAGCACGCGTTGGCGATGACAGCGGTGGAGCTGGACGCGTATGCGCCCCCGTCGAGCATGATGCGGGCCTTGATGTAGACGAGCTCGCCATCGCTCCTGGCGCCGTGCTCGTAGCGCATGCGCGCGGGATGCCGGTGGACGTGACCGACGAACGACTCAGCCCGCCCGTAGACGATCTTCACCGGCCGTCCCGTCTTGAGCGCCAGCATGCACGCATGCGCCTGCATCGACAGGTCCTCTCGCGCCCCGAACGCGCCCCCGATGCCTGCCATCGTCAACCGAACCTTCTGCGGCGGCAGACCCAGGCACCCTGCCAGCTGGTCGCGGTCGATGTGGAGCCACTGCGTGGCGATGTACAGGTCGACACCGCCCTCTGCGTCGGGAATCGCAAGGCCCGACTCGGGACCGAGGGGGGCCTGGTCCTGCATGCCGACCTCGTACTCGCCCGTGACTACCACGTCCGCGCGCGGGTTCTGGTCGCCGTGCCGGATCTTGATCTGGCGCGTGATGTTGCCATCGGGGTGCAGCCGCGGCGCGTCATCGGCGAGTGCCATCTCCGGGTCGGTCAGCGGCGCCATGACGTCGTACTCGACGTGCACGGCGTGGGCTGCGCGCCGGGCGCGCTCGGGGTGATCCGCGGCGACCAGCGCCACCGCCTCGCCCCAGTAGCGCACCACGTTCATCGCCAGCACCGGCTGGTCC
>WNFD01007357.1_pt1 | contig 10932 bp, 10 predicted proteins | sample 5400491 | NCBI WGS metagenome assembly WNFD01 (sample SAMN13153343, study PRJNA577476) | soil metagenome | isolation source: 120 cm saprolite under Douglas fir tree site 2 hole 2 replicate 2 | place: USA:California | collected 2015-04-18 | reverse complement strand
GGTCCCCGCCCCCGAACCGAGCATGCTCTCGAAGATGACCGGCGGAGGAGTCATCACCGCCGGCTCGGTGCAATACGGCGAACTGATGATGAACAACGTGCATTCCAACGTGTCGCTCGACCGCGGACTGATCTCGATCAACCCCATCACCTCCGACGTCTACAACGGCAAAGAGAGCGGGTCGGTTTCCATCGATACCCGCCCGGCGCTGACTGTCTATAGCGTCAACCTCAAGACCGACAAAGTTGACGCGAACAAGCTGCTGTCATCCGTCTCGTCGATCAAAAAGATGCTCTACGGCCTGCTGACCAGCAACGTGAACGCCAGCTTCACCGCCGACACCGCGGACGCCATCGCCCGCAGCCTCAACGGCAAGGTCAGCCTCAACCTCAGCGACGGCAAGCTGACCGGCCTCGACGTGATGCACGAACTGGCGGCGGTCGGCAAGTTCCTGGGCAGGACCGCCAACACTCCGTCGCAGGGCTATACCAGCATCACCTCTCTGACCGGCAACTTCGACGTCAGAAACGGCGTCGCCGTGACCAACGACCTGAAGGCCGTCCTGAACGGCAGCAGCCTCGCGGGCGCCGGATCAATCAACCTCGCCGGCGAATCGCTGTCCATGCACGTCACCGCCGTGCTCACCAAAACGCTGAGCCAGCAGGTGGGCGGAACCCAGGTCGGCGGACTCATGTCGACGGCCCTGACCAACAATCAGGGAGAGCTGGTGATCCCGATCCTGGTAACGGGTTCGTTCCAGCATCCGCTGGTCGCGCCGGATGTCGAACAGTTCGCCCACATGAAGCTGCAAAATCTGATTCCCAACAGCAAGAACCCGGCCAGCTTTATCGAAGGCATCCTGGGCGCGGCGGGCGGAAAACAACAGCCGGACCAGCAGCCCGCTCAGCCTGGCTCAACGCAGCCTCAGCAGCAGCCCTCGAAAGATCCGTTTGGCGATTTGTTGAAGGGCGTGCTGAAGAAGAAAGATACGAAGAAGCAGCAGTAAGACAGAAACAGATTAAATTTTAAATTTTAAATTTTAAATCTTGTTCTGCCAGCCACATTACCCTCAACCCCTTGTCATCCTGAACGCAGTGCGAACGCACGTGAGCACGCAGTGAAGGATCCCCGGAATGTATCGGGTTAAGTTGCTCTTCAAGGATAACGTCACGTGACCTGGATGTGCCTGCCTGTCACGAGCATCCTCGGGATCCTTCACTGCGTGCTCACCTGCGTTCGCACTTCGTTCAGGATGACAAGGGATTTATGCTAACGCGAAGTCTATGGACGCGGAATCATCGCTGCGTTCAGGTCGGCTCTTTTTCCGCGTATCTCGAAAATTGCGTTTTATCCGCTCATCCGCTCATCACACTGAAAAATAAAGAAAAATCAGTAGCGGATGGCCTTGCGAAAGAGGTTTTCGTAGCGCTACGGACGCCTTTCGCGAGGGATCGCGATGCAGTTCCGCTGTGTGAAGGCCGCCCTTTTCTCATTCCTTCGGAAATCCGTTTTTTCACGCTCCGCCCTCCGCCAACATCGCTCTCAATGCCACATTACCAGTGTTACCTCAGGGACGATGCAAAATCAATTTTTGCTGTCACTCTGGCAGCATCCGGCCGGACAAGATCAAAACCTTTACCGCGGATTTACGCGGATGAACGCGGATAAAACCCGGATTTTAAAGACAGAGCCGTAACCAAAATACAAAGTCAAAACCATAAACCTGGAAACACGGAGGAAACGGAGGATAAAAAATCTGAGGGAACGGAGGAATTCTTTAAAATGATATTGTTGGTCTGACATCTTCGTCTCTGGCAGGAGTCTTCGATTTGCCCGGAAAATCCCTTTAGAATTCCTCCGTTTCCTCCGTGTTTCAGGTTTATGGTTTTGACCTTCAAATCCTGACCGCTTGTCTGCCCGCCGTTGAAACGACGGGCTATTTTCGGTTGTCCCCTGCGGGAACTCATGCTGCCCCCTTTCCTTGTGGTCGCAAAGATCAGCCGCCCTTAGACGGTAGGAACGAACCTTGCATCTGATTTTCAGAAGGGAGAAAATAAAGGTATGGAACCTCTCAAGCCGGAACAGAAGCGATCGGCGCTCGAAAATAATTCGCAGGCGCAGCCTTCAGATCTTGAGGAATACGAGCGGTTGCTCTCGTTGCGGTTCGCCGAAGATCCTGATCGGCGGCCCGCCGCGTCCACTGAAAAGGGCGCAGAGGGCGCAGACGACGCTCATGCGCAACGTGAGGCCAGGATCAAAGAGCTTCATCAAAAATTGTTCGCGCCCGCCCCAACGCCCGCCGAGCCATCTCTCCGCTAGCGGATACTACCGCTTCCTCCGTGTTCATCAGCGCAAATCCGCGGCGGTTCAGACCCGCCGAATTCCGATAGAATATGATTTCGCGTTCAAGGACTGTTGCCTTCATGACTATCCAACTCAAACCCGAGCAGGAGCGGATCATCGAAGAGGAAATCCGGAACGGCCATTTTCGCAGCGTCGAAGAGGTCCTCGATCATGCGTTGGCGGCGCCGCTTGCGAAAGGCTCTTCTCTGCAATCTGAACCGCGGCAGCCTCGCAAGAATCTCGCTCAATTCCTCATGGAATCCCCTCTGGCCGGCTCCGGCCTGGACCTGACGCGAGATAAAGACCTGGGACACGATATCGAGCCATGAGCGGATTTCTGCTCGACACCATGAGTCTGCTCCATCGAATCAGAAAATAGCCAGAAACGTCCCGTCTGTCACCGATTTTCTCCAGTGAGACAACCATGAATGCCGAACGCCTTTCTGCAAAGACGGTGAATCAAGAAAAGTGGGAACGTCTCGTCTGTCTCCGGGTTTCTCTTCTCCAGCACATGCAAATACCTTATACTCAGTCTTGCGATGTCCACTGTGGATGATTACCTGCGATTGCTCGCTTTTCCTAGCGGCCAGTTCCGTGAGACGAATTGGCGAGGTCGTGTCATCAATAAGCCCGATACATCCGGCTCCGATGATCGTGTTTGCTACATAATTCAATTCGAACCCTTGCAAGGGACTTTGCAAGGAACGAAGAGCCCGCGCCGATTGAAGTTGTGGGCATCAGATTTTGGGCTCAGCCAGAATGGAAAGGGCTATCGCAGGCTGTTACTCGATAAAGCCGAAGAATGGTTGCGAACGAACGCCCAAGAAGGCGAAATCGAGGTCTTCGCGGCTGTCGAGGAACCCGGAACTGGAATTGAAACTGAAGCGGTTTCTGCAGAAGAAATAACAGAACCATTTGACCCTACGGAGATACGTGTCGAGACTCGCACTCTGACAATTGACCTACTACGGTCGAGAATTCAAAATGGGGAACTTGATTTGACACCAGATTTTCAGCGCAAAGCAGGAATCTGGAGCCTGGGTGCACAAAGTCGCCTGATTGAGTCTCTATTAATCAGAATCCCTCTTCCAGCTTTCTACTTCGACGCAACTGATGAGAATCACTGGGTTGTGGTCGATGGTTTACAGCGACTCACAACAATCGATCATTTTGTCATAAAACAATCTCTTAAGCTCGATGGCTTAGAATTTTTAAAGCAGCTCAATGGTCTCTACTATCACCAACTGCCACGCAATCTGCAGCGTCGCATAGATGAAACTCAAGTCACAATTTACGTAATTGAAAAAGGCACTCCCCCAGAAGTGAAATTCAATATTTTCAAACGGATCAACACGGGTGGATTGCCGCTGTCGGCACAAGAGATTCGTCACGCCCTAAACCAGGGAAGAGCCACGCTGTTTCTCGCCGAACTGGCACAACTTCCAGAGTTCCTGAAAGCGACTAACCACAGCATTCGCGATGATCGAATGGCCGACAGAGAATGCGTATTGCGATTTCTCGCGTTTCTAATTAACTCGGCAGAGGAGTACCGTTCCAAAGACTTTGATAACTTCCTAAATGATCGAATGGCTGATCTCAATCGGATGAGTGAATCTAAATTAAGAGTTTTACGTGAGCGCTTTGCCAGAGCTATGCTGGACGCTTGGGATCTTTTTGATCGTGACGCATTTAGGAAGCGCTACGATGAAAGCGGATCAAGATACCCGATTAATAAGGCGTTATTTGAAGCGTGGTGCGTCAATCTTGCGCTCTTGGAGCCACATGTGCTTATTGTCTTGAAAGAGCGTAAGCTGGAACTGAGACAATGCTTCATTCAGTTGATGAACAATCGCGATTTCGATCGCTCCATTTCACAAGGCACAGGAGATCCCAGTAAAGTCAGATTGCGCTTCAGCGCTATCCGAGGCGTAATCAATCAGGTATTATCCAAATGATTACTCGACTTGATATTGAGAATTTTAAGGCATTTGCAAGACAAAGCCTCCCATTCGGCAATCTGACTTTACTCGCAGGCCTAAACGGGATGGGAAAATCATCGGCAATACAAGTACTTCTACTCTTACGCCAATCCCATGAGCAGCAACTTCTTGAGACGGCGGGGTTAGCGTTAGCCGGCGAGCTCGTCAATATCGGCACAGCGAGAGACGCCCTTTGTGAAGGCGCGAGAGAGGACCATCTCTCGTTCCGTTTGACGACGGACTCGGGAATACAAGAATGGACATTCCGCTATGATGTAGCAGAAGCGAATGTTCTTCCACTGCAATCAATCTCCGGAAGCGGCAATTGCTACAGTGAGGCGTTATTTACGGACAGCTTCCAATACTTGAATGCAGAGCGTGTCGGTCCGCGCGTCGCGTTTGCAATGTCTGATTTCGTAGTTCGGCAGCATCGTAATATTGGTAGCAGGGGTGAGTTTGCTGCGCATCTCCTTGAGTTCACAAGCACGCTAGACATAGCGAGTGATGTTTTGGCACATCCACGCGCAAAATCGCATAAAGTCCGTGAGCAGGTCGAGGCTTGGCTCGGAGACATCAGCCCAGGGACGCGAATTCATCTTGACCCACATAATGAGTTGGATTTGATCGGAGTTCAGTACTCCTTCTCGGGCAAGGAAGCGGGTAGCAATAAATATCGGGCAACAAATGTCGGCTTCGGACTCTCCTACGTGTTTCCCGTTATTGTGGCAATCCTAGCAGCAAGAGAAGGCGACCTTGTAATTATTGAAAATCCGGAAGCACATATTCATCCGAGAGGTCAAGTTCGACTTGGTCAATTGCTGTCGCTCGCCAGTGCCGCCGGGATTCAGGTCATCATTGAAACTCACAGTGACCATGTTTTGAATGGCATCAGGCTGGCGGTGCACCAACGGCTGATCTCTCATGAAGTGGTGAAACTGCACTATTTTGAAAGGGCAGACGGGGAAGGTCCGGTTCGTGCATCCGTTTCCACACCCTCAATAGATGAAAACGGCAGGATCACAAGTTGGCCTGCGGGATTCTTTGACGAGTGGGATCGCACACTCGAGCAGCTCATGTTTCCAGCCAAATGATTGATGATATTGTCGTTAACGAACTTAGTTTTAGAGAGCTGGCCGCAACCCAAGCTGAAGCGCGTTCACGTATGATCGCGTTTGTCAGTTTGCTTGGCCAAGCTCGACGCGCTGGATTCAGGGGGGACATCCGAATTCCACTCACTTTTTTTTCTACTGAATTAGTGGCTGGTTATACAGTAACAAACTGGATATCAGATCCAGACTCGCCGAGGGAACATCGAACCTATTTATTATCTCAAGGCACCAAATCTCCTTTTCTCATAAACTTGCCAATACTGCAGGAGATCTTTGGCATAAGCGAGTTTAGATTTCAGGGCGAGCTCGCAGAAGGTCTCGGTGCAGCATATCTGATGGATGCTCTCGGAGTCAGCTTGCAGTCTCAAGATCGATGGCGAACGAGTATATTGACTCTCGATTTATTGCAGCTGGATCGCTCTGAGGAATTGGTTAGCTCTAATGTTAATATTCCTCATGCCTCCAGACCGGCGGATTTGACAGAACATGCGGAACGATTAGCTGCTGAACGGTACAACTCAATCAAGAGTGGTAAACAGATTTGGGAAAAGAGAAATGAGTTTTTTCCGGGGTTGCTGTTTGTTCAGACCGTTGAGCAACAGCTTGACGGGGTGGGGTTTCATCTGCCACATGTCTTGAGAAGGTTGATTGAGCTTGAGGATAACACTGCATCATGGAAAACAGGTGGATTCGATCCGACAGGCTTAAGCGGAAACCCACGCACCGAGAGTTCAAAAACGCTGGAGGAGTACGGACAAGAACGTTCATTTCGATGCCCGGACGGCACTATACAAGTTTTCAGCTGGCATGTAAATTTACCAGGCGGGTGGCGATTGCACTTCTTTCCCGTCGACGCCCAGCGACGGATCATTATCGGTTATATAGGAACACATCTCCCCACTGTAAAGTTCAATTGATTTATCGTTCAGTCGGGCAATTGCGCCAAATAGACACAAAATAAATAGAATCAGCCAAGAAGAAGCGTGACGAAAAACACCGAACGACGCTTGTCAACGGACTCTCAATCATTTATGTATCAATCAATCTGAATTCGGCCGAACCAGTTAGCGACTCTTAAATGCCAAACTGGAATGGTGTCGCACGAATTGCGATAATATTCGCGAGTCGATCATTTGGGAAATGCCAAGCAGCTAAAAATGTCGCCATCGCAACTCGTTGGTTTGGTATAGGAGGCAAGCCCGGGTTTTGCAGCAACACTTCTTCTTCGTCAACGGCCTCTACAACCACAAAATGTCCTGCATACCCAACTTTTTCCAGGAGCCGAAAGTAATTCACATTAACAATTGCCAAGGAACCAAGGCTTAACTCCCTTTTTAAATCATCTAATTTCGGCCGACGCTCATCAATTGTGATTTGTGGATGCTCAAGACACGCCTGCGCAAATACCGCCTCGACACTAAAATCTGATTTACGTATTACTTCCTCAGCGATTTGTGGGTCATTTACATGTTCAAATATTAGCTCCTTGGGTGCCGTTATGAATCGTCGCAATGAAAAATCTTCTGTGTAGCGGACATACAGGCCCCGATCAGCAAGGGACAGCAATCCCTTATAGGGCCATGTCGGGCAATCAGCCACAAAGTTCGTGAGGCGTTCCGCAGCTTGCATATCCAACCTTTCCCCACCGAGCGCTTCAACTGCCATCATAAATGATGCCTGAAAACAATGGTTGTCATCGGGCTCATTAGGAACAAAATGAATGATCTTGCTCATTTCTACCTCCATGAAAAAATTACACCTTGTCCTTTCACGATCCAATTATGGACTTCAATCGTATATATGTAGTTGGTTTCCGTCAAAGGCTCGCGAGTTGAGTTGGCCACAATGAACGGTTGGCAAATAAAATGAGTCGCTGCTTTACCGCTAAACCTACTCGCATCGATAGATAGAGTTTCAATAAATATTGGCCGATCAGCTACCCAGAACAAATAGTGATCATCCTTGCGCATTTGAAAATTGTAGGTCACACTGCATCGTCCATTGATTAGGCTTGAGGGTATTGCACACGCCCACAACTTAATATTATCGTATTCATTGTGTGCGACAGATCCCAAGTAAATTGGATATGAATCGCGTGAAATCGCCCGAAAAGATAGAACTGTACAATCCATTGAGCCCTTATCGTTGGGTGTAAAATATTTGAGCTTAACTCCCCCAGTTTCGAACTGCGCTTCATTGACAGGAGCAGTAAGTGAATCAGAAAAGACAAAAACATCATTCACAGGAGGAGCCGCAGCGGAAATCACATCTTGCAGAGCGGCATTATTTACCAAGGCAACAATATATTCACTAATTGGCGATATAAATGATTGTTCCCATGTGAGCTGATAATGACCTGGGATCGATGGAATATTTTTTAAAATATAACTGGACCGATAGCCGGTATATGATGGCTTTGGGGAGAGAACAGTAGAAATAAGATTTTCTATATTAGTTGCGACACCATATCTGTGACGCAAAGCCTCTTCGATCATAACTTTTGTATCAAGATTTGATGATTTCTCTACCAAGCGACGAAGGGCACTGACGTCTTCCTTTAGACCTGCGATCGCCAACGCGGTATCGTCAAATATTTTTGGCGCTGGCCTGAGGAAATCCAAATAAATTGCCAAGAGAAGAATCACGATCAGATGTTGAGTGCTTGCTTTAAGAAATTCAACCAAGCCATGACTCCAAGCCGCTCCAGTGACAAGATCTAGGCAAATCTCAACAAAACCAGAGTTGACGGCAACTATGAAGAATATTATTAAAAGGTAGTAAATAACATGCCGTTTTGTCATAGCATGCTGTCGCTACTTCGTATTAAATACTGTCTTAGGGTTGAAGCAAACCAGGAGCTAATGATGAAATTTTCTGCTGATTCATAAAACGACCATGAGCCATTAGGTGTTACGTCAACCAGGAAATAATCTTGCCCGCATTGCAAAATATCGAAACAACAATAAGTAAGATGGCAATCAGCGCAAAACAGGTTGATCAACTCTATCAGCTTGGGTGGGCAGTCGATGCTGACAATACTGAGGGACTCCTTGGGAACCATTCCAATATCAATATAGGGTTCCGAGCTCTCTAGCTTGATACAGCGGCATTGACCGAGAAGAAAATATATCCGCAATTCGAATTCCGCCCGAATAAACTTTTGGAGAAATGACGGACAGTTGGAGCGCTTCCCCAAGTTCTCCTTAACAAACTCCTCAGACAATAGCGTCGTCGAATAAGTATGTTCCGCATCAACCAATTCGTCAGATGATATTGCTTTTGCAACGACAGCCAATGGACAAGGAGGTGTAAAAATTGTATCCACAGCGAAAGGTGGGACTACAAATCCAGAACGAATTGCTGCCAACAGGAGAGCATATTTATAACGGTTTCTGTGGTATATACTGGGAGGATTTATCCAACAGAGATTGGACAGCGTGGATTCATAATGAATAAGAATTGAAAAAATCAGCGAGTCCCACTCTTTCTCAGAGAATTGCGCATCAGTCGAGGAATCTGATGACGAGGTGACCAGGGGGAGATCTTGCATTTTCTCGCGAAAGAAAAGAACGCCGCGAGCATTCGCGAAATCTTGATCGGTCAAGACATAGGATTGCTGCCGAATACTTAAGTGTGTGCCATCATGACGTATGTCAATGCCATTGTCCTTTAAGCCTAAGTAAAGTCTAGCTATTCCTATACCGGCATATTCCAAGAGGGATAGCACGTGCTCAATATTCTTGTCACCGTATTCATAGATGGCAATGAGATGATGAACGGGCAATTTTCAATCCTAACCTCCCCCGGGCATGCCTGAACGTTTTGAATTTGGAGTGGGTCTGCTCGCAATGAGGCGAAAAAGTGGGATCATTGAAATTATCTCCTTTATCCGCTTTTATCACAGAGTCATTGTCAAGTCAACCAGTTCACGGGTGCTCTGTTCACGGGTGCTCGCTCACAGGGCACCTTCGGGGCACCTACGGGGGATCACGACTCCAAGACAGATTGCGTTAATGGTCTTATTCCCATTGCTTACACCTGCTCCTGCTTTAGCATCCCTTCCTCGCGCTATCCTCCTTCCCCGGCCTTCGATACGGTAATACACTGAAGCCCCATGCCAAACCGTGAAACGATCACCGGCCTGATCGCGGCCTACGGCGGCTCTGAGCTGTGGCGGGCGCTCAAACACGTGGTCATACAAGTCGACTCGCTGGGCGGACCGCTGCCGATCATGAAAGGCCTGGGACAGACGTTTGCGCATCCGGGGACCGTACTGATTGAACCATCACAGTGGCGCGCCGAGTTTCAGGACTATCCGCAGGCGGGCGAGCGGGCGATATTTTCCGCCGGCGCTGTACAGCTTCGAAACCGGACGGGCGCAATCGTATTCGAGCATGGCCGGTACCGTGAGACCTTCCGCGGCCTGCGGAAGTATCGCCGGTGGTCCACGGCGGACGCCGTGTACTTTTTCGGATACGCGCTGTGCACTTACCTGAGTGTGCCGTTGATCTTTGATCCTCCGGAATATGTCACCCGCGTCGAGGCCTGGAAGGGCGGGGTGCGGGTGACCGCGCGGTTCCCGGCCTCGCTCGACACGCACTCCGCGAGCCAGCAGTTCTGGTTCGATCGCGACGGGCTTCTGGTCCGGCACGATTACCGCGCGGATGTCGTGGGCTGGTGGGCTGCCGGGGCGCATTTCAGTTCGGATTACCAGGTGATGAACGGATTGCCGATCGCCACGCGGCGGCGGGTGTTTGCGCGGGTGTTTGGCTCGGCGACGCCGGTGCCGGTGCTGTCGGCGACGATTCGTCCGCTGGAAGTCAAAACCTTACCACTGATTAACACTGATAAAAGCACGGATTAACACTGTTGTGGTGTGCGAATTTATGCGGAAGCCAGGGCTATGAGCCGTTGCTGCCGCAATATTTCGATCCCCACTAAACACGCTCTGTCCGGGGGGATGCCAGGGAGTTCTATCTTGCGCTTTTGAAATTCCGCTGTGATTTCTTTGAATGTCAGGCCGCCTTCACACAGGCCGAGCAGCTCGGCTGAGAGCGGGCTGAGTTGGCGGACTTCCGCCGGGCCTGACGGTGTCCTGCGAATTGCCAGCGTCACCGGGCGGGCGGGTAGATCGTGCAACGGGCGTCGCTGTACCAGCCTCCGGAGAATCTCCTGATAGTCGGCCGGAACCTGGATGACCCGCACTCCCTGGGGGAGCTGCGGGCGGCTGTCGGGAAGAAGAGCATCGTTCTCAGCATCGTTCATTCCTTCGTCACCAACCGGCTCCGATTCATGATCGCGGCCCGACACCGCCACCTCGTATTCCAGCAGGACGGTAATCGCCAGAGGCGCTTTGCTCGCGGCAGGGATGTAACGTTGCCGCACGAATTGGAAGAAGTCTGACGGGAATCCGCTCTGGGCGTAGTACGCGGTGCGGGCGCCGCCGGCCATATCCGCTCCGTTCTCCTGCCGCCATTCGCGCCATTGCCGGAAGACCTCCA
>WNFD01007356.1_pt1 | contig 10932 bp, 6 predicted proteins | sample 5400491 | NCBI WGS metagenome assembly WNFD01 (sample SAMN13153343, study PRJNA577476) | soil metagenome | isolation source: 120 cm saprolite under Douglas fir tree site 2 hole 2 replicate 2 | place: USA:California | collected 2015-04-18 | reverse complement strand
GTGGGCCGAAGGCGGAAGTGCCGAAGGCCTTGAGGGGGTCAAGGGTGGCGAGGAGTGTGTGTGGGTTTTGCAGAATCAGGCTGCCGGACGAGACGCTGAGCGAGGTGCGGAGACTCTCGTCGGCGTTGGCGATCTCGATGGCGCCGGTGCGGGGGAAGGGCTGGCTGGATTTGAGGGAGAAGGTGAGCTGCCGGTCGGCGGGGAGGTCATCCTGGTCGGCGAGGTGGATGGGGGTGGCTTCGGATTGGGATTGGTTGATGCTCTTGCTGAGCAGAGTGACGGCGGGGCGCGACGGGGAGACGGTGACGGGCAGGGTGAGGGTGCGGCCGTCTTTGAGAGAGACCTGGGCGGTGAGGTGCTCGCCGGGGTGGAGCTCGGGGTGGGGAGCGTTGTCGGGCAGGGCGAGGCGGAGGCTGGTTTGGGAGCCTGTTTGGGAGGCTGAGGATGAATCGCCGGTGGTGGGCGCGGGGGTGAAGGTGTGGTTGTTGAGGACTAGCTTCTGGACCTGGTCGAGGCGGGAGCCGGCCAGCTGGGCGGTGGCGTCGCCGGCGTGGTAGGTGAGCCCGTCAAGCTTGGCGGGCTCGGAGTAGTCGGTGAGGCTGATGGTGTCGGGCTTGTGGACGCTGTACTGCTGGACGGCGAGGTGGAGGGTGCCGGGATCGTGCGGGGGCAGGGAGAGGGTGACGTCGACGGTGTTGGGCTTGTCGGGGGCGGGCTTGAAGGTCTGCTCTTTGGCGCCGCCGAAGGCCGAGTTGGGAGCGGGATCGAGCTTCACGGTCTCGAGGCAGGCGGTGCCGGTGGCGGAGAGGAGGACGTGCTGGTCTTTGCCGGCGATGAGGGGATCGGTGGAGAGAAGCTTCCAGTCTTTGCCGGGGGTGTCCTGCAGGCGAAGGGTGGGGCCGGAGAAAGAATCGAAGCCCCAGAAGCCGGTGACGGTGCCGGAGACTGTGGTGGCCTCGGCGGGGGCAACTTTGTTGGGGGTCTGTTCTGTGGCGGTTGCGGCGGCCGCGGCGGCGGGTTTGGCCTCGTCGTTCGCCTCATTGGAGGAGGCGGAGGTCGACAGGGATTCGAGGGGTAGTGGCCTGCGCGCGGGAGAGTGGGCGAGGACGAGGCCGCCCTGGAATGCGTCGGGAGTGAGGGGGACTTCGGTCTCTTTGCCGGCGTTGTCGAGGTGGAGGACGAGGTCGTGGGCGAAGGCGGTGGAGAATACGAGTGGGGCGCCTTCTACGGGTAGGACGATGGAGGGCTTGAGGAGGCAGGTGACGACCTTGGGGTCGGCGGGGCGCAGAGGCGGAGGCACGGCGGCCTGGATGGCGGGGAGGCCGATGACGATGACGGACTTGGGATCGTGGAAGGAGGGCGGGGTGTTGAGGCGGAGGTTGAGGGCTTCGTCGCTGGGGAAGGAGATGGCGGGAATGTACTGGTACTTGGCGGTGTGCAGGCCGCTCATGAGGCGGACGAGGTCGACGACTGCGCCGACGTAGGCCGAATAGAGGCCGGCGCCTGCCATCGAGGTGTAGCTGGCCTGGTTGATGAAGGCGGAGCCGGAGCCGTTGCTGAGGGCTTCAGCGACGGTCTGGCCGTGGCCGTCGTCGAGCAGAGACTGGTTGCCGGCCTGGGTGAGGCAGTTGGCCTGGGCGTCGATGGGCTTCTTGAAGCAGTCGCCGTTGGGCTTGAGGTTGAGGGTGCGGGCGAGGAAGTCGGAGTGCTCGGCGAGTGCCTTGGGGTCGTCGGGTGGGACGCGGCGCATGTCGGCGAGATAGGTTTCGATGCGGGCCTGCTCGAAGCCGGCCTCGGTGAGGTCCTGCGAGGCGCGAACGAAGACGCCGGGGCGGCCGCGGACGGCGGAGCGGAGGGTGCTGAAGTCGCCGCCGGTCTCTGGCGCGAGGAAGAGGATGACCTGCTGGGCCTCGTCGGGGACGGTGATGGTGACGCCCTCTTCGCGGACTTTTTTGTTCCATGTCTGGATCTCGGTGAACCAGTTGTCGGGGGGCGGGTTGGTGGTGCCGCGGAGGAAGGCGGCTACGAGGAGGTAGTGAACGGACTGGGTGGGCGGGAGGTCAGGATGCAGCCAGATCTTGTCACCGGCCTGGAGGTTGGGAACCTGGGCGATGGGCAGGGTGCGGTGGTCGCGGGTGACGTGAACGTCGACCTTGGGGCCGGCGAGGTCGAAACGCGCGGGGTCGGCGTGGAGCGTGGTGCAGACGAGGAGGAGGGCAGAGAGAGTTCCGGTGAGCCGAAAAACGCGGAGGACTATTGCCATCATTCCATTTTAGACGGTAGGGCGATTGGTTCGGATGTCAGTGCTGGCTAAGTAGTTGGTTTGTGACTTCTGGTGTGGATGCGGGCGGAGGGATGATCGCTGGCGATGACGCCGTCGCGGATCGTGACGACGCGGTGGGCGTACTCGGCAATATCGGGCTCGTGGGTGACGACGATGATGGTGTTGCCGTTTGCGTGGAGCTCGTCGAAGAGAGCCATGATCTCGTCGCCGGTCTTGGAGTCGAGGTTTCCGGTGGGTTCGTCGGCGAGGATGATGGAGGGGCTGTTCACCAATGCGCGAGCTATAGCCACGCGCTGGCGCTGGCCTCCGGAGAGCTCATTGGGCTTGTGCATCATGCGAGGGCCGAGGTCGACGGACTCGAGGACGGCCTTGGCGCGGGCGGTGCGTTCGACGGCGGGAGTGCCGTTGTAGATCAGGGGGAGCTCGACGTTGTGCAGGGCGGTGGCGCGGGCGAGAAGATTGAAGGTCTGGAAGACGAAGCCAATCTCCTTGTTGCGAATGCGGGCGAGCTCGTCGTCGTTGAGTTCGGAGACGTCGTGGCCGTTGAGCCAGTAGCGCCCCTGCGAGGGAGAGTCGAGGCAGCCGATGAGGTTCATGAAGGTTGACTTGCCGGAGCCGGAGGGGCCCATGATGGCGACGTACTCGTTGTGGCGGATGCGGAGGTTGACGCCGCGGAGTGCGTGGACCTGCTGATCACCCATCTCGTAGGTCTTCCAGAGATTGTCGGTGACGATGACGTCGCCTGGAGTGGGGCCGGCGGCGGTGCTGGTGTTGAGCGGCGATTCGACTGCGGTTTCGATGGCCATCCGGTTCTCCGGTGATGTTGCCTGTTTCAGAATAGTACGTTTCGGCCTAGTAGATGGTTCCATAAGGGTTAATGAACCATCTTCTGGAGCGATGAGTCTTGAGCGGTGAGCTTTGAGCTACGTGCTTTGACCGACCACGCTAAGACTTTTCAGTTTCGGTAACTTCGATAGTGTTGTCTACTTTGACGGCGGTGCCGCTCTTAAGGCCGCGCAAAATTCGATAGCGGCCGGTGACGATCTGATCTCCGTCTTTGAGGCCGCTGAGGACTTCGATATCAGTGGAGCCAGTGATGCCGGTGGTTACGGGGACGAAGTGGACACGCTGTTTTTTGTGGTCCGTCTGCAGTACGTAAACGCCCTGGACGAGCTGGGGCCTGGTGGCGGCGCCGGCGGGAGTAGCTGCGCCGTTTGTGGGCAGCTTGCCTCCGTTTGCGGCCAGAATTTTCTCCTGGGCGGTGTCTCGTTGCACCAGCGCCTGGATGGGGATGATGAGAACGTTGGACTTGTGTGCAGTGGTGATCTTTGCCGTGGCGGAGAGGCCGGGACGAAGATCCTCCGAGGCCTGGTCCAGGGTGACGACAACCTTGAAGTCTTTCGCCTCTTCCGTACCGGTGGTGCTCTGGGTGGTGGAGAGACCGGTGGTGCGAAGGAGGGCCTGATCGCCGACCTCGGTGACGTGACCTTTGAAGACCCGGCCAGGCAAGGCATCGACGGTGACGTCGGCGGGCTGGTTCAGGGAGACGTTGACGATGTCGGTCTCGTCGACTTTGACCTCGGCGGTGATGACGGACATATCGGCGAGGGTCATGATGGTGGATCCGCCGGCGTTCTGAATTCCTACGACGACGGTCTCGCCTTCGCGGACGGGGACGTTGGTGACGAGGCCATCGAAGGGCGCGCGGCTGATGGTCTTGTCGAGAGCGTCATAGTTGGCGCGCTGGCTGGCGATGGCCTGGTTGGTGTGGCCGCGCTGGGAGTCGGTCTGGGCGCGGGCCTGGGCGAGAGCGGCCTGACGCTGGGCGAGGGTCGCGGCGGCCATATCGTAGGCGGCTTTTTTCGCGTCGAAGTCCTGCTTGGCGATGAGCTTGTCGTCGAAGAGAGCCTGGGCGCGGGTATAGTCGAGCTTCTTCTGTTCGAGATCCGCCTGACTTTGAGCGATGTTTGCTTCAGCGGTCTTTTCCGCGGCGAGGAAGCTGGTGATATCGGTGTGGGCTGCGGCGATGCTGGCTTCCTGAGCCTTGACGGTGGCCTGGGGCTGGACGCTTTCGACGGTGGCAAGGGTCGCGCCGGCTTTGACGTGTTCGCCCTCTTTAACGTAGAGGTGGGTGATGCGGCCGAAGGCGGTGGCGCCGACGTTGACATAGGTCAACGGCTTGATCTGACCGGTGCCGTTGACGATGGAGGTCAGGTCCTGACGGACTGCCCTGCCGGTGGCGACTTTGGTGACGCTGGCTTGTCCGTGGAGAATGCTGGCTATGACAACGCCTGCCAGGACGAGGACTACCGCGACGATGACAATAATCTTTTTAGCGCTCATTGCTGCTTTCTAAGACCTCCGCGGACGACCGGGGGTGTTGTGGGAAAAGTAGATACCGCTCAAAGAGACAATACGGAGACAACCGTGCTTGCGTTCCGTATTCTTTCCAGAAACTGAAGTTAGCTTCCTCCACACGGGGATTGGACACGGGGCCTCAAGTCGCCTATGGACGAGACTTGGAGTTCTTTTCGAATATCGATGATGATATCAGAGCAGATAGTTCGTCTACCTCTTGTAACAGGGTTATAAGCGCACTACAATACATGTTGGTTACAGGAGTACCACCCCTACTATGACAACTTCACGGCGCTTTGTCTCCGGCACGGCTTTTCTCTTCCTGCTTTTGATGGGAGTGCGGGTTGTGACTGCACAGGCGACGCCGGCCAGTCCCGCACAGACTGATGGCGTGACCAAGGGCCCTGCGACCGTGGAAAAGCCGGATCCTTTGAAGCGTCCTTTGAGCGATAAGGAGAAGATCGCCCAGCAGAAGGCGCTGAAACAAGAGTTGAAGGGTGTGTACAAGAAGTGGGTCGATGAGGACGTTCGGTGGATCATCACCGACCAGGAGATGCAGGCGTTCAAGAGCCTGAGCAACGACGAAGAGCGCGACCAGTTTATTGAGAACTTCTGGCTGCGGCGGAATCCGAACCCGGACTCACCCGAAAATGAATACCGCGAAGAGCATTACGCGCGCATCGCGTATGCCAACGAGCATTTCGCCGCGGGCAAGCCGGGCTGGAGGACGGACCGCGGTCACATCTACATCGCGTTCGGCAAACCGGACAATATCGATTCTCATCCAAGTGGCGGCAGCTATGACAGGCCGATGGAAGAGGGCGGCGGTAACACCTCTACCTTCCCGTTTGAAATATGGCACTATCGCTATCTTGAGGGGATCGGCGACAACATCGATATCGAGTTTGTCGATACCTGCATGTGCGGGGATTACCACATGACGATCGACCGTTCGGAGAAGGATGCGCTGAAACATACTCCGGGCGCCGGTCAGACGCTGTATGAGCAGATGGGCATGGCGAAGCAGGCCGACCGGATGAGCGGCGGACTGGAGCAGCTGGGCACCGGGCCGATGTCGCAGCAGCAACAGAGCAAGCAGTTCGATCGCCTGGATCAATTTGCCAAGTTGTCGGCTCCGCCGGTGATCAAGTTCAAGGATATGGAGTCGTTCATGACGACTTCGAAGATCCTGACCGGGCCGCCATTTTTATTTGACGTTCGCACGGACTACGTGAAGGTGACTAACGATACGATTCTGGTGCCCGTGACGCTTCAGATCAGGAACAGCGATATCACGTTCGTCACGAAGGACGGTGTCTCTAACGGAACGGTGAATATCCTGGGACGGGTGTCGAACCTGAACCACAAGCCGATTCAAACCTTCGAAGACACGGTTTCGGTGCCTGTACCGAGTGAACTGCTTGCCCGCAAGCGAACCGACTTATCGGTGTATTGGAAGTCCTTGCCGCTTCGGCCCGGTCTTTACAAGATCGACATTGTGATCAAGGACGTCAATAATCCAGACCATATCGGCAGGTGGCAGCGAAGTTTGAATGTTCCGAGATATGACGATGATCGCCTTGCGTCTTCCTCGCTGATTCTGGCGGGCCAGATGGACCGGGTTCCGTCGCGAGACATCGGAGCTGGGAATTTTGTCATTGGCGACACGCATATCGTTCCGCGCGTGCCCAGCAGCATTTCTGCTCCAGTGACCTTCCATCGGGCGCAGAATTTGAATTTCTGGATGCAGGTGTATAACCTTGGTATCGACGAAAAGAGCAAACAGAATGGCGCGACGATCGAATACCAAATTCTTGACATGGCCACAAACAAGGCCATTTTGCAGACACAGGAACTGACTTCAAAGACGAATCCAAACTCGGACCAGATAACGATTGAAAAGAGTTTGCCGCTGGGAAGTCTAGTGCCCGGCAAGTACATGGTCAACATCAAAGTAAATGACGGAGTAACGAAGCAGCAGATCGCAGAATCTGCACCTTTCATTGTGGATTAGGCAGATGCGCAGCAAGACCGGCGACATGGTTATGCGGATTTCAATTGGCGATAACCAGTACCTGCGCATTCTGTAACGACGCTCCCTATTTTTTCGGGGGCGCGCACTATTTGAAACAGCCATCGACGCGCAGGACGGCTTTACTGTGCAACGACCCCAGGTGAAGATCGCGTTTGTCTCTCTGTTGCTGCTGACCGTGGCTGTGCGCGTTGCTGCGGGTCAGGGTGCGGCTGTGTCCGGGGTGGTTCGCGATGCGCAGGGTGTGGCGCAGCTCGGGGCTCTGGTTCAAGTGATTGCGGACAACTCTGCCGTTCTTGGCACTGCGTTTACCGACCTGCACGGACGCTATCTGATACCCCATTTAGTTCCTGGGAAATATGAGGTGAGGGCGAGTGCTGCGCTGTTTGTCCCGGCGATGCGAGACAATCTGCAACTCCTGGCGGGGGCTCAGGCGATCGTCAACCTTACCCTGAATACGCTCTTCGAGTCGGCTACGTGGATCCCTGCAGAGCGGCGCAAGGCAGATGAGCCGAGCGATGACTGGAAATGGACGATGCGGACGGCGGCTAACCGCCCTATCCTGCGACTGTCTGAAGACGGTGACGTGATCATGGTCTCGTCGAGCGCGACGGAATCGTCGCCCAAGCACACCGATAGAGCGCGGGCCGAGATGACGGCGGGTGATGGGGGCTTTGGCAGCAGTGGTGTGCACAACGTTTTTGTTCTGGACCGGACGCTGGATGACGGGGCGGGTCTGGTGCTGCATGCAGATGTTGGCACCCAACCCGGCGGGACTAGCATCAGGCCATCGACCGAGATGGCAACCGGGTTTGAGACGCGGCTTGGATTTGCCGGGGCTGGCCGGGCGGTGGTGAGTTATCAATCTCACCCGGAGGTGGTGAGCTCGGGCGGGACTCCTGGATTGGACGCGATGCAGGTGTCCAGCGCTCAACAGATGCAGATTGGGGACTTTGCGGATTTGGAGGCTGGAGGCACTCTTTATGTCGTCCGCTCCTCGGGCTTCGCGTCCGGTTCCCGGCCGTTCCTGAAGATTACGGCGCATCCGGCGAAGGCCTGGACGGTGGGGTATCGGATGGCCACGTCACAGAATCTGCAGTCGTTTGCGGGGCTTGACTCGGTGCAGCCGGAGTTGCCGATCGCGGTGATGTATCAGGGCCGGACGCAGACGGAGCAAGGTCATCACCAGGAGTTTACGGCCAGTCGAAAGGCTGGTCCTGGACTGGTGCAGATATCGTATTATCGCGATTCTCTCGATCGGGTGGCGGTATCGGGCGGAGGCGCGCTGGCGGCCGCAGATATCCGGCAGGCGGTCCAGCCTGGGTCGAACGGGATCGTTGCTGATTCGACGACGGGCAACTTCCGTTTTCTCAGCGCGGGATTCAAGACTCAGGGCGTGAATGTAACGCTGACCGAGCCGCTGACTTCTACGATGTGGGTGGCGGTGGAGTATGCCACGGGCGCAGGGCTGGCTGCGAAGGATGGAGCCTTGATGAGCCTTTCCACCGTGTCGACAAGCCTTGCACCGCAGGTTGCCCAGACTGCTACGATCGCCTTGCGGGGCAGGGTGGTACGAAGCGGAACGAGGATTCGGGCCTCCTATCGCTGGCAGCCGACGCGACTGGTGACGGCGGTTGATCCGTATGCTTCTTTTGGCGACCAGGCGTATTTCAGCTGCCACTTGCGGCAGGCGTTGAGGCTTGGGAGCCTGCTTCCGGCCGGACTGGATGCTACCGTCGATGTCACGAATCTGATGGCGCAAGGGTATCGTCCTTTCCTTTCGGCGGACGGACAGACTTTGTTCCTGGCGCAGTCTCCGCGAACCGTTCAGGCAGGGCTGGCCTTTACCTTCTAAATACTTTTTGTCGGTGACTGTTTCTGTTATGTCTGGGACCGGGGTCGGCTTGTGTCGAGTGGACTATTCGGTTCGAAGAGCGTCTATGGGGTTCACCGTGGCGGCTCGTCGCGCCGGAATGTAGGACGCTGCCAAGCCACCACCAACGAGTAGTGCGGTGACTGCGCCCATGGTCCATGGGTCGTGGGCGGTGATGTTGTAGAGGAACGTTCGCAGCAGAAGGCTGGTCATGTAGGCGAGGATCAGGCCGAGACTCGATCCTGCGATTAACATCCAACTTGCCTGGCGCAGCACGAGCCACATTACGTCGCCGCGTTGGGCGCCCAGCGCTATCCGGAGGCCGAGTTCCTTGGTGCGGTGCGCCACTAAATACGCCAGCAGGCCGTAGATTCCGGTGATGCAAACGAGCAGGGCCGATCCGCCGAATACGATCAGGAGGCGCGCGGCTAGCTGCTGGCTGCCGTAAGAGTCTTCGACGACCTGGTCCATCGTGGTGAAGGTGCTGTCGGAGAGTTCGGGGCTGGCTTGCCGCATGAGTTCGCGCAGTTCGGGGATGATGGAGGATGGGCTGCGATCGGTGCGGACGGCCAGATCCATGTTCAGGCCTTCGACGCTCTGGTAGGCGAGCGTGTCTGGCGTGATCTGCGGGATGCAGATCTCTATCTCTGGCTGGGACTCTCGGGCGATGGAGACCTGTCGCTCATCATCGAGCACACCGATGATGACGGTGTGCCTGGTCTTGGTCAGGTTGAGCAGGCCTTGGCCGAGAATTTTTTCCAGATTTTGGTCTGTACCGAGATATTGCTTTGCGAACGCACGATTGACAACCACGACAGATTGCGTGCTGGCTGTATCCGCTTCATTGAAGAATCGCCCTTTCAGCATGCGGAAGCCGAAGACGCGCTGCATCTCCGGACCGACAGCCCGAAACTGGGAGACTAAATCTCGTCTGCGAATCTCGGCGGCGCTGTTTCCGAAAGTCTGGAAGGTGAACTGCATTTTGAACGTGGTGCCGAGTGGCACCGCCGACATGAGAGAGGCGCTTTGCACGCCGGGGATGTGATTGGCGCGATCCACGAGCGGCTGGTAGAGCTCGGTGGTCATGTTCTGGCCTGCGAATCGATAGGCGGGAATCGCCATGTTGGCGACGATGATATGGTCCGTACGGAACCCTAGCGGTACGTGGCGCAGCGCGTAGATTGTGCGCAGCAGCAGTCCGCATCCGACCAGCAGGATCAGTGACATTGCGATCTGCAGGACTACGAGGGAGGCGCGGGTTCGATATTGAGCTGTGCCTGCGCTGCTTTGCGGGGCGCCCTGGCGCAGTGCGGGTTCGATCGGCGCTCTGGCTGCTACGAATGCGGGCCAGACGGAGCAGAGGAGCGCGCTGACGATCGTCAACGTGGCCAGCAAGCTGATTACGGTGAGGTTTGCAGCCATCTTTTCGTGGATATGGAATTGTTGGGTCAACCCGTGTTCAAACAGCTTCAGCATCAGCATGGCGAGACCGAGGCCTTGCCGAGAATGTTTGCGTCGCCGCCGTAGGTGGTTCTCCATACGGAATCGCTGAGGATGAGATTGTGGGATTCTCCAGCCAGGACGGAGCCATCGCTCTGGCCTTCAAAGCCGCGGCCCATGGCGGGATGCACGCCTAACACTGCGAATAGGTTGGCGCTTACCTCGGGAGCATTGACGTGGGTCGATCCTGTATTTCCGTCGAGGAAGGAGACATGGTTTGTCGGCCTGTAGAAGGCCATCTCCTGTAGCGTGTGGCTGCGCTGATGCCATTGCCGCAGATCGAGGAATGGAGTGCCTCCCGTTGCCCCTTTTTTGCCTGCCTCGTTGATCGTGACCAATTGATGCGAATCCTGGTAAGGCAGCGGACGCAGGAGGACATGATCGACTACCGTAAACATCGCGGCGGTTGCGCCGAGACCGAGGGTAAGGGTTGCAATCACCGTGATGGTGAATACGGGCGATCTTCTCAACTGCCGGAAGGCGTATTTCAGGTCCTGTCCGAGGCGCTCGAGCCAGACCCATCCCCAGGTTTCGCGGGTTACGTCTTCGATCAGCGCGACGTTGCCAAACTCACGGATCGCCGCTGCACGCGCCTGTTCCGAGGACGCGCCGTGGTCCTTGCGATTCTGGATGTCCATTTGAAGATGAGCCTGAATCTCCTCATCGAGCTCTGCTTTGCGTTTTGCGAATCGGCGGAGGAAGAAGCTCATGCTTTGTCTCCCTGGGGCGAGCGGTGCATGACTGCGCCGATGACCTCGACCATGTGTTGCCAGCGGCTGAGATCGGAGGCTAACTGTTTTTTGCCGGCGGCGGTGATTCGGTAATACCTGGCGCGTTGGTTGCTTTCCGTCTGCTTCCATTCGGAGCGCACCCAGCCCTGGCGTT
>WNFD01014070.1_pt1 | contig 10934 bp, 8 predicted proteins | sample 5400491 | NCBI WGS metagenome assembly WNFD01 (sample SAMN13153343, study PRJNA577476) | soil metagenome | isolation source: 120 cm saprolite under Douglas fir tree site 2 hole 2 replicate 2 | place: USA:California | collected 2015-04-18 | reverse complement strand
AAAGCGGCAAAGGCAAGAAAGACCGGGCGCAAGGCGGCAGTTCCGAAGAAAGCGGCATTGCGCGGAAAGCCCGCCACGTCTGCGGCGGCGAAGAGTGGGTCCGGTCCGGGTCGGAGTCTGGCCGCGCAGAAACCGTCGGCTGGGAATCGCGCGCTGCCTACGGGGCTGACGGCGCCAGTTCCAGCGGCTACTACCGTACCGAAGCCAAGTCCGGCCATTGCGAAGCAGCAGGGAAATCAGAGTTCAAATTAAGTAGGGTTGAAATTAAAGAGTCGGGAAATCATAAGAATGGCGAACCAGCAGGGAAGCTTTCTAACGGCGATTGATGTGGGCAGCGCGAAGACCTGCGCGCTGATGGCGGAGGTTACCGAGCACGGGCTCCGGTATCGCGGGCACGGCGTCGCCGAATCGCGCGGATCGCGCAAGGGCGTGATCGTCGAACTCGACAAGGCGGTAGCGGCCATTCAGAAAGCAGTCGAAGCTGCTGAGGACGCAGCCGGTGCGCCGGTGGAACACGCGATCGTCGGACTCGGCGGAGTCCATGTGCGCGGGGTCAACAGCCACGGTGGCATCAGCCTGGGCACGCGTCCGCGGGAAATTGGCCGCGACGAGATCAAGCAGGCAGTCGACCGGGCGCGCGCGATTCCGCTGCCCGCCGACCGCGAGATTCTCCATCTGCTGCCGCAGGAATTCATTTTGGATGACCAGGCAGGCGTTCATGATCCGCTGGGCATGATGGCGGCGCGTCTCGAAGTGCGCGTACATATGGTTACAGCCGCGACCAGCGCCACGCAGAACGTGATCACGGCGGTAAATAAAGCCGGAGTTCACGTGGACGACACGGTGTTTGAGCCGTTGGCCGCAGCCGATTCCGTGCTGAGAAATGACGAGCGCGAGATGGGCATCTGCCTTGCCGACATCGGGGCCGGGTCGACGGAGTTGATTGTTTTTCACCAGGGGGCGGTGGCCTACACCGGAGTGATCCCAGTCGGCGGCGACCACTTCACCAGCGACCTCTCGGTGGGAATGTGCACGCCGCTGGCAGAAGCCGAAAAGATCAAGAAGGCGTATGGCAACGCGATCGTGACCCTGATCCCGGAAGGAAATGAAGTCGAGGTGCCGTCGGTCGGAGACCGGCCGTCGCGGCTGCTGCCGCAGCGCCTGGTGGCGGAAATTCTGGAGCCACGCGCTCGCGAATTGTTTGAGATGTTGCGCGAGAGCCTGCGCCACAGCGGTATGTTCGACGCCTGCCTCGCCGGCATTGTCCTGAGCGGGGGCGGGTCGCGGCTGCCGGGAATCTTCGATGTGGCGGAGTCCGTGCTGCGACGGCCAGTACGCCTCTCCTGGCCCACGCCCTTGGCGAAGATGCCGGCAGCCTTAGCGGAGCCTGAGTACGCGACCGTGCTGGGCATGGTGAACTACGGCCAACGCGCTCGCATCGCGCGCGGATTTCAGGGTGATCGCTGGGGATCGCGGTTGAAGGCGATGCTAGTGGGCAAGGGAGCGTGATCGAACAAGAAGGGCTTGAACCACCAAGGACACGAAGTTACACGAAGGAAACCGAATGGGCAGTCCTTCGTGATACTTCGTGCCCTTCGTGGTCGACAGGTTTTGCATTTCACACAAGGTGGACAAAATGAAAAACGATTCGAAGATTCGCATCAGCTTCAACGAAGAGCCACGCAACGATGCCAAGATCAAGGTCATCGGAGTCGGCGGCGGCGGCGGCAACGCGGTCAACCGCATGATTGATGCCGGAGTGGAGGGCATCGAGTTCATCGTGGCCAACACCGATCTGCAGGCACTGCGTATGTCGCGCGCGCCGGTGAAGCTGCAACTGGGCGTCAAGCTGACCAACGGTCTGGGTGCGGGCGCGAATCCCGAAGTCGGGCGCAAGGCTGCGCTCGAAGACTCGGACAAAATCATCGAAGCGCTCGAAGGCGCCGACATGGTGTTCGTGACCACCGGCCTGGGTGGCGGCACCGGGACGGGCGCAGCTCCGATCATTGCTTCGCTGGCTTGCGAAATGGGCGCGCTGACGGTGGCCGTGGTCACCAAGCCGTTTGCTTTCGAGGGCAAGCGGCGCATGTCGCAAGCCGAGCGCGGCATCGCCGAGCTGATGGAGTCGGTGGACACGACTATCGTCATCCCGAATGAGAAGCTCCTGGCGGTTGCCGAGAACGCGGGATTCTTTGAGTCCTTCCGCATCGCCGATGACATCCTGCGGCAAGGGGTGCAGGGAATTTCCGACATCATCACAATTCCCGGAATCATCAACCGCGATTTCGCTGATGTCAAAACGATCATGGCGCGCATGGGATACGCGGTGATGGGCACGGCCACGGCCAGCGGCCAGCTTCGTACCACCGAAGCGGCGCAGCGAGCTATTGCCTCTCCACTGCTCGAGGCCGGAGCGATCGACGGCGCGCGCGGCATCCTGATCAACATTACGGGGTCAGCGTCATTGAAGTTGGCGGAAGTTCAGCAGGCCTGCACCATCATTCAGAGCGCAGCCCACGAAGATGCCAACATCATTTTCGGCGCCGTGCTGGACGAGAAGATGAAAGATGCGGTGAAGATTACCGTGATCGCCACCGGCTTCCGTGAAGGGAGTTCCTCTCGCCGGCGGCAACAGGAGACGCGTCACTCCTTCGCCGCGAGCCACGAGAACGCGATGGATTTTCCCGAACCATTTGGATCGCCGGAACCTATGTCCGAGCCTAGGTCCGAGCCCATGTCGGAGCCGAGAATGTCGGACTCCATGCGGCTGGAATCCATGCGGGAAGATCAGGTGTTCGTTCCCGATCCCGCTCCGGTTGCGATGTCGCACCCGTCCGGCGAGGCAGTCTCGCTCGATTCCATGCGGAACGCGATCGTCGCAAATTTTGAGCAGGACGACCTTGACGTACCGGCGTTTCTCCGCAAACGCGGCGAAGTGATGTAGCTAGCTCGTGCAAGAATCCGCACGAGAGTCCAAAATCGGTGCATGGATGGGCGAGGGCGGTCGGCGGACAATTAGGGAGAGCAGGAAGAAGTGCAAAACTTTTCTCTCAGGCCGGCACCCTTTCAGTAACGGGTAACCGGTTACTAAAAGCGTAGAACTGAAGTGATTCCCGTGTTATGTCATTGTCCCGTAACGGGTTAAAACCAAATTTATATTTTTGCACATCTAAACTTTGTGATTGGCGAAACGCGCCAAGTCTCGTACTATCGAGCAGTTGAGCGCCGGTGGCCAGTTTTGCGCGAGGTTACTGGCCTGGTGGCAGGGTTCGTGCATCGAATGTAGGTAGAAATTTCCGGAGCATTAAGAACTTAATGAGTGGGGAAAATTAAGAAGATGTCAAAGCAGGGAACGCGCATCCTTCGTTTAGCCTTTGCTTTTATCGCCTGTTTATCACTGGCAGGGTTGAGTTGGGCGGCCCACGTCAACACGCACGCGCTGAACTCCGGCAAATCCAAATCACAGAAAATCAATGAAGGCCCGCGGACGAGGCGCCGCCTGCATCATCTGGCGAGCAGCCGTAGCGCAAGGGTGACCCGCACCTCGATACATACGCGCCGGCACAGATATTACGAGCGCTTTTCGATGAGTTCCTTCGCCAGCGACATTGCTGAAGGTGATGTCACTGCGGGCGAAGATCCGATCGTGCGCCAGGCCGCGATCGACGCCCTGGGCAACATGAATGGGACCGTGGTTGCGATTGAGCCGACCAGTGGCCGTGTGCTCGCCATGGTGAATCAGAAGCTCGCGCTTTCGAGTGGCGCACAGCCTTGCTCGACTATTAAACTTTCCGTGGCTCTGGCCGCTCTCAGCGAAGGGCTGGTCTCAAAAGATACGCAGGTCGCTCTGGGCCGCCGCAGCCGGATGAACCTGACCATGGCGCTGGCGCGCTCCAACAACGCCTATTTCGAAGCCTTGGGACGCAAGCTGGGATTCGAAAAAGTCGCTTACTACGCGCATGAATACGGCCTGGGCGAACTGGCAGGCTACGATATTGCCGGAGAACAACCGGGAGTTTATCCCGAGGAAGTGATTCCGGAAAAGCTGGGCGGCGTAGGCAAGATGTGTTCGTTCGGCGAAGGCGTGTCGATGACGCCGCTGCAACTGGGGGCAATGGTATCGGCGATCGCCAACGGCGGCACGCTCTACTACCTGCAGCATCCGACCACGCCGGAAGAGATAGCAAACTTTCAACCTCGGGTGAAACGGACGCTGGACATCGCCCCGCTGATTCCGGAAATCTCCGATGGCATGGCAGGCGCGGTGCAGTTCGGCACGGCACGAAGCCTGCGGCTCAACTTCAACGAAGAAGAAATTCTGGGCAAGACTGGTACCTGTTCTCACGACGGCACGCGGTTTGGCTGGTTTGCCTCTTATGCAAACACCAGCGTTGGACGCGTGGTCGTGGTGGTCTTCCTCCAGGGAGGCAGGCCGACTTTCGGGCCCAAGGCTGCGGAAATCTCCGGACGCATGTATCGCAACCTTTACGACCACAAGTTCTTTATCGCAGCCCCTGCTCCCGGAGATACCGCCACGGTGAAAACGCTCAGCTCGACCCCGTAGCCGGCGCAAGCCCACCAAGGTCCGCGACCTCGATACAAAAATACTAGGACACAAAATTACGAAGCGCCTTTCGGAGGCCTCTTGCTATATGAGGCTTTTCCCGTTATCGGCAGCAATCGGGTTAAATGCCCAATGCCTGGCAACGGTAGATTGGGAGCATCTTGCACTTGTTCCTGATTTGCTGGATTTGTTCCGTGGTCAGGTCGAAGAACTCAAAGCCGTACACTTTTCCGAGATTTCGACGGATCCGCGCTGATGCCTTGCCGCCGGCAACCGGCTCTACCTGGGTCGTGTCGCCCACCTGCAACGGAACGCCGATCATAGCCGAGAATCCGCTCTCGCTGATTTCGAGGGTCATTCCGGGCACAACCGAACCGTCGGAGGCGAGAACGGTAATGGGTGCGCTGTATCGGTATCGCGGATGCCGCCTCCTGTCAGGAATGTTCGCCTCGATCTCTTGGCAAGTGCGATCAATATTCATAGCCATCCTTCCCTAGTTGACAGAATCGGCACGAAGTCGATTCTTCTGCAGTAATGTCCAGAAGTCATATCGCTGAAAGACCTGGACATCTTCCTTCACTGGGACGGTCACCCTAACGTTGATCTTTGGTGCATGCACCCGCGTGACACCGCGGGTTCGTTGCGAACAGAATCACCAATTCGGTCGGACGGCTTGGGTGGAGATATTAACGATTCCTAACCGAAACGATTGGCCGTTCCTGCCGATAGTAAAGATGTGAGCGACACCCACACAGGAGCCTGCGCACAGGACCAATGTGTTAGCCAGGCAGGCATAGCGCTCTAGATCGCGCGCCATCCTTACGCCACGTACCGGCCTCAGAGGGCGTTACGCTGTTCACCATGATCATGAACGTTGCCTACAACTGTCGTCTGGTAGCGTTTTCAGTTTTGCTGGCGACCGTAGCCGCGACTCCGCCCGGCGCGATATTCTGAGCGAGAATAACTTGTTGATAGCCGATACAGGCTGGGACACACGGGATTGACTCAACATCGAGGTCAATATAGTACCAGGGAGTGATTGTCTGGAGAGACAGCAGCACGCCCGCCTTCGGAACTTTGGACCATGTGACGCACGAACATGGCGTCGGTCTCAATGGTCCCTACTCGCAGAAAACCGCGACTGATGGGGCAACCTCAATCGAACTCGGTTTCTGCCAGTGCCATGAAGCGTGCCGACGCAAGCAAGAACCCAGGTTCCTCGCTGCGCTCGGGAAGACGCGAAGGCGCGGCAACACGATGAGGTAATTAGCGGCGGGGGCCCTTGCTCTCGTCGCTGTCGATCACGCCGTCTTTGATGTGGATCACGCGATGAGCGTATTCGGCGATGTCGTGCTCGTGGGTCACCAGCACGATCGTGTTCCCCTCGGATTGCAGGCGATCAAATAACGCCATAATCTCAAGGCCAGTTTGCGAGTCCAAGTTGCCGGTGGGCTCGTCGGCGAGAATGATCGAGGGCTTGTTCACCAGGGCTCGAGCGATGGCGACGCGCTGCCGTTGGCCGCCTGACAGCTCGTTGGGCTTGTGGCTCATGCGCGACTCCATACCTACCGACGCCAGCACTCCCTTGGCGCGCTCCACGCGTTCCTCGGTCGGGATACCCGCATAGATCAGCGGCAGCTCCACATTGTGCAGAGCCGTGGCGCGGGCCAGCAGATTGAACGTTTGGAACACGAAGCCAATTTCCTTGTTGCGGATGCGCGCGAGTTCGTCATCGTCGAGTTCGCTGACCAGCTGGCTGTTGAGCCAGTATTGGCCCTTGGAGGGAGTATCGAGGCAGCCAATCAGATTCATCAGCGTCGACTTGCCTGAGCCGGAGGGACCCATGATGGCAACGTACTCATTTCGCTGGATGCGGAGATTCACGCCGCGCAAGGCGTGGACTTGTTGCTCTGATCCCATGTCGTAGGTTTTCCACAAGTCCTCCGCTGCGATCATGCAAGACTCTGGAGCTACCATCGCTCCTGGAGTGGGCATGTTAATGACTTCTGCGGTTGCCATTTTTTTCTCCTGGTCCAAAGCTACTGACCTCTCCGATTTTCGGTATTCAATGCGTTCGATTTCGGGTTCCGTTTGCTGAGACCTAAAACCTGAGACCTAGACCGGCTCTCCGTTGGACGCGCCAAACCGGCTAAGGTTACGTCGTTTCCTCTTCCTTCTTGGGGGCTGAGTTGTCGATCTTGACGCCGCTTCCGGGACGCAGAGTGCGCAAGACCTTATAGCTGCCCGTAATGATCTCGTCCCCTTCTTGCAGGCCCTCGAGTACCTCGATATCGGTGGTGCCCGTGACCCCGCTAGTGACCGGCAAGAACTCCGCCTTCCGGTTGCGCACGACGAATACGCCCTGAACTTCCTCGTCTTTCTTCCCGCTCTTCGGCGTCGACTCTTTTGGCGAAGGCGCCGCAGCATGAACTGATCCCGAACTGGATTTCTGCTGCTCCAGTTGCGCCTTAGTCCGAATTGTCAGCGCCTGGATGGGTATGGCCAGGACGCTGCTCCGCGTGGCGGTTGTGATCTTGGCCGTGGTCGAGAGCCCGGGGCGGAGGTCGAGCGGCGGATCCTGCACCGTCACCACCACCTTGAAATCCTTGGCTTCTTCACTCGCCGTGGTCTGCTGCGACGTGGACACGCCGCTGGATCGGACGATTGCGTTATCGCCAATTTCGGAAACCACGCCATGGAAACCCTTCTTCGGAATCGCGTCGATCGTAACTTCCGCAGGCTGACCCAGGCGTACGTTGACGATGTCGGTTTCGTCCACCTTGACCTCGGCGGTAATGACCGACATATCGGCAAGCGTCATCAGCGTGCTGCCGAGTGCATTCTGGATGCCGATGACCACGGACTCCCCTTCACGAACCGGCAGGTTAGTGATGACGCCGTCATAGGGAGCGGAATACGTGGTCTTCTGCAACACGTCGGTGACGCGGGTGAGAGTGGCGCGAGCCTGGCCCACGTGACGGTTGGCGGAATCGTTCTGGGCTTTCGCCTGAGCCACACGCGCCTGGGCCTGAGTAAGTCCGGCGTCCGCGCTGGCCCAGGCATTCCGGCGGCTGTCGAAATCAGACTTTGCGATCAAACCTTCCTTGAACAAGCTCTGAGCGCGGTCCCAGTCGAGCTTGTTGCGGTCGTAGTCGGCTTTGGCACGGCTTCAGCAGTTTTCATGCCGGCCTCCGCCGCGATGGCATCGGTTTCCGCCGCCTGCACCGACGCTTGATTCGCACTCACGTCTGCCGAAGACTGAACGTTTTCCAGTTGCGCCAACAATTGACCCCTCTTTACGTGATCCCCTTCTCTTACGTACAGATGGGTGATCTTCCCGTAGGCATTGGCGCCGATGTTGACGTAAGTCTTGGGCTTAATCTCACCCGAAGCGCTGACCACCGTCGCCAGATCCTCGCGTGCAACTTTGCCAGTTTGAACCGTGACCACGTTCTTGCTGCTCTGGTGTACGGTAAACGCAACGATGATTCCCAGCAGCAGTACTGCGCCGGCGCCAATTGCAATTTTTTTCCAAGCTTTCATGGTTTCCGTCGGAGTCCGGGACGATTTGTCTTCCTGCCGGAAGGAATCGTGTCACGCGATGACTCCTCTCCCGCAGCGGACCATAACCGTGCCGCTTCCGTCCCGAGGGTGACGGACACATATCCTCTACTACGATCCTGGTGACAAGAAAGTTCCAATCAGGTAGAAGAAGTGGCCGGGACCCATTACGAGTGGAAGCAGTTAGGCCTCCGGAACTCAGCCATTATAGCTTGCGTCCGCCACCGCCGGAGTCACACATTCGATACATCCTCGGGCAACTCGAATCCAGACCCCGCGCTTCTAAGCCAAATGGGGAAGGCATTTCTTTTAATCTGTTCTGCAGGCGTGACTTAACCTTGCTTTCGCACAACTAAGGGCCTAAAATAAGAAGACGACGGTTGTCTGTAGGAGTCCCTCTCATGTCCCGGGTTGCTTCGCGTGCAAATATATTTTTTGTCCTCTCGCTGTTGATGGGGTTGGGGCTGCTCGCTTCCAGAGCTGTCGCCCAAGACCCCAAGCAAGACCAGAAATCTTCCGAAAACTCGGCGAGCACTGACCAGGCTGTACCCGATCAGGCCAGTCAGGAAGTCGATCCTCTCAAGAAGCCCCTCACGCAAAAACAAAAGAAAAAAAATGAAAGGTCCCTGAAGCAGGAACTGCGCGGGCCTTACAAGAAGTGGCTGGACGAGGACGTGGCTTGGATCATTACCGACGAAGAACGGCAGGCTTTTCGGCAACTGAGCAACGACGAAGAGCGGGACCAGTTCATCGAAGCTTTCTGGCAACGTCGCGACCCCACTCCAGATACCGAAGAGAACGAGTACAAGGAAGAACACTACCAGCGGATCGCTTACGCCAACGAGCATTTCGCGGCCGGCATCCCTGGATGGAAGACCGACCGCGGCCGCATCTACATCATGTACGGCAAGGCGGATGAAGTCGAATCTCACCCCTCTGGCGGAACCTACGAGCGCCCGATGGAAGAGGGTGGCGGTTCGACATCCACTTATCCCTTCGAGCAGTGGCGCTACCGTTACCTTGAAGGTATCGGCCAAGAGGTAATCATCGAGTTCGTAGACACCTGCATGTGCGGCGACTACCACATGACCATGGACCGCTCGGAAAAGGACGCGTTGCTGTACACCCCCAACGCGGGCTTGACCATGTACGAACAGATGGGAATGGCCAGCAAGGCGTCACGCTTTAGCGGCGGCGGTTTAGAGCGGCTAGGCACTGGTCCGATGAGTGCGAACAATGCCACCAAGCAATTCGACCGGCTGGAGCAGTTCGCCAAGTTGCAGGCGCCGCCCCCGGTTAAGTTCAAAGATCTGGAAGAAATCGTTAACACGAAGATCATCCTCAACCCGATGCCCTTCGACGTGCGCTCCGATTTCGTGAAAGTAACCGGCGATACGGTGCTGGTGCCAGTCACGATTCAGATGAAGAATCGCGACATCACCTTCGTCAACAAAGACGGCATTCAGCGCGGCACCGTGAACATCTTCGGGTGCGTGACTACGTTGACTGGCAAGATCGTGCAGACCTTTGAAGACACCGTGCAAGTGGATGTTCCGGCCGAACTGCTACCGCGGACGGCGGAAAATGTGTCTCTGTACCCGAAGGCGCTTCCCCTGCGCCCCGGCCGCTACAAGTTAGATATCGCAGTAAAGGACGTGAACGGGGACCGGAAAGGTGTATGGAGCCGGGGTCTCATAGTGCCGGATTTCACGGATGATAAGCTGGCGACGTCCAGCTTGATCGTCGCTGACCAGATGGAGCCGGTACCGACAAAAGCCATCGGCACGGGTAGCTTCGTTATTGGCACCATGAAGGTCCGTCCGCGGGTGGCGCCTTCCAACGGCAAGCCAGCCGTCTTCAAGAAGGATCGCGACCAGAAACTGAATTTCTGGATGCAGGTGTACAACCTGGGTGTGGACGAGAAAACGCATAAGCCCTCGGCGACATTCGAATACGCGATCACCAATGTGGCGACCAATAAATCGGTCATCCAGAAGGTGGAATCTACTGACACGATGGGCAATGTTGGTGAGCAGGTGACGCTGCAGAAAACTATTGCCGCGGCCAATCTGCAGCCCGGAGTCTACAAGATCGAAATCAAGGTGAACGACAACATCTCCAAGCAGACCGTTGATCCGTCGGCGGTGTTTGCAGTAGAGTAACTAGCTGCAAACTAACTGGCTGCTTGTTCTTCCCAGGGGGTGGGTGGAATGATGATGCTGCGCAAGCTCGGAACGTGGGCGGTTGTCCTCGGACTGACGCTTCCAGTGTGGGCCGGTGATCGGCCCGGAGCGATCTCCGGATATGTGCGAAGTACATCGGGCGTGCCTCAAATGGGCGCCGTGGTGGAGATCCTCGGCTCGGCGGCGTATAGCCTTACTGTGTTCACCGATGGTGCAGGGTTCTATTCCGCCACCGGTTTGTTGCCGGGTTTCTATACTCTCAAAGTTTCCGCTCCTTCTTTCTTGCCTGCTTTGCGCGAGCGGGTTGGCCTGCGTCCCGGCTCCAGCATCAATGTGAATGTCACGCTGAATACGCTGCTCGGTGCGATACAGCTTGGTCCTCTTCGTACCGTGTCTGACGACGACGACTGGAAGTGGACGCTGCGTTCGGTGGCCAACCGGCCGATCCTGCGCGTGTTCAACGATCCCAATTTTCCTGTTGAAAAGCAGAATCATGAATTGCGAGGCAGCCTTTCTTTCCTGGCGGGCTCGGCCGCCGGCGGTTATGGCAGCGGATCGGACGTGAGCACCGGATTCACGCTCGAGCGTTCAATATTCTCATCTAGCCGGGTTGAATTGAGCGGTAA
>WNFD01008076.1_pt1 | contig 10934 bp, 9 predicted proteins | sample 5400491 | NCBI WGS metagenome assembly WNFD01 (sample SAMN13153343, study PRJNA577476) | soil metagenome | isolation source: 120 cm saprolite under Douglas fir tree site 2 hole 2 replicate 2 | place: USA:California | collected 2015-04-18 | reverse complement strand
GTTTTAGACGCATGCGCTATTACTTCATCGGGATCGTGTCCCTGGCGGAGCGCGGTGGATCGTGTCATTTCGGTATCGATAAAACCAGGAGCTACGGCATTGACTGTAATGCCAAACGGTCCAAGTTCGATGGCAAGTGTGCGTGTAAAACCTTGCAAACCTGCCTTTGCTGATGAGTAGTTTGCTTGCCCGCGATTACCCAGCGCCGCTGACGAGGAGAGCGAGACGATACGTCCATACTTCTGGTGTACCATATATTTTTGGGCGGCGCGGCTACAGAGGAATGCGCCTTTCAGATGTACATTTAAAACCGTATCCCAGTCATCTTCAGACATCTTGAAGAGCAGGTTGTCACGTAATACCCCCGCGTTGTTGACCAAAATATCCAGTTGTCCGAAATGGCTTGCGGTCTTATCCACAGCATCCTGTACCATGACGCTGTCCGCGACATTGCAGGGAAGCACCAACCCCTCCGATCCAAGGCGGCCAATCTCCTCGGCTACCTGTTGACACCCTTCAGAATCGACGTCGGCGAGCGCGACACGAGCGCCCTCTTCCCATACGTCACACACTCCTTTTTCGCCTTGAGAATCTATGTATACAAGCAGGCTTATCGAGCCTGCCCCAGTATATCATACGCATTGATGAGAAATTAGAGGGGGGGTGATTTCTCCCTTTCCAGCCAAATATCATTGCTAGTATCAACGTGTCGCTTCAAGGCAAGTTACCCCTTGTGGACCAACGTAGGCGCTGTGACGCACTCTGGTAGGCAGGATCATGCAATCACCCGGGGTTAAGTCGATATTTCTGGAGATTTCGGGTTGATCTGGAAGTACAAAGCGGATCGAGCCACGAACACAATATAATACTTTTTCATAACTGTGGCTATGTACTGCATATGTATCGCCAGGGCCATTCGACCAGGAGTAAGGAGAGAGCCCTTGTTGTTGCATACGCCTGCGTAATTCTTGCTCTTGCGGCATCGTTGCCTCTTGCCAACGAACAACTTGCATATAATTGCTCCTTATTGGTACATGAGTATAAGTTGTGATTGCTAGACACTCCGAATCATGGCAACGGGCACAGCCCTTTGCACTCTTTTAAAGTAGGTTCCTCTAAGTATATTTTACATTCATTAACAATATGTGATTTCTCGGTTAAAAAGGAAAGTAGCAAAAGTGTGTTAGATACTATCCCCGTCATTGTATGTACGGCTGCTCTTGATATTACTATAAAGCCCTCTAAGTAAAATACTCAGTCTTCTCTTCCTCAAGTACCGAAGGCCTTTGATGCTCATCCTTTGACATTTCCTCATCAGAGAACATTGCAAGGTAATCGGCGTATGTAAAGCGCCGATTACGTTGATTTGTATCCATCTGGCGTAGGAGGCCGTGTTCTTGAAACTTCAATACGAGCCTGTTCGCATTTGCATAGCTTAAACCAGTTACTTTAGCAGCGCCATTAACTGTAATGACAGGCCTTTGATACAAATATTCAAGAAGTTGATAAGTACCACCTAGACGAGGAAATTGTGTAGCAACAATATTACGATGCAGCTCCCTCAGTTGAACAATATTGCTAGCGGTCGTTGTTGCTTCTTGCGCGACTTCATATACACCGCGTAAGAAGAACTTAAGCCATATTATCAAAAAGTATCCTGAAATGATAATAAGAATGGCATTTCATTCCCTTATTATCATTTGTGATCATTACAAATTCTTTATTATCAAAAGGTATCGCAAATTGATAATAAGGATATCACAAAATGCATCTCTAGTCGCTATTTCACAGGTTGGTTTGCTTGAAGAATATGAGGTTTCCAGTGCCAATACGATGCGACAAGTTATAAGGCCAATGTGGGAAACGTGAAAAGTGGGCGACTAGGGATTCGAACCCCAGACCTACTGCGTGTAAAGCAGCCGCGGTTCTAACCGACCTCAACCAGCCTCTAGAGCCACTTTAGATACATTGAAACTGCCGTCTATTTGGAGAGTTAGTTGTTCTCGAAAATCCTCACAAAGCTCTACTTTTTGGCTTGACAACCGGCTCCATTATATCTCGTCGGAGCGTGGCATTGATCCGTTCAAAGAGCCCACTCTTGCGCCAAGTATAGAAGTACCCATACACGGTCTGCCATGGCGGTAAGTCGTGCGGTAACATGCGCCATTTACAGCCCGTTTGCAGCAGGTAGAAAATGGCGTTGAGTACCTCTCGCAGCTCATAGACTCGCGGATGCCCTTCTATATTCGGCGCTGGCAGCAAAGGTTCAATCTTCTGCCATTCCGCATCACTCAGGTCGGTTGGGTAGGCCGCTCTCCGTTGTCTTGTCATTCTTTATCCAGTCTTCGTGGAGACCACTTTCTACGTTTTCTGCTGAAGGGCAAGCGTATTTCGTTCCCAAAACACGCCATCGGTAAAACCTTGAATATCCTTGTACCTTTCGGCTAACTCTAATCTTCGCAACGCTAGAAGGCAGTACTCCTCATTTATCTCAATACCTAAGTAGCGCCTTCCAAGTTTCTTCGCAACAACTGATACTGTTCCACTACCGAGGAACGGGTCAAGCACGAAATCACCCTGATTTGAACTAGCCAGTACAAGTTTAGCTATAAGCTTCTCGCTCTTCTGAGTGGGATGATCTGTATTCTCCGGCATAGACCAGAAAGGGATAGTAATGTCAGTCCAGAGATTTGAGGGATGTGTATCTCTGAAATTACCACCATTGCTACTTTTCCAATCTTTAGAAGTTCCATCCTCATTCCTATAAGGAGCCATAACTTTTCGACGCAGCTTCACTGCATTCACATTGAATGTAAAGCTCTTCGACATCGTGCAAAACCATATGTCCTCGCTAGAATTCTTCCAGTTTGAAGCTGCACCTCTGCCTTTTTCTCTTTCCCAGGTAACCCTATTGTGAATAATAAAGTGTGACGAGGCAACCTCAAAGATGGATGCTGACGAGAGCCAATCACCGCAGATATAAACAGAAGCAGTGGCCTTCAAAAGCGGTTTTATAGATGAAACCACTTTATCGAGCCATTGTGTATAATCATCTACGGACCTTTTTGAGAACTTCACATCCACAAATGTTTTGTCAAGATTGTATGGTGGATCAAGAATAAGAAGGTCCACAAAATCGCTTGGTAACAGATCAACGAAGAAGGTACAATCGCCCTGAATGGTACCTACAGGGGGCGTGGTAAAACCTCCTTTTGGCGCTTCTTTTATCAAAAGTGGACGTAGCCTAAGTCTGTCTTCGTCTGAAAGTTCGAGTGTACGATTTCCAGGGGCACGCTCCGTTTTACCGTTCTCTAGAGAATGCTCTTCCTCTACATCAAAGAGTGTAGCATTCTTGTTTACGGCACGCTCTTTTTTACTTCTAAAGCGACCAGTCATCATATCTACCCTTTCCTAATTCAACCACCTCCATTATTTTATTTTATTTTTCAGATTTTGGGAATACTCTGTAGGAGATTTGGAGACTCAACTGAGTAGATCAGCCTCTAAAGCCAGTTCAGAAGACATTAAAGTGGGCGACTAGGGATTCGAACCCCAGACCTACTGCGTGTAAAGCAGCCGCTCTAACCAACTGAGCTAGTCGCCCCTGAAAAGAAGGAGGGTATGTGATATTGTTGTATGGGGTGCCCTCGAGTGGACTCGAACCACCACGCCTTTACAGGCACAGGCCCTCAACCTGCTGCGTATACCATTCCGCCACGAGGGCTGGTCATAACGGATTACGCAGACTATTTTATACTTCTCCTTGAGGTTTGTCAACGATTTGGACGGACTTATTTCTGTCGTACAATGAGCGTGCTGCGGGCAGTGTAGACAGGTTGTTGCTGGCTATCGGTGCCTGTAGTCTCCGTAATGATGAAGGCCATCGTACCGGCTTTCCCATGGCGTTCGCGTACATCAGCAATGTGGGCGACACAGGTTACTTTTTCGCCTATGCGAAGTTGGCGCGTGTAGTTGTATTGTTGTTCACCATGCAACAATTGCATCTTAGTGGGATCGAGTTCCAAGTCGGGTACACGAATGCGGAACGTGGTTGGAAATGTTGGGGGCGCGTATTGCAGTGGTTCCTTGCTCTGTAGGGCAGGGTCCCCCGTCGCTTCCATGAAGCGTTTTACTGCTTCAAACGTGACCTCGAACGTCTGTGGTGGCGAACTTTTGCCGACCAGGTTATGATCAAAATGCATGATGTTGCTCCTTCTGGCGTGATTTCTACAATTTCATTGTAATATATCCCAGTCGCTCAAGGGCCATGTAGGCGGCGGCAATTTGTCCCTGTACGGCAAAGCTGCCGTTGTGAATCAGTTCGAGCAGTTCTCTGGGTGTTACCTGTAGACTTTCGATGACCTCGACAGGGTCTTCTTTCGGCGTGCCTGTCTTACGCACGTTGCGTGCCAGGTACCACCAGATTTGCGTACGCGCGCCGGTCGGATTGGCGTACATGTGCGCCAATTGTTCGACCTGGTGATCTTCAAAACTATAGCCCGTTTCTTCCATCAATTCACGCCTGGCCGTTATTACAGGGTCATCCTCGTGGGTATCGATAGCTCCAGCCGGAAATTCCAGTACTTCGCTACCGATACCATGCTTATACTGGTTATTTATCAGGAAGCGCCCATCTTCGGTGAGTGGGACGATACCTACCCAGCCACGGTTTTCGATGATGTAGTAGTCTGGGATGATTGGACCATTGGGAACAGCTACTTGTTCGCAACGTATTTTGAGGTAGGGGGTGTCGATTACTTGCTGGTATGAGAGTGTTTTCCAGGGGTGATTTTTTAGCATGTGTTTCCTTAATTTATATATTTTTCCAGTTTGGTTTGCGTTTCTCCAGGAAGGCTTGCAGACCTTCCTGGGCGTCATGCGTTTGCATGAGTTGAGTGAGATAGAGTGTGTTGACTTGTTGTAATGCCTCCAGGGCCGTTACATGATCGTTGTTAGCAAGACGAACACTGGCTTTCGTATGTCGCAAGGCAATAGCACTTTTTGCTCGCAGAAGGTCCAGGATGCGTTCCATGTGTTTGTTTATTTCATTGGCGGATGCAGACCAGGTAATATACCCCAGGCGTATTGCTTGCGAACCTGTGAGTGTATCCTCTTCGCCCTCTTCCCCGTTTGATATCACCAATTCAGCATTTTCTGCGACAAGCGTGAAATCAGCGGCCTGGATGAGTTGACAAGCTGGTTGCGAGAGCGTGGCTCTGACGACAGCCAGCACGGGCTGGCTAATGGAGCGAACTGCTGTGCAGGCACTTTCCAAGGTAGTAGAGACGCGATCTGTCGTAACTTGAGAGCTGCGCGCAACGAGTTGAGCAGCGGTGGGATTGAAATCCAATACGACTGCTTTGATACCACTACTACTCTCCGTATGCAGAGAGTCACAGAGAATACACAGTTCATTGAGCATCAACTCATCGGGTTCAGGCGCCAGTACTATACGGATCGTTTGTGCCTCGGCGATGATGCGTAAAGCTCGATAAGATTGTTGCATATACTAAGCTCTACATCCCTCTCAGCTTAAAACGTTGAATTTTGCCAGTTGCCGTTTTGGGCAGTTCAGGGACACCTCTTTTTTAATTGTATTTTATCCCAAACTCAGATGTAATAGAAACTCGCGATTACCATCTCGTCCGTAAATTGGGGAGTCAGTCAACCCCAGAATCTGAAATGGAGTATGTTGTGGTATCCATTCTTGCAGTTCTTGCAATACACGATTATGCACGGTGGGGTCGCTGATGACTCCCGCTCCCCGGTCAACCTCGGCTTTACCAGCTTCGAACTGGGGCTTCACGAGCGCTACTACCCAGGCACCAGGAGCCAGGAGTGGTACAAGGGCCGGCAGGACGAGGCGTAAGGAGATGAAGGAGACATCTATAGTTGCACACTGAATTGGTTCTGGCATGATTGCCAGATAGCGAATGTTGATATGCTCCATTACTACTACGCGCGGGTCATTACGTAGAGTCCATGCGAGCTGTCCTTGTCCGACATCAAGCGCATACACACGCTTCGCACCACGTTGCAATAGACAATCTGTGAAGCCTCCTGTCGAGGCTCCAACGTCTAGCGCAACCAGGCCTTCGGGGTTTAATCCGAAAGTGGCCAGTGCTTTTTCAAGCTTCAAGCCACCACGGCTGACATATTTCAATTCGTCTGGCGCTTCCTTTAGACGGCATTCGGCATCAAGCGAAATTAACGTGCCTGGTTTATCAACAAGATGATCTGCAACAAGTACCTGTCCAGCCATAATCAGTGCGCGTGCGCGCTCCCGACTGGGAGCCATCCCACGCCTGACAAGCGCGACATCAAGCCGCTCCTTGTTTACTGCCATTGTAGACGTCCTCATAGTTTTGCCAATCATTCTATATGCATTCAGAAACGCTGCTGTAGCGTTTCTGAATGCAAGGAAGTATCAAATATTTTGAGCATTGGAATAAATCAATGCGCCTGCGCCGACTAGCCCCGCATTTCTGGTGAGTTGCGCCAGGGCGATACGCACTGCATCACGAGGCACCTTCATTGCGCGCTCTTGAACGATTCGCAGCGCTGGCTCCATCAGCATCCTTCCCATCTGCATAACGCCGCCGCCTAGAATAATCATATCTGGGTTGTAAATGTGAATGATGTTAACGAGGCCAACGCCGAGCGCTTCGGCCGCTTGTGTGATGATGGCTCGCGCAAGTGGTATGCCTGCTTCAGCCGCGCGCGCTACAGTGCGGGCATTGACGAGTAGTGGTTCCTCTTCTCCGCTGAGTTCATCATACTCATCCAGTGGCTGCGTATTGGGGTCAAGCGTAGGTAGCGCTGCCGGGTCAGGCACGGTAGCGATGTGTTCCAACATGGTGCTGGCAAAAGCGAGCAGATCTGCGCCCTGCCCGGCAGCAATGGCTTCATTTGCGTAACGAGCAATGGCTGTTCCAGAAGCCAGGTATTCCAGGCAACCAATGTTGCCGCAATTGCAGCGTTCGCCTTTCCAGTCGATAGTCATGTGACCCAGTTCCCCTGCCGTGCCGTTAGCCCCTTCTAAAATTTTACCATCGATAATGACGCCACCGCCTATGCCTGTGCTTACAGTGAGATAAACCATGTGCCTACTCCCACGCCCGGCGCCAAACATATACTCACCCAATCCTGCTGCATGTGCGTCGTTTTCAATAAAAATGGGCCTGTTAAAATGTTGTTGGATTAAATCTCGCAAAGGTATATTGTCCCATTCTGGAAGATTGGGAGGAGAGTAGATTACACCTGTGCGGTTATTTAATGGTCCTGGTGTAGCAACACCAATACCTGTGATTTGATCGAGTGTAATATGAGCTTCATCAAGCGCTTGCTGTATAGCTCCGTAGACACGAGGGAGAATGCGTTCAGGAGTAGGGTTTTCGCTAGTGAGTAAACTTACGCGAGAGTGTAGCTTTGAGCCTTGCAACACTGCTGTGCGTATGTGTGTACCGCCAAGGTCCACTCCTACGACCAGTGGCAGATGTTGTTGGTTGGTTGTGGTCTTTTCTTGCATGCTATGAATAGCTCCACTATTTCGGTTACGATGTATGTAAACCAATATACTCTATTTACTGAGATGGGACAAGCATTGCGTCCAGTTGTAAATTCTGGACTATGTACGCGTGTAACCCGTTGAAGATATAATAAGTAGATAGATATGAATTTCTTTGCTCAAAGGCAATGTGATATGAAGAATAGCAAGTTCTCACAGCGGAACAATAGCTTCTGGACTGGTTTTACCGCCGCATTAGCGGCAGGCGCAATTGCGATCGGCATCATGATATTGCTCAGCGTCTCATTCGGCGGGGTCTCACTACCAGAAACTTTTGGTTCAGATTTGACAGCCTTGATGCCACCTTCTTTGTTTGATTATTTACATCGAATGATTGGTGGGGATGCTAAACATTACCTGTTCTACGGTATTATTGTGGGTCAATGTCTTGTATTTGCGCTCAGCGGGGCGCTTTATAGCTGGCTCGCCAATAGGCAGAACCGGCTTTTAAAGTGGTTTGATGGGCTGCTACTTGCCTTGATACTCTGGCTTTTCGCAGGCCTTATCCTCCTTCCACTCAGTGGAGCAGGCATTTTTGGCGCAAATCTCACAACTGGTTTCAGCAATGGATTGCTCAGTCTTACTATCGTCGGTATTGTATTTGGCTCACTCTTCGTGCTTTTCCAACAATGGCTCACTGCGCGAATGTCAAGGCAAAATGCGGCGCTAAGCGGTGTCCGTTCTTTAGATGAGCAAGAGCAGTCACCGGGAGCACTTTCGCGTCGAACATTACTCAGAAATGGCGCAATTGCAACTGGCATCGTTTTAGCGGGCGTTGTTGCCTGGCGCTTCATTACGGGAGGAGCCAGTTCATCGAACATAGCGGTGGATCAATTGCTGGCACACTTTAAAAGTAAAATTGTACCACCACCCACACCAAACTACGGAGCAATTCAACCAGTCCAATTTCTATCACCAGAAGTTACCTCAAACGACCAATTCTACATCGTCTCTAAAAATCTCTTCTCCGATCCGACTGTTGATGGCAACACCTGGCGCTTGAACCTCGATGGACAGGTTGATAACCCCTTTACGCTAACCTATCAAGACGTGCTTGCGCAACCAATGAAGCAGCAGTACGAGTCGCTGATGTGCGTCAGTAACGAGGTCGGCGGCCAGTATATGAGCAATGCGTTATGGGAAGGTATTCCGTTAATGGACCTTCTACAACGCGCCGGGGTCAAGGCAGGGGCAACGAAAATAGTGTTCCACGCGGCTGATGACTACACCGACAGCATTCACCTCACTAAAGCGCTTGAGCCGACTACATTGCTCGCAGTACGTATGAACGGCGTCACATTGCCGCAGGGACATGGTTTTCCCGTGCGTATGCTGGTACCTGGCATATATGGGATGAAACACTGCAAATGGCTCACACGCATTGAAGTTGTCAACTACGATTACCAGGGTTACTGGCAGCAGCGCGGTTGGAGTGATCCCGCGCCTGTGCGTATAACTGCTCGTATCGATACCCCTTTGACCGGTTCGACTGTAAAGGCCAGTCGCACCAACTATATCGCAGGTGTGGCCTTTTCAGGAAATAAAGGGATTAGTGAAGTCGATGTGAGTACAGATGCAGGTCAAACCTGGCAACGAGCAATTCTCAAACAACCGTTAGCGGGTTTTACGTGGGTTTTGTGGGAACTGGCATGGCAGCCACCAAAGGCTGGTAGCTATACCGTGGTTGCGCGCGCAATAGATTTGGAAGGGAATGTTCAGAACCCTACTGAAGAGCCTCCATTGCCAAATGGGTCATCAGGCTACCACTCCATTATCTTAAACGTTTCATAAACAAGACCGGATTCTTTTCACCAGGGCGATTATAGCCCTCTTCTTGCGGGTGCCACAGCTTGCCGCCTCCGATTAAAAAAACCTACTACAAAAAGTGTCCGGTTTAAACCTCCTCGATGATTATAGTAAATAGAGGCACAACAGATAGAAAGCGAGCAAAATTGCTCGTAAGGCCAATATGGTGACGGACGTTCAGGGGGTAGAGCGTCTGCGAGAGCGCGATGCACAGGCCTTTCGTTCTTTGATCGATCGGTTACAACAACCCATCACTGGGTATTTGCACCGCCTCGTAGGTGACCGAGAAGTGGCTCTTGACCTTGCGCAAGATACTTTTGTTCAAGTGTATAAAGAAATAGATAAGACGTCTGGTGAACTTGCTTTAGACGCCTGGATCTATCGTATTGCCACGAATTACGGTTTGCGTTACCTCAATCGCAAACGTCTGAGACAGTTTGTACAATTGGAAAGCCGTGAGAATTTTGATGAGAGTCTGGCGGTTGCTGGTCCAGAAGATCAGACGGAGACACGAATTCTCATTGAGCAGGCTTTAGGGATAATGAAGCCGAAAGATGCAGCCGTTTTGCAGCTCCACTATGGCAATGGCTTCACGTATGAAGAAATTGGCCAGGTTATGGAAATGAGTTCGGAAGCAGTTCGCAAACGTGTAGCTCGTAGTGTTGAGAAATTTCGCAAAGTGTATGGAAAGAAAATACCCTCTGTGAGAGTTCAAAAATACGAAAACTCTGACAATGTTACCCAAAAAGGTTTGAAATAGTATATGGCAGGTAATACAAGATGGACTTCGTATAACGATGTCAATGAACACCCTGAAGACAGTATATTGCTTGCTTACCTTCGTAAACAGCAGGTGAAGGATCGTTTAAGCGTCAGTCAGCACATCAATTTAGAAAAATGCCCTCGCTGCCTTCACAAGCTTGACGAACTGGAACAGGTTAGCGCTACACTCGATGTCTTAGGAAAAATTCGAACGTATCAGCACTATCAAGAGCTATCGGTAGCCGATACATATGAGCGCATGCAAAGGGCAGCGAGCCACCGAACTCCTACAAAGGCTTCTCTAAACGGTGCTAATCAACGGCAACGTCCCAGGAAGTCGATTGTGCGGTTGATCAGTTTACCTGCTGCATTCGCTCTTGCAATACTCTTTACAGTGGCAATGCTGGTGTTTGCTAATTTGTCTGGCACGTCGCGGAACCCAGAACCGTCCAAGGAAGGTATAAGTCACAGTCAAGGCAATTCGACAGTGGTGGTGGTTCCTCATTCGACGCCGGCGTCGGATCTTGACCTGACAGCTACAGCGGGCACCACACCTGTATTGACGCCAACAAAAGCTTATATAAAGGTATGTTCAACACCTGCTGATATTGTTCAACGGCGTCTAGTTATCTGTGGGTACAATTTTGAACCTGCTCACGAAGCAGCATTGCTCGCATTTGGGAAGAAACCTATGTTGCAGTCCAATCTGCCTGTAGATCAGCATGGTACATTTCAGTTCGGGTGGAATATCGTTAATTGTTCGAATCTGCCAACTATTATCTATAGTTACGAAGCGACC
>WNFD01024564.1_pt1 | contig 10935 bp, 9 predicted proteins | sample 5400491 | NCBI WGS metagenome assembly WNFD01 (sample SAMN13153343, study PRJNA577476) | soil metagenome | isolation source: 120 cm saprolite under Douglas fir tree site 2 hole 2 replicate 2 | place: USA:California | collected 2015-04-18 | reverse complement strand
TGCATGCGAGATCCAGATTCCTGAATCAGTCGTCGGTCGTCAGTCTTCAGCTTTTTCTGACGACTGCTGACCGACGACTGACGACTGCCCTTGTAGTTAGCCCGCCAGTTTCGCAATCATCGAGAACAGCGGCATATAGAGTGAAATGACGATGCCACCGATCATGACGCCCAACAGACCGATGATGACCGGTTCCAGCATGGCCAGCATGTCCTTGGTGGCGGAGTCGACTTCGTCTTCGTAGAAGTCGGCAATTTTTTGCAACATGGCGTCCATGGCGCCTGTGGCTTCGCCGACGCCGATCATCTGGGTCACCATGTTGGGGAAGACTCCCGATTCCCGCAGCGGATCGACGATGGTGCGGCCTTCCTCGATGGCCTTGCGCACCTTCATCAGCGCCTCTTCCAATACGGCGTTGCCCGAAGTCCTGGCGGTGATGCTCAGACCTTCCAGGATGGGCACGCCCGAGGTGATCAGGGTTCCCAGGGTCCGGGTAAAGCGCGCCACGGCGATCTTCCGCAGCAACTGACCCAGGATCGGTAACTTAAGGAGGGCGTAGTCGAAGTAGTACCTGCCCTTGGGGTTCTTGCGAATCTGCTTCATCCCGAAAACGAGGCCAGCAATGCCGACAATGAAAAACCACCAGAATTGGCCGACAAACGCGCTCAGCCCCATCACGATACGGGTAGGTAGAGGCAGGGCGACACCCAGGCCGATAAACAAGTTGGAGAAAATCGGAACCACCCACTTCAGCAACGCGCCCACAATCAGGAAGGCCAAGCTGACGACGGACACCGGGTAGATCAGGGCGGACTTAACCGCGGCCCGCAACTTGACCGCTTTCTCGATGTAAATGGCCAAGCGCTGCAGGATGATATCCAGAATACCGCCGGTTTCGCCGGCTTCAATCATGTTGGTGGTGAGATCGTCGAAGATCTTGGGATAACCCTTCATGGCGTTCGCCAGGGTGGCGCCGCCTTCCACCGTAGTGCGCACGCCCGTCAGGGTCTTCTGGAAGGCTGGGTTCTCCTGGTTTGCGGCCAGAATTTCCAGACACTGCACCAGGGGAAGACCGGCGTCGATCATGACCGAGAACTGGCGGAAGAAAATGGCGATGTCCTTGGTCTTGACGGAGCCAGTGCCGAAAGTGGGCATGACAAACTCTTTGCCCTTTTCCCGGATGGCCCCTGGCGTGATGCGTTCGCGCCGCAACTGCGTCGTCAGCACCTGTTTGTTGACTGCGGTCCGCTCGCCGCTGATCTTCTGACCGGACTCATTCTTTCCAGAGAACGTGAAAACTGGCATGGTAACCCTCTCCTCACTACAATTTCGTTTTTTCGCGGGGCCTGTATTCCTCCGGCCCCGAGTCGCCACTTACTTACTTACTTGCTTGCTTCCGTCCCTGCCTCCTGCGGCAGCAAGGATGGCTATTGCTGTCGTAATCCTCAACATGCACCCCTAGCGTTTGCCGGGGGCGGCACCCTTGGCCAAGGCTGCGGGTTGGTTGCGATTCAGGCCCGCGCCACGGTTGATCATTTCCTGCAACTCGTCCGTATTGCTGGACCGTGCCATCGCCACTTCCAAGGTGATTTGCTTTTGGAAATACGCGGTGGCCAGCGCCTGGTTAAACGTCTGCATCCCGAATTTGTCCTGACCGGACTGCATGGAAGAGTAGATCTGGTGAATCTTGTCTTCACGGATCAGGTTGCGGATGGCCGCATTTGGCACCATGATCTCCATGCACATGGCGCGTCCCTTGTTGTCGGCTTTAGGCAGAAGGCTTTGGCACATAATGCCTTCCAGCACCAGCGACAACTGGGCCCGGATCTGGGGCTGCTGGTGGGCCGGAAACACGTCAATAATTCGGTTGATGGTCGAAGAAGCTGAGTTGGTGTGCAGCGTGCCGAACGTAAGGTGGCCGGTTTCGGCGATACGCAGCGCCGACTCAATGGTTTCCAGATCGCGCATTTCGCCGATCAGCACCACATCCGGGTCTTCGCGGAGTGCGGCGCGCAACGCGTCGGCGAAACTCTTGGTGTCAGCGTGCAGCTCGCGCTGGTTGACCACGCAATTCTTGTTCATGTGCACGAACTCGATCGGATCCTCGATAGTGAGGATGTGGTCGTGCCGCTCAGTGTTGATCTTGTCAATCATGGCCGCCAGCGTCGTGGACTTGCCCGAACCGGTCGGACCGGTCACCAGCACCAGTCCGCGGGGCTTGTCGCACAGCTTGCTGACGATGGCGGGCAGTCCCAGCTGGTTGAATGACTTGATCTCGAACGGAATCAAACGAAAGACGGCCGAGGTGGCGCCGCGCTGATTGAACGTGTTGGCGCGGAAACGGGCCAGCCCCTTCAGACCGAAGGAGAAGTCAAGCTCGAGGTTTTCCTCGAAGCGATGTTTCTGCGAGTCGGTCATCACGCTATAGGCCAGTTGCTTGGTTTCCGCCGGCGTCATCTGCGGCAGGTCGAGCGGTACTAGGTGTCCGTGGACGCGAATTTGCGGCGGTGAATTGGTGGTGATGTGGAGGTCGCTTCCCCCCATCTCGAGCAGCCTTTTCAGCAGATCACTTAACGAAAGCGACATAGGTTCCCTTTCCTTCCCAAACTTAGTGAATAGTTTCGCGTGCCACTTCCTCAAGAGTGGTCATGCCGGCGGCAACCTTGATAAGCCCGCTGCGGCGCAACGTGATCATGCCTCGCTCAATCGCTTTTTTCTTCAACTCCAGCGCGGAGGCGCCCACCAGGACCAGTTCCTTGATCTCGTCATCGACTTCCATCACTTCGTACAAGCCTGTACGGCCCTTGTACCCCGTGTTGTTGCAGGTGCCGCAGCCCTTGCCTTTTTGAATCTTCACAGTCTTGGCTTCTTCAGGTGTGTAGCCTTCTTCGATCAGCGCCTGGACGGGCATGTCAATCACTTCGGCACAGTCGCGGCAAATGCGGCGCACCAACCGCTGCGCACAAATGAGGTGAACTGAAGTCGCTACCAGAAAGGGTTCAATACCCATGTTCATCAAGCGCGTGATGGTCTCCGGCGCGCCGTTGGTATGCAGCGTGGAGAGCACCAGGTGACCAGTCAGCGCGGCTTTGATGGCGATTTCCGCGGTTTCAAAGTCGCGGATTTCGCCGACCAGAATGATGTTGGGATCTTGCCGCAAGAATGCGCGCAGCGCCGCAGCAAAGTTCAACCCGATCTGTTCCTTCATCTGCACCTGGTTGACCCCGGCCAGCTGAAACTCGACCGGATCCTCGGCGGTCATGATGTTGGTGTCGGGTGTGTTCAGGCGCGCGATAGAGGAGTACAGGGTGTTGGTCTTGCCGGATCCCGTGGGACCGGTCACCAGCACCATGCCGTAGGGCTTCAGGATGGCTTTCTCGAACTTGGTCAGGGATTCCTGCTCGAAGCCGAGCTTAGTCATGTCGAGACGCAGGTTTTCCTTGTCCAACAACCGCATTACGATTTTTTCGCCCCACAGCGTGGGCAGTGTGCTAACGCGGAAGTCGAGCTGCTTCTTTCGCCCTCCGAGGTTCATCTTCAGCATGATGCGGCCATCCTGCGGCAGGCGTTTTTCGCTGATGTCCAGCTTCGCCATGATCTTCACGCGGGACGTGATGGCGTCTTTCAGCTTGAGCGGCGGCGACATGATGCTCTGCAACACGCCGTCAATACGGAAGCGCACGCGGAATTCTTTTTCGTACGGCTCCATGTGAATGTCGCTGGCGCCCCGCTTCACCGCATCGGTCAGCACCAGGTTGACCAGCTTGACGATGGGAGCTTCGTCGGCCGCTCGCTCCAGGTCGGCCAACTCCATCTCGGTTTCTTCCGATTGCAGTTCGACGTCGGCATCGTTGACCTCGGTCATGGACTGCATGACCTGTTCGAGATCTTCTTGCTGCGTGGTGCCGTACGCCTTCTCGATGCTTTCCAGGATCGAACTCTCTGAGGCCACCACCGGCTCGATGTTGAAGCCGGTCATGAACTTGATATCGTCCATGGCGAAGACGTTGGTCGGATCCACCATGGCGATGGTCAGCGAAGCCCCAACCCGGCTCAGGGGCAGGATCTGGTAGCGCTTCGCGGTTTCAAACGGAATCAGCTTGACCACCGAAGGGTCAATTTCAAAATAAGAGAGATTGATGGCGGGAACGCCATACTGCCGCGAGAGAAAGTTGGTGACGTCCTCATCGGTGAGGAAGCCCAGCTTGACCAAAGCCGAGCCCAGGCGGCAGTTGCTTTCTTTCTGCACCTTGGTCGCCTGCACCAACTGCTCTGAGGTGATGACCTTCTCTTTGACCAGAAGATCACCCAACCGTTGCGACATGCCTCGATCTCCTATCTATGCGTCAAATGAATGCGGTTTACGAACGCAGCGCGAACTGCAGCTGCTTTTCGAGGGGAGAAGTTGCAGCCTATCGCGTTGACAGAAATTGTCAACGTAACTGGGTTACGGCACCAGTAACTTTAGTACGTGAGACCGCCGTGTATCTTCAGTAACTTACCGATTCAACATCCGGCAAGGATCGCTAAAAATCAGGTGAATCGCGTACATGCAGGACAAATTTAGGACAATAGCGGCGCTCGCAGAAACGGTACTTTAGTTTTCTTGGTGGGTGAACCGCATGCGCATTTCTGAGATTTACCTCGCGCCTCACAGGATTTGCAATACCCCTTTCCAAAATATGTGCGCACTGACTTTACAATTAGCTGGAGGTATTCACCTACGAAGAGAAGGAGTTGCCAATGTTTGATTCCAGGAAGATTCTGCTTGTCGTCTGCTGCACTGCCGCGTTTGTGGCGACCCTGCAAGCGCAAGATCCGGGGTGCCATTTTACCGGAAACAGCGCGTGTGGCGGTGACAGTCGCGTTCCGTGCGCTCCGCATGAACGCCTCTACGCGGAGCAATGTTTAAATGGCCCAGCCCAGAGCAAGTGCTTTGTCGACAACTACTGCGCTTCCATCAATAGAGGACGAGTCAACATCGGAGGCCAGGCGTGGTCAGGGGGTTACAGCTTCAAACAGCTTGGTGATTCGCTCACGGTCACAGGCGGCTCGGCGGGGCCTGGAAGCGGCCGGTTCATTGGACCATACACGATCAGTATCAGCTGGAGTGGCGCGTCAGCATATACCGGCAGGATCAGTGTCCAGAACAACGTCGCAAATCGGATTCAGTGGGATCGCCCTCCCCTCGGCACCTGGACTCGCTGAAGGTGCTGTGAGTCTGTCGCTTGGGAAAGTACTCGATGGGGGTTGAAGTCCCCGTGTACCAGATGTGTAACTTGTCGCATAGGACCCGCCTGGCTCAGACCGTCATCCGATACCCTTCAGGCTTATAATGAAGCACTTGCGCCCGGTCATTCATCTATGACTGTTTGAGGCTCAACCGGGCCGGCTGGAACTTGGCTACTCCCAATTCAACCCGCAACAAGGAAACACCCAGCCGGAAGAAAATGATCGTCCTGCTGGCGATCGGAATCTTTGTCCTTTTTGGGATTCTGCTTTCCCAGTCTTCGTTCGATCTACCATTTCTCAATCCTGACACCAACCAGCAGCTCCTGTTCTTTGCGGCGCTCTCCGCGGTCATTTTTCTCTTGTTCGTAGCGCTCACTTTCGTGCTGGCGCGCAATCTGCTGAAGCTGTTTGCCGAACGCAGGCTGGGAGTTCTTGGATCCAAATTTCGCACCCGGCTGGTGGTGGGAGGTTTTTCGCGTATGGGTTGATGAATCGCTCGATCGACAAATGGTTTTCCCGTCCGGTTGAGGAAGTGCGCGAAGACACCGCAGCCATGGCCTCTCTGCTCTCCCGCTATCTAGCCCAGAACGCGCGGGCCGAGGCGGAGTCCATCGCGGCGTTGCCCGAAACCCAGCGGGCTTTTGCCGGTCATAGTTTCTCTACGGTCATGAGCGAATTCCGCCGGCATGAGCCCACCTTGCAGGGCGGATTTGCAGTGGCGATTGAGGATGGAAACGCGCAGGCCAGTTTCGCCGCGCCGGCATCCTGGCCGCTTCTGAAAGCGAAAATTCCATTAGAGCGGCTGACCGCCGATACCATCGTGCATCTGAACTGGGAACAGACCGACTACATTGTGGGCGGCGCCAGCGTGAACAACCGCGGTTTGATCCTGGTGGGCATGCCTTTGCCCCAGAAACTCTCTGAAACCGTGAAGTCGCTGGACGCCAGCCAGCGACGTTATCTCGAACTCAGCCGCGAGCGCAAACTGCTTCGCCGCACTTACATGGGACTGTTGCTACTGCTCACAGTGCTGGTGCTATTTTCCACCACCTGGCTGGCCCTTTATCTCGCCAAACTGGTGACCCGGCCGATGGTGGCGCTGGCCGAGGCCACGCAGGAAATTTCGCGCGGCCGGCTCGACTACCGCGTTGAGGTGAGTGCTGCGGATGAAATCGGCGACCTGGTGCGCTCTTTCAACCGCATGGCGGAAGAGTTGGAAACCAGCCGCCGCCAGATTGAAGCTTCCAGCCACGACCTGGGCGCCGCCAACATCGCGCTGGAACAGCGCCGCCGGCATATTGAAACCATCCTGGAAAGCATCCCCACGGGCGTGCTCTCTCTGGACGCGGGGCGACGCATTACCCACGTAAACCAGGCGCTGCTGCGTATGTTCAACCCCTCTGGCGAGTCTGCGACCCCGAACGTGGCCATCGGTGCCGCGTTGCGCGACGTATTTCCTCACGAAGTTCTGGAGGATCTGGAGCCGCTGCTCCGACGCGCGGACCGCATGGGCACGACCACAACTCAACTCGAAGTGTGGTTGCATCCCTCTCCCTTCAACGCTGCGGTTACGGTGGCCACGCTTCACCACGGTGGACAGGGGCTGGGCTACGTTCTGGTGTTCGAAGACTTATCCGACCTGCTGAAGGCCCAGAAGCAGACCGCGTGGCGTGAGGTAGCCCGGCGGGTCGCTCACGAAATCAAGAATCCGTTGACACCTATCGCGCTTTCCGCCGAGCGTATCCGCCGGCATCTCGATCGCGGTTCTCCTCCTGACGCCGCTTCGCTGAAAGTTCTTCATAGCTGCTCGGAAACGATTGGCGGAGCGGTGGAAACATTGCGCACGCTGGTCGATGAATTCTCGACTCTGGCCCGCTTTCCCGCGGCGCAGCCTGCTCCCGCGAACATCAACTCCATCGTTGAAAATACTCTGGCCCTGTTCAACGGGCGGCTGGACAGCATTCATGTGCAGACATTCCTGGCTGTCGATCTTCCCAAAGTCATGGCTGATTCCGAGGCCATCAAACGCGCGCTGGCCAACCTTGTAGACAATGCAGCCGAGGCCATGCACGGCGCCCTGGTTCGCGAAATTCAGATCTCCACGTCGCTGGTGGCCAGCCGGGACGCCGTCGAAATCACCGTAGCCGACACTGGCCACGGCGTTACCCAGGAGTTGAAAGAACGCCTTTTCCTGCCGTACTTTTCCACCAAGAAGCGCGGAACTGGACTGGGCCTGGCTATCGTCAGTCGCATCATTGAAGATCACCACGGCTCTATTCGGGTCGAAGAAAACGAACCTGTGGGAACACGGTTCGTAGTGGAATTGCCCGTTGCTGCTGAAGCGATTCCCGCTCCCGCCATTCGCCAGCATGCATAACATTCTCATCGTGGACGACGAGTCCGGCATTCAACAATCGCTCAAGGGCGTGCTGGAAGATGAAGGCTACAAGGTCTCGGTCGCAGACAGTGGCGAAGCGTGCCTTGAGGCGCTGCGTAAACGCGCCTTTGATGTGGTGCTGCTCGATGTCTGGCTCCCTGGAATGGATGGCCTCGAAACTCTGCCGAAGATCAGGGAACTGGAAAATGCTCCCGAGGTCATCATGATCTCCGGCCACGGAACCATCGAAACCGCCGTACGCGCCACCAAGCTCGGGGCCTACGATTTCCTGGAAAAACCGCTCTCCATCGACAAGACGCTCATTCTTGTAAAACATGCGATTGATGCCAGACAGATGCGCCAGGAGAACCGGGAACTCAAGAAGCAGCTTACCCCGCGCAGCGTGATCGTGGGGGAAAGCGTTCCCATGAAGGCCTTGCGCCAGCAAATCCAACTGATGGCGCCGACCAACGGCCGGGTTCTGATTTATGGCGAGTCAGGCACCGGGAAGGAACTGGTGGCCCACGCCATCCACGCTCAAAGCCTGCGCAAGAACGAGATGTTTGTGGAACTGAACTGTGCCGCTATCCCGGAGGATCTGATCGAGAGCGAACTATTCGGTCACCACAAAGGATCGTTTCCCGCTGCGACCGCTGACAAGGAGGGGAAATTCCATCGGGCAAACGGGGGGACGCTCTTTCTGGATGAAATCGGTGACATGAGCCTGAAGACTCAGTCCAAGGTTTTGCGCACTCTCGACGAGCAGCGATTCACGCCGGTGGGTAGTGACGAACCGGTCACGGTGGACGCCCGCCTCATTGCTTCGACAAACAAGGATCTGGACGAAGAAATCTCCCGGGGCAACTTTCGTGAAGATTTGTTCTATCGTCTCAACGTGATCCCCTTTTCCGTCCCTCCGCTGCGCGAGCGTCAAGAGGACGTCCCCTTGCTGGCGAGACACTTTTTGAAGGATTTTTCCGCCACTTACGGGCGCCGGCCGCGCGAAATCACCGACGATGCCATCGAGACCTTGATGCGCTACTCCTGGCCGGGTAACGTGCGCGAATTGCGCAACGTGATTGAACGGATTGTCATCATGAATCCGACCACAACCCGCTTCGACCGCAAGCATCTGCCACCGCTGGTCCACCGCGATGGCAGCCGCCGCTCCATCGGGAGCGAATTTTCCACCCTGCACCAGGCCCGCGCTGCTTACGAACGCGACTACATCTTGAAGAAGCTTGACGACAACCATGGCAACATCAGCCGCACCGCGGAGGTGCTTGGTCTGGAGCGTAGTCATTTGTACCGGAAGATGAAAACACTGGGAATTGCCGTGAAGGAATAACCCGGCAGGTCTAAGGGTTGGCTGTGGTTAGCGTTTGATCATGTGGATTTCGGTGCCGTTTTTGAGGAACTTCACCTCATCCATCAATTGATTGATCAGAAAGATTCCGCGGCCGTGATCGGAATAGACGCTTTCGCCGCGCAAGGGGTTGGGGATGTCTCCCGGGTCAAACCCCTTGCCGGGATCGCGAACCACGATCAAAATGCTCTGATCCTCGTTAGCGACCACGTCGCACTCGACAATCATTGAAGGGTCGCCCTTGGCGCCGTGCACCACGGCGTTGGCCAGCGCTTCGGTCAACGCCAGCTCGATAGCATCGTGCTTCTCAGACTCGCAATGGATCTGCCGCACTAGTTCCATCACGCTCTGGACGACTGGATCCACCGCGTCCCGATCCGCTGCCAGCGTTACTTTCAGCTTGAGCTTTGATTTTCCGGCTTCAAAATTGTGGACTTCGGGATTGTCGGTCATAGCCTGCTTTCTTGGATGGTCTGGATACGCTCCGGGATTCTATAAGGAAAGCCGCTTTACACCAAAGTAACACCGGTTCATAGCTTGCCGCTCCCGGCCAAACTCTCCAGCTGCCGCCGCCAATCCAGCTCTTCTACGAACTCGCTGGATTCCCGCCAGTTGCCGCGCACTTTAACGAAGAGCTCTAGAAACACTCGCTTACCCAGCATATCCTCGATCTGCAGCCGGGCCGCTGTACCAATCTTCTTGAGCATCTGGCCGCCCTTGCCCACCAAAATTCCCTTTTGCCCGTCCCGTTCGCAGAAGATCGCCGCCGCGATGCGAGTCAGTCTGGTTTTTTCCTCGAACTGCTCGATCACAACCGTGGTCGCGTACGGAACCTCTTCGCTCGTCTCCACAAGAACCTGTTCGCGGATGATCTCGGCCACCATGAATCGGACGGGCTGGTCGGTGATCTGGTCCTCGGGAAAATAGCGCGGCCCTTCGGGTAGAAAGCGGATCAATTTTTCCAGGAGCACATCGAGGCCCTCGCGCTTGCGAGCCGAGAGAGGGATGATTTCCCGGAAGTCGTGGAGTTTCCGGTATTCATCGATGATCGGCAGCAGTTTGTCTTTCGTGCCTCGGAGCAGGTCGATCTTGTTGAGCAGAAGGAACACCGGAGTGTTGGACTTCTTCGCCATCTCAAGCACGGAGTGGTCCGACTGCGCGAATCTTCGCGTGACGTCAACGATCAGCAGAACCAGTTCGCAGCCATCCAACGCTTCGCGCACTTCCGCCATCATCTTCCGCCCGAGGGAGGTGTCGGGACGGTGGACTCCCGGCGTGTCGATGAGAACAACCTGCCCGCCCGGCCTGCCCTTTTGCTTGGGCACGTGGAGGATGCCGAGGATGCGGTTGCGCGTCGTCTGCGGCTTGGGACTGATAATGGCGACCTTCTCGCCAACCAGCGCATTAAGCAGCGTGGATTTACCGGCGTTAGGCCGGCCCAGGATACAGACGAATCCGGAATGAAAGGGCATGAGATGAACACGTGGGGAAGGCCGCCCTCGGCCGTCCGAGCCCAGCAAAGCTGCGCAGTTTTGAAACTTGCAAAGACCTGCGCGGGCGAGAGCCTGGCCTCAGCGAAGTCGAAGGGGCACCCGCGCCACACAAGCAATGACTATATCAGTTTCATCTGGGTTGGCTTGGCCAGTGAGATTCTTACCCGCTCCACTCGCCGCTCGGTGGCATCCAGCACTTCGAAGCGGAGACCCTCTTCTTCCACCACTTCGCCGCGATGGGGGATACGTCCCGCCAGTTCGCTCACCAGCCCTGCTACCGTGGCCGACTCTTTCCCTTCCGGCCGGACGCCGAACATTTCGCCAAGGCGGTCGACATCCATGTTGCCGGGCACGATGTACGAGTTGTCGGTCTCACGGATCACTTCCATCTTCTCGTGTTCATCGCGAATTTCCCCGACGATTTCTTCCACCAGATCTTCGATCGTGACCAGGCCCGCCACTCCTCC
>WNFD01007349.1_pt1 | contig 10935 bp, 9 predicted proteins | sample 5400491 | NCBI WGS metagenome assembly WNFD01 (sample SAMN13153343, study PRJNA577476) | soil metagenome | isolation source: 120 cm saprolite under Douglas fir tree site 2 hole 2 replicate 2 | place: USA:California | collected 2015-04-18 | reverse complement strand
TCGATTTGGTGAGGAAATAACCGCTGGCGCGTTCAAGTATCTTTTTTCGTTTCGCGCGGCGTTTGGTTCCGCGTTTTACACGAGGCATAGTATTCTCCTTTTTGCTTTCTAGGTACTGGCGGCTGGAGGCAAGGACGATCCGCCGAGCAGCGATCTCATGGCCTCTTCACACACCTGACAGCAATTGCTGATCGATGATTTTTGATTGTTGATTGGAACCTACCGCGGGAAGCTGGTTGTTCATCAATGAGCGATCAAAAATCGACAACGCTCCTACTGATAAGGAATCATCCGCTTTACTTTGCGAATGTCTCCATCACTCACCAGGGCAGAACTCCCCAGCTTCCGCTTACGTTTCTTGGCCTTGGAAGTCAGGATGTGACGCAGGTGCGAATGTCCCCGCTTCACCTTCCCTGACGCAGTCTTTTTGAAGCGCTTCGCCGCCCCTTTATGCGTTTTCAATTTCGGCATAGGTCCTCTTAATCAGCCATCAGCTTTTCGCCGTCGGCCTCAAATTGCAAATCTCTTCCAATTGCGAATCTCTTGGGATTGCTGATGTTTCGACGATGGGAAAACGAACCCGCAGCGCCTTGCGTACTAGGCTTGCGAAGTAGGGTTCGGAGCCTGGGCCGCAACCGCAGCCTGTGCCGGTCGCTTCTCTTTCTCCTCGGCCTGCAACTTCTCTTTCTGCATCCGTTCCTGCTTCGCCTTCTGCTTGGCTTCCTTTTCTTTTTCCTTCTCTCGTTCCTGGGCCGATTTCTTTGGGGCCAGGATCGCGTGCAGCGTGTTCCCTTCTTGCCGCGGCCGGAACTCCACGATGCTTTGCTCCTGGACGTCTTTGATCAGCCGCTCCAAAATCTGCCGTCCCAGGCTGGTGCGGGTCATTTCCCGGCCGCGGAAGAAGATCGTAGCCTTGACCTTATCTCCCTCATCCAGGAAGCGCAGCACGTGGTTCTTCTTGGTCTCGTAATCGTGGTCGTCAACATTAATCCGGAACTTCACTTCCTTCACCACGATCTTGGTCTGATGCTTCTTCGCCTCACGCTCCTTTTTCTCCTGCTGATACAAATATTTTCCGTAGTCCATGATGCGGCATACGGGGGGTTGGGCGGTGGGAGAAATCTCGACCAGGTCCAGATTCTTCTCGCGGGCTTTCTTGAGCGCGTCATATGGGGTCATGATTCCCATCTGCTCGCCCTCGTCGTCAATCACGCGGATTTCGCGGGCGCGAATGCGATCATTGGTGCGGATAAAGCGTTTATCGATACAGGCCTCCAGCGTCAGCTAAGTTAGCGAAAGATAAGGGATTATAACACCGGCGCGAGGTTGAAAACTACTGTTCGTCGAACTGAGCGGAACTGAGCTTCCGTTGAGAAAGTTTCGGCATCTGATGGGCATGAGATTTCGAATGTCCGCTTCCGCCAGATTTCGCGCACCGTCGGAACCGTCGCCGGTTCCGATCAAAGAACCGCCTGATTCTCCGGAAAATCCGGGCGTCCCGGTACGCGAGCCTGATCCGACTGAACCAGATGAAATCTGAAGGACTCGGAACGAATCTTAGCGGCGAAGGTTATGACGCCATGGCACGCAACCAAACTACGGCCGCTCGGTTGATTCCGGCGCGGCCTTCTCTCGCCAGTCTGCGAAAGGCGGCGGCAACCTCGAAGGCCTGCGATTTGTGGAAGCGGGGGAGGCAAACGGTTTTTGGCGAAGGCAAGCCCGATGCCAAGGTGATGTTTGTGGGCGAGCAACCCGGAGATCGCGAAGATATTGTTGGCCGTCCGTTTGTGGGCGCGGCGGGAAAATTACTTGATCAGGCGCTCGAGAAAGCAGGTATCGATCGGACCGACGTTTAGTTCACCAATGTGGTAAAGCGTTTCAAATGGGTTCCGCAGGAGCGAGGCAAACGTCGCATCCAGAAGAAGCCTCGCGATTGTGAAATCCATGCGTGCCGTCCCTGGCTGGACGCCGAGATCGCGGTGGTCAAACCGAATGTTCTGGTTTGTTTGGGAGCCACCGCTGCACAGACCCTGCTCGGGAAGGACTTTCGCGTCAGTAAACACCGAGGGGAACTGATCGATTCTCCGCTGGCCCCATTGGTAACAGCAACCGTTCATCCGTCTTCTATCTTGCGGGCGCAGGATGAGGAATCGCGTCAGCGGGAGATGGAAGCTTTCGTGAGCGACTTGAAAAAAGTCAAGACTGGGATGATGAACAGCGCTACTTCGCTGACAGAGAGACGAGCCTCGTGAGAGCCAAGCGATCGATCGCTGGGTTGAAACGGACTCCTGAGAAAAAACATTTCACACCCGTAGGAAACCGTAGAGCGGCTAATAGAGCCGGTAGCGTTATTGATCGGTGCTGTGCGCCGAAGCCGCCTGCAGCTTTTGAAACTCCCGCATTTGCTGCTCAGCCTCCGCCGTCTTCCCCTGTTTGCGATACAGACCTGCCAAACCGAAGTGAGCTTGGGCTGCAAGCGGTCCTTCCTTTTCAATACTCAGCAGGCTGATCCAGGCTTTTTCTGAGGCAGCAGCATCGCCGTCAAGCGCGGCGGCCTTTCCCATGGCGTAAAGCGTTTCTGGCATCTGTGGCTGCAATCGGTCGGCACGTTCCAGTTCTTTCCGCGACTCCCGTGACTTGCCTTGCTGAAGAAGAGCCTCTCCGAGGCGGTACGCCGCTTCCGCGTTTCCTGGTCGCAGCTTGACCTCGGCGCGAAACTGCTGCTCAGCTTGTGGCCAGCGCGAAGTCATCGCGTAGACCTGTCCGAGTTCCAGATGAAGATTGGGCGTGTCTGGCTGCAGCTCGAGAGCTTGCTGATACTGCTTTTCAGCCTCTGGCATTTGCCGGAGCACAAAATAGTTTTCCGCAAGCGCCTGACAGGCACGCGCGGATCGGGGGTAGGCCGCCAGCAACGTGTCAATGGATTGCTTCGATAATAAGCCGCTGGCGCGACCCCGATAATAAAGCAAGTCCGGATCGTTGGGCCGCTTTTCGAGCGCAGCCTGCAAATTCATCATGCTCTCTCGGAGTTGCCCGGTCTCGAGCTGTGCAATTCCCAGGGCACCCTGCTCGTGGACACGCTCCAGATGCGGAATCGCCTCGGCCGCATAACCCTCGGCCAGCAAAGCATAGCCCAAAAGCTGATGGGCCGGGGCAAGAGCCGAGTCCAGTTCCAAGGCGTGCTTCAGGGGAGCGACTGCCGCGGCGTAGTCGCGTTGCTCCATGAGCGTCTGCCCGAGACTGACGAAGCCGGCTGCGAAGCTGGGCTCGAGTTGCGTAACTTTGCGGAATTCGCCGGCGGCAATGTCGAAATGCTTTTCGCTCTCCGCCCGCCGTCCTGCTTCCCAGTGCTGCGCGGCCTCAGGGGACATTGATTGCCACGCCAGCCAAAGCATCAGAATGGTTCGAATGGTCATAATCGGATCGTCATCGTTCGAATCATGGGCGCTCCGGTTCGCGGACTTCGAGGAATTGGTCCGCGGAAACGTCGTTGAGGACCTGCTGCGATCCAGACGGCCAGAAGACCTCTACCTTGGCCGTCTTGGCGCCGCCCAGCCCGAAATGCAACCGTTTATCGTTGGCGGACTCGTAGCTGCCCGCCGTGGTTGCGAAACGAGTTTGTGCATTCACTTGCACGCGGGCCCCAAGGCCGTCGCGGTTGCTGCGAGTGCCGCGCAGCGTGATGGTCAGCCAGTGCGCACTTCCGCCACGGTTCATAAAAACGTGGGGAGGCTCACCCAGAACGGTCGTCACCACGTCGATCCATCCGTCGTTGTTGAGATCGCCGAACGCCGCTCCGCGCCCTGCGAGCAACGCTTGCGTGCCCGTCTCCGCTGGCTCGAAACGACCGTCATGATTCAAGGCCAGCAGCGTCGGTTCCAGGTAATGCAATGACGGATCGATCTTTTCCACATTGTCGAGAACATGGCCTTGGGTGACGAACAGGTCCTTGAGCCCGTCATTGTCGAAATCCTCCAGGCCGACTCCCCACCCCGAGGTCACGCCGGACATCGCGTTCAAACCGGTTTGGAGTCCGCGATCGCTGAATGAGCCCTTGCCGTCGTTGTGAAAGACAGCATAGGTCTGGCGGGGCAGCGTGGTCACGATCACATCCGGGCGGCCATCATTATCGTAATCCTGGAACACCACGCCCATACCTGAGAGCGGACCTCCATCGACGTTCAACCCGGCGCCTGCCTCCATGGCAACCTCCTGGAAGGTGCCGTCGCCTTTGTTGTGAAACAAGTATTGCTGCATTCCGTCATTGGCAACATAGATGTCGGTAAATCCATCGCCGTCGTAGTCAGCGAAGGCGACGCCCAGCCCATGTCCTTTCTTGGCGGCGATTCCCGAACGTTCGCTCACGTCTTCAAAGGTACCGTCGCCGCGATTGTGGTAGAGAAGGTTGGTGGCGCGGGGAAACTCACCGGGCGGACAGTAGGTATGATAGCTTCCGCCGCAATCCTTGCTGTGCTTCGTATCCCACTCCATGTAACGAGTGACGAACAAGTCGAGCTTTCCGTCATTGTCGTAGTCAACAAAACCAGCTGAGACTGACCAGCCCCCGCCCGCCACACCCGCCTTCGCGGTGACATCGGTGAAAGTTCCGTTACCATTGTTGTGATACAGGATGTTTTTTCCGTAGCTCGTGACATACAGATCAGGGTAGCCGTCATTATCGTAGTCGCCGACGGCCGCACCCATACCATAGTTTCCGTCACCGGCATTGGCCAGGCCCGCCTGCTCTGTCACGTCCGTGAAGCTGCCATCGCGATTCTGCCGGAAAAGCCGATTCCAATACCTGGGATCGTGACGCTCGAAGTTGTCCGGCGACTGCATGGGACTCGAAATATGTCCGCCATTGACCAGAAAGATGTCGAGCAATCCATCATTGTTATAGTCAAGAAGCGCAACTCCACCGGGCATGGTTTCGATTAAGTATTTTTGTGGGGTGGGCGAATTTTGCAGCTTGAAGTCGATTCCATGGGGCAGCTTCTCTTCAAACACGGGGATCGCCGACGTGACGGCCGCGGCTATCAGCACGGCGAAGCACCCGATCTGGGCGAGGCGGTTCAGCATCTCAAGCGTTCCTGATGTTCGGAGCTAGGCTGTTCCACAGAGGTCCATTCGGGGAAGATCAAAACAAAAATTTCAGGGCGAACTGAATTAGGCGCGGGTTTGTCCCCTGAGCTGTGCTGGTAACCACGCCGAAGTTCGCGTTGTTCGTGGTACAACAAATTGTGTTTGGCGGAGCGAACTGGGTACGATTAAACAAGTTGAAAAACTCCACCCGAAATTCCATTCCCCTGTTCGCATCCCGCCCCAGCATAAGTTTCTTGAAGAGAGCGAAATCGAAGTTGTTTACTCCATCGGAGCGCAGTGTGGGATCAACCCGGGACTGGTTGCCAAAGGTGAAATCCGCTGGGGCAGAAAAACAGGCCGGGTTGAACCATGCCCGGGGGCGAGAGGGGCCGGTGGCGGCGGACGATTTGTGACAGCCAGACGACACATTCGGACGCGAGCCCGCACCGAACAAGGTCACGTCATTGGCTTGCCCGTTGGCGAACACTAAGGGGAATCCTCTCTGCAATGTGGTAACCCCGTCGATTCCCCACCCTCCGAGGATATCGTTCCAGCCGCCGCCAATATTGGACAGGTAGTCTCGTCCTTGACCGAATGGCAAATCCAGTACATAGCTAATCACCAAACGCTGCGGTACATCTTGGGACGATAGGGAGCGCTCCGCTCCGAGATTGTTATTGTCCTGGATGCCGCCTACGCCGGTCTCCAGCCAGGATGTGAGAGTGTCGGTGTTGCTAATCAGCTTGGAATTGGTGTAGGCCACCAATAGCGAGCCCGCCCCGGCAAAGCGCCTTCGAGCCGTGATCTGCAAAGAGTGATAGATGCTTGAAAACGATCCTTGTCCAGCCAGCTCCACGCTGGTGTATTGGGGAAAGGGCCTGAGCAGTTGCCCCACGGTTGTGGTGGGAGCCGCGAGCGCCAGGGTCTGTCCCTTAACCAAGAACGGATTGGGCGCAGATTGCAGCAGCGTAACGCGAGACCTTCCTCCAACTGCAAACTGTGCCGCTGCCTCGGCGAGCAAGGTATCCGAGATCTGATTGATTTGCTGAGAATATTGTTCCAGATGAGTTCCCATGGAGCCGACGTAAGCAGCGGAAAGCAGGAAGCCGGCTGGAAGTTCTCTCTCCACACTCAAGTTCCACTGCTGGACGTAGCCATTGGGATGGTGAGCACGATTCACCTCGGTGATCGACTGCACCACCTGCGTGAGAAACTGCTGCGTGCCCTCAGTTCCCAGGGTGCGCCCGGGCGGAGGAGAGATGCCGTCCGGGAAAGGAAGAGAAATCGAGTTGTAGGGATGGGTTCCATCCACCGTTCCGGTGTAGGTCGTACTCGCGGCATTCACCATGTCGTTGTTAGGGTTCAAGGCAAACGAAACATAGTTGGGAACCCAGAATATTCCGTACCCGCTTCTCACAATCGTCTTCGGCGTCATGCTGTAGGCAAATCCGATGCGTGGCGCCAGATTGTTTTTGGGAAGCGGAAGCGTGTTATGAGTTCCGGGGGGCACCAGAAATGCATCGCCCATGACGCGCGGCGAATCCGCTCGAAGAAACTGGTTCAGATAACTTGGAGCGTTGGGGTCGAAGTACGTCAGCCGGCTGAAACGCTCAGACCACGGACCCTGTAATTCGTAGCGCAGCCCGAGATTCATGGTGAGTTTGTCCAGCACGTGCCAAGTGTCGCTGAAATAGAACGCGCGATAGGCCTGCTTACCGGCGGTAAAGGCGGGAACCACGGCTTGCGCAAAGAAGTGATTCTCGAAATTGCCGAAGTTGTCGGCATACCCTAACAGGAAGTCAGCAAACGGGAATCCTGAGAAGCATGGCTGACTGAAGGCGCAGAAGTCGAAAGCTCCGCTGGCCACGTTGGTCTGCGCGTAGTTGTCGTATCCGGCTTCGTACTGCAGCCCGAAGTGATAGCGGTGGCGACCGCGCATTAAAGTCAGGCTGGGAGACAGGTTGTACTGCGTGTTGCGGTCCTGGATAAAGCTTTGCCCCTGCGTACACATGATGTTGTCGGCGAAGTCGGCGACGCAAGGAGTGGGGGGAGTCCGCATGATAGCTGGCACTGCAGCGTTGTAACTGGCAGGCCAGCCTATCGTCGTCAAGTCGAAGCCAGCGTTGTTCGGTGATCGGTTGTACTTGAAACGGGTGACGCCGCTGTTGAAGTCGAAGATCGTCGTCGGGCTGATGTCGTAGTTGTACGCCAGCGCTACAGCGTTGGTGGCATACTTCTCGGAGCAACGGTCGGCGCACAATCCGTTCTCCAGGGGATCGATGGGCAGGTCCAGCACCTTCCAGTGGCTGAATCGGACAAAGACTCTTTGCCGGCGAGTGACGTCCTGGTCAATTCGTACCACCACCTGATCCTGATCCCCGCCGGTGCGGGCTACGGTGTTGAAGTTATTGATGGTGCCGGAAGGGGTAGTGACGCCGGAAGCGTTGGCTGCCGGCCAAAGATGCAAGAGAGCTTTGGGCGTGGGGTTCAGGCGGGAAGGCGGAATCACGTTGCCCGGGAATGGCGTGGGGGCGGCGTTGCTTCCGGGGCAAGCGCCTTGGGCGTTCACGTTGCCGGCACAGGGATCCACGATTGCAATATTGATGGATGAAAAATCCCCGGCCCGTTCCCTAGCCGTGGGAACCGTGGCGGTGAAAGGTTGTCCGGTCCGCAGCCGGAAACCCTCCCAACTGGCGAACCAGAACGTTCGATTCCGTCCGTTGAAACGAGGAAGGTGAAAGGGCCCGCCCGCATGGGCCCCAAACTGATTCTGCACCCATGGCGGGCGCGGCTTTCCGCTGGCGTTCAGGAAATAGTCGTTGGCATTGAAGATCCGATTCCTCAAGTACTCGTAGAAGGCGCCATGAAAGAAATTCGTTCCACCCTTGGTCCTCAGGTTGGTCACTCCGCCGGCAAAGTGGCCCCATTCGGCACTCAGATTGCTGGTTTGCACTTTGAATTCTTGTATGGAGTCCTGGGTCGGAATCAGCACAGGCAGATTGATGTAGCCAATATTCAATGGCTGGCCGTCGAGGTATTCGGCGCTTTGGTTGCCAAAGGAGCCGCTCACCTGATAGTTTCCCCAGCCAAACGGGTTCACTCCGACGGGAGTGCCGGTGGAGCTGCCTTGAGGAATTACGGATGGAGCCAGAACAATCAGATTAAAAACGTTGCGCCCATTCAGCGGGAGTTCGTTGGCCTTCCGCTGTTCGACGATTGTGCCCACCGTCGAGGACTCCGTGTCGAGGGGTGGCGACACTCCGGCCACAGTTACGCTCTCCGAAGCCGAGCCCAGCATCATTTCAAAATTCACTTCCAGAGCGTCCTGCACGTGAAGAATCACGCCGGATTGGATTACAGCTTTGAACCCAAGCTTCTCCACTTCGATGCGATATCTGCCGGGAGGGAGATTGGAGACATAATACGTTCCAGTTTCATTGGTGAGGCCCTGGTAATGAATCCCCGTGCCGGTGTTAATCACCGTAATGGTGGCTGCCGTGATCACTGCCTTTTTGGGGTCGGTAATCCGGCCGGTGAGCGATGCGTTGGTGGACTGAGCATGAAGCGAGGGGAAAAAGAACAGACCGAACAGCACTCCTGAGACTACTCTGCGCATGGGACCCTGGTTGGCTCTGCTCCGCTGGACCGCTGACCACTGTTTTGCTGAAACAGGGAAAACTAGCACAAGGCGAAGGCCGCGGCCAAAGAAAAATCGCCAGAGTTTCACCGGCACATTGGATACGACACTAATCTGGTTTCTGTACCAGCCTTCAAGATTTTTTGCTCCGGGCCGGTGGCGAACTTTTATCTGGAAAAATGGTCATGCGCTGATGTATCTTCGCCCCGGGTTCGGCTTCATGGTTTCTACGGCTGCTGGGGTCAGCAAGACGTCGTCTAACAAATGAGCTCCCCTCCGAATGGACGCGCTCTGGCACTCCCCGTAGGCTGGGGGTCGACGCGGGAGTCTGCTCTCTCGCTGCCCGTAGTCGAGGTTCGATCTCCCAGTGATGAAGAGCTGATGTCCAGCTTGCAAGCCAAAGATTCCAAAGCTTTGGAGCTGTTATTTGACCGCTACTCCGGACTGGTATTCGGAATCGCTCTTCGTGTCCTGAATGATCGCAGCGAAGCCGAGGAGGTGGTGCAGGAGGCGTTCTTTTACATCTATCAGAAATCTCTGATCTTCGATCCCCTGAAGGGTAGTGCCAAAGGCTGGGTGGTTCAGGTTGCGTTCAGCCGGGCCCGCGACCGGAAGGCGTATCTGTCGCGCAGAGGTTTTTATTCTGGTACAGATATCGATTCCCTGGACGATATGTTATTGGGGCAGAACGACGTGGAGCGCGAGATCGGGGCCAGACTCGATTTCTCGCAGTTGCAATGCGCCTTTGAAGACTTGACGCACATGCAAAGACAGACGTTGGAGATGTTTTATTTCGAAGGGATGGAACTCAGAGAGATCAGCGAACGGCTTCATGAGCCATTCGGCAACGTACGCCACCACTTTTATCGCGGGCTTGAACGCCTGCGCAAGAGCCCGGCAGTAAAGAGGCTCCGGGAAAATCACCATGCCTAACAACCAGCGATCGGACGACCACCAGATGTTCAAAGAATTGTGCGCGCTGGCTCAAGGAAACACGCTCAGCGACGCCGAGCGGCAAGAATTGGAGCGACATCTTCCGCATTGTTCCTCATGCCGGAAAATCCATGCGGAGTATTCGCTGATCAGCACCGAAGGCATGCCCTTGCTTGCCGCGCATTATGCCCAGGATCAGGAAATTGAAAGATGGGATGATGGTACGGCGCGCCACCGGTTGTTCTCGCGTATTCAAGAGACGGCGCAGCATGGGCCTCAGCTGGTACGGGCGAAGCTGCCGAGGTTTCCGTGGCTGGATCCTACAAAATTTCGGGCTGCAGCAGCCGGAATCGCTGCCTGCATCATGGCCGCATTGGCAGTGGGCGCTTATCACCTTGGCGGGCTAGTGCGGGAGCCAGGGAAACCAAGCTCGGCTGTGGCTTCAGTGCCGGTCGAAGACGCAACCTCGCAAAGAAAAGCGGCAGAGGAATTGCTTGACACACAAGCCGCGGAGATATCCAGGCTGCAGAAGCAGCTCTCCCGCGAGGAGATGGAGCTCAGCAAATTGCGTGCAACGGCGCGCGCAGCAGAGGACTATGCGAACGCTCTGTCGGCGTCAAACAGCGAGAACCAAGAACAATTCCATGTCGTCTCCGAACAGCGAGAAAGACTAGCGCTCCAACTCCGTGACGCAGAACAGGCTTACCAGAATGCCCAACTTGAACTGACCACGATTCGGGCAGAACACGATCGTGTTCTTTTGCGCGCCACGTCGCTGGCCTCTAAAGTCGACGAACTGACAGCTGCTGCGCACGACCAGGAGCGCAAGCTGAGTGACGACCAGCAGTACCTGGCATCCGACCGCGACATTCGCGAATTGATGGGTGCGCGGAAGCTCTACATTGCCGACGTCTTCGACGTGGATAGCGGCAGCCGAACCCGCAAACCTTTCGGCCGCGTCTTTTATACGCAGAACAAATCGTTGATTTTTTATGCCTTTGATCTCGATCACGAGCCCGGGGTGAAGAGCGCCAGCACCTTCCAGGTCTGGGGGCAAAGAGATAATGAGTTGGAACAGAAGTCCCACCCCATGAATCTCGGCATCCTCTACATGGACAGCGAATCGAATCGGCGCTGGGTGCTTCGCTTCGACGAACCCAAACAGCTAGCCGAAATTGATGCAGTCTTCGTTACGGTTGAGCCCCGCGGTGGCAGCCAGAAACCGACTGGTAAACCTCTGCTCTATGCCCTATTGCGGAAGGAAGCCAACCATCCGTAAGTGT
>WNFD01007345.1_pt1 | contig 10937 bp, 5 predicted proteins | sample 5400491 | NCBI WGS metagenome assembly WNFD01 (sample SAMN13153343, study PRJNA577476) | soil metagenome | isolation source: 120 cm saprolite under Douglas fir tree site 2 hole 2 replicate 2 | place: USA:California | collected 2015-04-18 | reverse complement strand
ATCGACATCGAGCGCGGCGGAAATCTGCGCCGCGGCGGCGTCGGCGCTGCCGGCGTTGTCGGTCCATGCCATGAAGTGATCGCGGCTCAGGCAGGCTTCGCGCACCACATCCTTGAACGTGACGTCGGCGGCACTGGCCATGGCAACATTGAGCGCCCGGCCGGCCGCGCTATTGGGGTCGCGGGAGGCGTCGAGCAAGACCTTGAGATTGGCGCGCTCCATCATCTCGTTCTGGTCGCGGTCGTCGATCACGGAAAAACGCGCCGGCACGTTGGCCTCGAACGGGAATTGCTGCAGCAGCCGGGTGCACAGCGCATGGATGGTCTGTACTTTCAATCCACCCGGCGTTTCCAGCGCGCAGGCGAACAGTTCGCGGGCGCGCATCCTTAAAATCGCATCGGGACGGGTAATTCCCGCATCGACGATCGCGGCATCGAGCGCATCGTCGTCGAGCGTGACCCAATGGCCGAGGGTGGAGAACACCCGCTCGGCCATATTGGCCGCGGCGGCCTTGGTGAAGGTGATGCAAAGGATTTTCTCCGGCGGCACGCCGTTGAGCAACAGCCGGATCACGCGCTGCACCAGCACATGCGTCTTGCCCGATCCGGCATTGGCGGAGACGAACGCGGAAGACTTGGGGTCCGACGCGCGCGCCTGCGTGGCGCGGACGGCGTCGGGAATCTGGCGCGGCGCGGTCACCATTCTTCGATCCCCAGTCCGCCGGCCGCGGACCATTCCTTGATGCGGGCGAGATCGTCGTAATTGCCGTAGCGGTTCGACCACATCGACAGATTAAGCGAGGTATAGGCCTGGGCTTCATTCTCGAAGGCGCGGATCAGCGCCTCCAGCTTGCCTCGCGCCTCATCGGCGGCGACATCGGGCGGCTGCGGGGCATCGCTTTTGTTGAACTTCAGCTCCAGCGTTTTCTGCTCGCCCGGCGGATTGTTGCCGCTCAGGCGCACATAGACGAGTTCGCCGACCGAGCTATCAGCCGGAATACCTTCGAAACCGCCTTCTCGAAGGATCGCCGCCTCCAGCGTGAGCTGCGGCGACAGTCCCATCCGCACCTGCTTGCCGGTCGGCGGTTGCCCGGTCTTGTAGTCGAGAATGGCAAACGTCCCGTCATGGCGGCGCTCGATCCGGTCGGCGCGTGCCGACAAAACAAAGGTGCGCTCATTGTCGAGCCGGATCGGAATCTCGCCGCGGATTTCGGCGACGATGGTGCCGACGTTGTCGCGCCGGGCGATTTCCCAATCGGCAAACCAGGCGGCGATGCGCAGGAAGCGCGGCCACCACAGCGCCCGCGCTTCCGGCCGCTCCATCAGCGGCGCGAAATATTTCTCGCCGATGCCACGCAAGGCGCGCGCGGGATCGTCAGGCAGTGCCGTGGAGAAAGTCTCCGTGAATTCGCCGAGCGCATCGTGGATCGCCGAGCCGCGGTCGGCGGCCGACAGCGGCATGTCGACGGGATCGAGCGGCGCCAGCCTCAAGATGTATTTCGCATAGATCGTATAGGGATCGCGCAGCCAGTCCTCGATCGCCGTCACCGACAGTTTCAGGGGGCGGGTCTCGCGCGGCGGCGTTGGCGCGGGCTGCGGGATCGGCTCGACCTTGTCGGGCCGGTCCAGTTCATCCGCGAAGCGGACATATTTTTCGCCTGCCGCCTTCGCGGCCTGCCAGCGCGCTTCGCCCGCGACCGCCTCCAGCCGGTGCAGGAAGCGCGATGCCACCGCGGGCGCGCCGCTGACCTTGGCGGCGTGGCTGAGGATGACGTCGTCCGTGCCAAGCAACTGCGCGAAATCGTGCGCGGACAGGCCAATGCGCCGTTCCGGCAGATCGAGCCCCAACTCGTGGCGCATCGGCCGGCTCAGCCACGGATCGGTCCGCGGCGCCGGCGGCCATACGCCTTCCACCAGCCCGCCGAGAATGACGCGGTCGGATTGGGTCAGCCGCGCTTCCAACTGGCCGTAGATGTGCAGGTGTGCGGTCGCCGATTCCGGCCGCCGCACCTTGCGGTCGACGAACGCGGTCTGGAATACTTCCGCGTAGTCGCCAAGCTGGACCAACAGGCCGTTTTGCGCTTGTTTGCCGAGCAGATCGTCGAACGCGGAGGCGAGCGCCGATCCCGGAGGGTCCTCGAAGGCGACAGCGATATCATGCGGGTCGCGCGACAGCGCCATCAGGACCTCGCGATGGCGTTGCGCGATCTCGGCGAAGTCGTAGGGCTTCGAGGCGCTGAGACTCTCGAGCGGCGAAAGCGCTTTCCGCAAGAGCTCGATCAGTTGACCCGCGCGATCGAGTTGCTCGTCTCCAAGTTTGGTCCTTGGTTCGGAGGGGTGCAGCGAGGACGTCTCGCGGCGCTTGAGTTTGCCAAGCTCGTCGCGAAAGCGTGCGAACTCGCGCCCAAGGCCGCTGCTTCCTGCTTGCGGGCGCGTGCCGCGCAGCAGCGCCAATTCCAGCGTTTCAATGGCGCCCTTGAACGCGCCGGGCGCGCCGCCCAGCCGGCAGAGCGGATGCTTCAGCAGCGCCAACAATGTCGGCGGCTCAAGCTGTTTTGCCGCCGCCTCGGCGGCGAGCCGGGCGAAAATTCCCGCCGATGTGTCCATCAGCGCGTCGCCGCCGGAATCGTCGAATTCGAGATTCCAGCGGCCAAGGGCCGCCGTCACCCGCCGCGCCAGCGCGCGGTCAGGTGTCACCAGCGCCGCCGACTTGTTCAGATGCCGCGCCTCGCGCATCGCCACCGCGATCGCCAGCGCTTCCATTTCAGCGTTGGCCGCTTCGATGACGGCGAGATTGGTCATGCCGCGCGATATCTTCTCGACGATATCAGGCTGGCCCAGCCGCCGATGCCATTGCGCGGTGGCGTTCGAAGGCCGCATCGCCTCGGACACCAGCACGTCGCGCCCATGCGGCGCCGGGGTGCCGAGGATCTCGACGTCGCCGCGCTTGATGGCGAATTTTTCCAGCAACGCGTGCATCGCGAACTGCGGATGGTTCGAGGCCGGCGGCGTGCTGAATTTGCCTTGCGCGTTGCGGACGCCGCCGATCAGGTGCCATGCATCGTCGTCGAGATCGGTGTCGAGCCCCGGCAGTACCACCGCACCTTGCGGCAGCGCGGCTACGGCGTGCAGGAATTTCGCGGTCGCCGGCATCGAGCCGGTCGAACCCGCCGCGATCACCGGACCGACATGATGCCCGGTCAGCCGCGCGGCTTCCGCGTCGATCAGTCGATCGCGCCGATCCGCCGGCTCGATCCGTTGAATTTCCGCAAGGTGCGCCGGCCATGCCTGCCGCGCGATTTGCAGGAACTCGAGCGAGTATTGCCAATACTTGTCCAGTTGATCCGGCACCAATCCGTCAAGCGCTTCCCAGCCGACGCCGCGGGTGACCATGTCGTCCATCAGGCGCGCCAGATCGCCCGCCAGGGCCAGCGTCGATGCCGGGCCGCCGACCACAAGCGGCGCCGACACCGGACTCTTGGCCCACGCCGCGACCAGTCGCGCCAGCGTCAGCCTGCGGTCGAGTTCGCCAAGTTTGGGCGGAATGTCCAGTGGCGCCGCGCCGCCGTATTGTTCGGACTCCTCGGCGAACGCCAGTTCGTCTTCGTCAATGTCGCCGAGCGCGACAATGCGCGGCAGCACCGCCGCGTCGGCGTTCAGTTGGTCGAGAAAGATTTCCCGCGCCATTCGTCCGGCGCGCCGGGTTGGCAGATAGAGCGTTGCCCGCGCCAGCCTTGCCGGATTCGCGCGCGCATCGAAGCCAGCCACCAGCCGGCCATCGATCAACGCGGCGATGACGGTGCGCAGGAACGGCGCCGATAGGGGAACGCTGAAAACGCGCATGGGCTTCCTGATTCGGGGTCAGGCTGCATCATGGCATGGGCGCATTTCGGGCGCGATTTCTAATTCGTCATGCGCGGGCTTGACCCGCGCATCCATCGGAAATCTAGGGGTAAAGACCGGCGTTTCGAAGATGCTTCGAAGACCCTGCGTGGCCTTTGACAGAGATTAGCGCCATAATCGGTCCGAGAGATTGGGGAAAATGAATGACCTTGGAGCTACATCCGAAGTGCAAGGCGCGCTTGATTGCCGCCGTTGCAGCGGCCATCCCCAAATTGAACGTCGAGTATGGTCACTATGTTGATCGCTATCCTGCGTCGCTTGAACTGAAGAATGCCGAAGCGGTTTTACCCGACAAAGGGGCATTGCGAGAGCAGCTGACAAGCTACATAGATTTTGAGACTCCTCTAACCGAATTCCTCATAGACTCGATAACCGAGGAACTTCAGCAATTTCCGTATGAGCGGAAACGTTCGCTTCAGCCGCTAACATCCATTAGCAACTATAAAGACAGTCAGTCGGTGGCAGAGCGCCTCATCGAAAGTTTTGCTGCTCTTCCTACAAAATACACTTTCAGCCTAAAGCTGCCATCGGCGTTTTTGCCAATGATAGGGCCGCGCGCGAAGGTCGAGATCTCTCCCCAATTGCGAATTGTAAAAAGCGGTCCGGAACTTTCGGCGCTCTATCCGCCTGAAATAACGGTGAGCCCGGCGATAGCGGAAGCTAGCAAAATAGCAGGCATGCTAAGCGGGTTGTTCGACACCTTTATGAAGCCGCCTGCAACATGGGACAGCGATAGCGTCTATTTGCAGGCCGACGTATTTGGTTTCGTAGGATTGTACGGCGGCACAAATCCGCATTTAGAAGCGGTCAGAATCATTCGAGCTTTCTGCGGCCTCGGAGTTGCCCTGCAACTTTTCGAGATGAAGTCCGAGTATTCCTCGCTCACGCCGCCGCCGAGCTATTTGCAAATTCATCGACAATGCGCCGATGACCGGTTCGAGTTTTATCGCTCCCTCAGCCTGAACGACAACGTCAGTCGCGCCATGAATGGTTTGACCCTCGATACGGTTGGCGGACGGATCAATAGCGAGCGCAGGCAGCTCGATTGGGCTGATATGCAGTTTGAATCTATACGAGCTGTGTTCGCTGGAGGAGAAAAGGCAGGTGCAATTCTACTCGCTTCGCAATGGTTTTTTGACGGTCATAGCCATGGCTCTGATCAGCTTTTGAAATATATTCAAACAACGGTCGTACTTGAAATATTGCTTGGCGATAAAGCTTCCTCCGACCAAACGGGACTTGGCATCCTTCTCGGGAATCGTTGCGCATATCTAATCGGGAGCAGCCAAGAGGAACGCGCGGACGTCCTCAATACATTCACTGAGATTTATGGAATACGTTCTCAGATCGTACATCGTGGCAAGCATCGCTTGAGCAATCGTGAGCGCGTTCTCTTCCATAAGCTCCGTTGGATGTGTCGTCGCGTGATCTACCGAGAGATTGAATTGTTAAAGGCAGACAAGGAAAGTAAACTTCCTGCTTGACGCCTGCAGAGCTCAAGCGCCAGCAGTTGGGCCATCACGGCCGTAATTCGCTGTGGTCGTGAGGCCGCAGGCCGTTTCACGCGACGCTTTCGAAAAAAGCCTCTTCCGCCGCCTCGATCGCGTCGGGAGTTCCCACATGCATCCACACGCCATCCAGCCGCAGGCCGAACAGCCGCTCCTGCTCGTTGGCAGCATCGAACATCCTTGTCAGCGAGAATTCGCCGGATGGCGCATCGGCGAACAATGTCGGCGACATGATCGCGACACCCGCATAGACGAACGGAACCACCTGACGTTCCCTGCGCTTGCGCAACGCGCCATCGGGCAGCATCGCGTAATCGCCGCGTCCGCCATAGCCGATACTGCTGGTCGTCGGCGCCATCAAGAGCAGGATATCCATGCGTGCGGGGTCGAAGGCTTCGGCGAGCCTCGCGAGGTTAGGGCGCACGCCATCGATCCACAGCGTATCCGCGTTGACGTGGAAAAACGGAGCCTGGCCGAGCAAAGGCAGCGCCTTGACGACGCCGCCGCCGGTGCCGAGCACCTCGTTGCGCTCATCGGAGATGATCACGCGGGGCCGCACCCGCGACGCCGTGTGATCGATGATCTGGTCGGGCAAATAATGGACATTAACAACAGCTTGGCTGACGCCAGCGTCGCCGAGTTTATCGAGCACATGATCGAGCAGCGCCCGGCCCGCCACCCGCACCAGCGGCTTTGGCATGCGGTCGGTGAGGGGGCGCATCCGCACGCCCAGACCGGCGGCGAGGACCATGGCTTTGGTGGGTTTGATCGACATTTTCAGGAGATTCTCGAACCGTTGTTCAGGGAGCGCCGAATGGCGCAGATCATATCACGGCGATTGGCGGAGGGCGCAGCGACCGTTGATGCGATAACCGTCCGGCGTGACAATTGTGCGACTGGCGCGGCGGTTCAGTTGGCGCGATCAGACCTCGGTGTCCAGCGCCGCGTCCCGCCGGGACGCCTTTTTCTTCTTGTCGCCCTGCTTGAGGAAATTAACACCGATCTGGTCGCCGTTGACCCAGGACAGCTCGCAGCGGCGGTAGGCCAGGCCGGTCGACGACAGCAGCAGGAAGAATTCCTTCAGATGCAGGCCCTCGACCGATCCTTCGACCGTGAGTTTGGCGCCGGTCTCGGAGACGTCTTCCATCGTGCAATCGCGCCGCCAGGTACCGTCGATGCCCATCATATGCGCATTGATGCCGCGTTCGAATGTAACGCGCTCGCCCTTGCGCCGTTCTGCCACCATAGTCTTGCTCCCGCCCTCAAAGCAGCCGCCCCGCGCTCCGGTGCAGGGTCTGCCGCAGGTTAATGCGAGGACGCCTAATAAGTCGTAAAACTACGCAGCCGGCGGTGGGACATGGGCCGAATACCAGGCCCGGACCGGTGCGAGCAGGGGGTGAGCCAGCGAACGGTTGAGATAGGTCCAGAGCCGGGGCTGATGGCGCAGATATTGCGGCTTGCCGTCACGCCGGTTGAGCCGGGCAAAGGTGCCGAGCAACCGCGTATTTCGCTGTGCCGACATGATGGCGTAAAGCTCGGCGAAACCGGCCGGATCGAACGCCTCGTCGGCCGCGCGCCGCGCCTTGATATAGCGCACCAGCAGCGCCAGTTCGAGCTGCTCGGGTACGTCGATCCGCGCATCCTGCGCCAGCGATACCATGTCGTAGGCGGCGGGGCCCAGCACGGCGTCCTGGAAGTCGATGATGCCGACTTTCGCGATGCCGGAGCGTTGATCGAGCCAGATCAGGTTGGGCGAATGAAAGTCCCGTATCACCCAGGTCCTGGCGGCCGCGGCCGGCTTGCTCAGCAAATCGCGCCACATCGTGACGAATTCGTCGCGCATTTTATGGGTCGGCTCGACCCCGCGGTCGGGCAGATACCATTCGAGCATCAGTCCGACCTCAACCAGCAGCGCATCGGTGTCGAAAGTGGGTATGGCGTAGGTGAGGCCGGGCGCCAGAGGCAGAATGAAAGGCAGTACCACGCGATGCAGCGCCGCCAGCATGTCGGCTGCGGCCTGATAGCGCTCCACGATCGGACGGGCCGGATCGCCTTCGACAAAGCCCGCGCTGCCGAAATCCTCGGTGATCAGGAACCCGTTGTCGAGGTCGGTGTGATGAATGACGGGCGTCGAGAACCCGCGTTCGCGCAGGCCGCCGGCGATGGCGACAAACGGCTTCACGTCTTCGGCCAGATGAACCGCCGCGCTGTATGACTTTCCGTCGTAGATCGGCGGCCCGTCGGGTCGCCGCGGCGAATTCATCAGGATGACGACGCCGTCGTCGCGGACCAGCCGCGCATAGGAACGGGTCGACGCGTCGCCGACCATGCGCTGGCGGGTTGCGTCGGCATAGCCTGCCTCGTTGAGAAACTGCCGCAGCATCTTGAGCCTTGCGACTTGAGCGGCCGCTTTTCCATAGCCGGTGACGTCAGCGGCGCGGGCCGTCGATACCAGCGCCGGACGAAGCGCGATGTCGATTCGGTCCTGGGGCAATGCCTCGGGTGCGCGCTCAGGCCATTCGATCAGCACCACCGTGGCCTCGGGCAATGGCGACAAGCCGATCTCTTCCAGCTCCGAGGGATCGCTGACGCGGTAGAGATCGGCATGAACCAGCGGAAACGGCGGCAGATCGTAGGCTTGCGCAAGCGTGAAAGTCGGGCTTGGAACTTCGAGCGCGTCGTCGCTGGCGAGATATCGGATCATGGCCCGGGCGGCCGCCGTCTTGCCGGCGCCGAGATCGCCGGAAAGGGTGATGACATCGCCCGGGCTGATCAGCAAGGCCAGGTCGGCCATCAAATGCGCGGTCGCCATCTCATCCGCAAGCGTCAGTGAGAATGTCGTGGGATCGGTCATTCCGCGGCGTTGCGATGCGCAGCCTGATCGATCGGAAAGTCGCACGTGACGGTCGTGCCTTTGCCGACGATGGAATCGACGCGCACCTTGCCTCCGTGCAGTTCGACGAAGGAGCGCACCAGCGACAGACCGAGGCCGGCGCCGCGGTGCCGCGACCCGTTGGAATGACTCTCGAACCAGTCGAACACCTTGTCCTTGACGTCGGGCGGGATGCCCGGACCGGAGTCGGTCACGCTGAAAATGACAGTGTGTTCGGTTCGTTTGGCGCTCAAGCCGACGGTGGCGTCCTGCGGCGAAAATCCGACGGCATTCGCCAGCAGATTATACAGCACTTGCACCACGCGGCGCTCGTCGCCCATGAAGTTCCCGATATTGGGATCGATGTCGACCCTGAGTTTGATGCGGTCGGTTGCGAGCCGGTCCTGGATGCCTTCGGCGGCGGCTTCGATGGTCTTGCGGATGTCGACGGAGCCCAGGCTGAGCGACATCGCGCCGGCGTCGATGGTGGCGAGATCGAGGATGTTGTTGATGATCGCGAGCAGCGCGTTGGTCGAAGCGGTGATGTAGCCGAGATATTCGGCCTGCTTCGGCATCAAGGGGCCGGTCACCGGGTCGCTCAGGAAGTGGGCAAAACCGATGATGGTGGTCAGCGGCGAGCGCAATTCGTACGACACGTGGTGGACGAAATCGACCTTCATCTGGTCGGCGGTCTCGAGCGCCTCGTTGCGCTCGCGCAGCGCGCGCTCGACGTTTTCGGTATCGGTGATGTCCTGGAACGTCAGCATGGTGGCGCCGTCGGGCAGCGGCATGGTCATGCAGTCGAGCACGCTGCCATCCTTGCGCTCGAGTTTCAGCGGCACCTCGGCCCGGTTCTCGATCGCGGTAATGGCTTCGCGCAGCGCCCGCCACGTCACCGCGTCATCGAGCAAGGGTTTGCACCAGGCTTCCACGGTCTCGATATGCGGCTGCTCGCGTAGCGCCTCGGGCGACAGCTTCCACATCTTCGCGAACGCCGGATTGAATAATTGCGCGCGGCCGTTGCTGCCGAACACCGCGACGGCCTCGGCGAGATTATCGAGCGTTTCACGCTGCACTCGGATCAGACCGTCAAATCGCCGTGCCAGGTCCAGACTTTCGGTGACGTCGTCGAACAGATAGGTCACCCCGCCTTCCGGATTCGGCGTGGTGACGACGCTCACCGCGCGGCCGTCGGGCAGATACCAGGTGTCCTTTTCCGGTTCGACGGCGCGATAGGCCTCGTGCAGCTTCGCCTTCCAGGCCCGGAAATCCGGCTGTTCCGGAACTTTGCGCGCGGCGCGCAGCCGATCGAGCACGCTCGAATCGTCGGGATTGCTGTCGAGAAACGCGCGGTCCAGATCCCACAGGCGGCGATAGGAATCGTTGTAGAACGCCAGCCGCCGCTGGGCGTCGAATACGGCCACGCCGGACGACAGTTGATCGAGGGTGCGGCGATGCGCCTCCGCCATGCGCACCAGCGCCGCGCGCAGCGCGGTTGCCTCGCCGGCGTCGATCGCGATGCCGGCGCTGCCGTCGCCGATGTTCAGCGCGTGCACATCGTAGATGCGCCGCTCGCCCCCGACCACGATCGGCAGCCGTGCCGTGAACGCCGCGTTTTGATTCAGCGCGCGGTCCATATCGTTGCGGTCGCTGCTGTCGAGCAATTCGAGATCGCGATCGATCGCATCCGCGACGCTGGTGGCCTCGGTCGCCCGCGCATAGGCGGCATTGGCGTAGCTGAGACCGCCCTTGGCGCGCTTGGCCCAGATCGGCCAGGGCGCTGCCGCCAGGAAAGCGCGCAGTATTTCGGTTTCGTCCAGCAGCGCCTTATGCCGCAGGTTCATTTCGGCGAGTTCCCGGCGCAATCCGCTCAGTGCACGAATCCGCACAATGGCCTGACCGCCGATGGCGCGGCCCATGGCCTCGATGGCGTGCCCGGAGGATGTCGTCAGATTGAGCAGAAAGCCCTCCCCGGCGTCACGCAGCGCGTCGACCGCATGATCCATCTGCAGCGCCGGCTCCGGCGGCAACCAGGTTCCAAATGCGAGGACGCGCTGTGGCCGATGCTGGGCATCCTGCGACATCAGCAGCGAAGTGTCGCCGCTGATCTGCGGGCGATTGTCGCCCGCAGCCCACGAGATCAAAATCTGCGGCTCCGCGAACAACAATGCGCGTAAACGATCGGCCTGGACTTGCAGGTCCTGGACGTCGGAGCGCAGCAGTTCCTCGCTTCTTGCCGCGCGCAGCCGCGTGCGCATCAACAGGACCGCCGCCACCACCGAGAAGACGAGCAGCGCCAATGCCGTCGCCAGTACCGCGATTTCCTGGCGGTTCAGATCGAAGAAGGCCGGGATCAAATGGTGGAACGGTAACTCGCCGGCATCAGCGGGCTCGATCGACATCAGGACGGCGGTGCCAAGACCGATCAGGCCGTTGCGCGCCAGTGATGTGCACGACAGCAAGGTCCGACGCATCGCCACGATCACGCCCGACATGGTTTGCCCCAAACCGCACAATTTCACGCCCGGCGCATTACCCGCCGTTCGTTCGCGAATCGAGCGACAATATCCCCTAATGGGTGTCGACGGGTAAGAGTCCGAACCGTGAACGCCGACCGCATCGCAAAAAAATGCGCTGAGGTAACGTTTTTGGAAG
>WNFD01007342.1_pt1 | contig 10938 bp, 7 predicted proteins | sample 5400491 | NCBI WGS metagenome assembly WNFD01 (sample SAMN13153343, study PRJNA577476) | soil metagenome | isolation source: 120 cm saprolite under Douglas fir tree site 2 hole 2 replicate 2 | place: USA:California | collected 2015-04-18 | reverse complement strand
CGAGCCCGAGCCACTTCAAGCCCTCGAGCACGACCTGCGTATGAGCGTCGGACGAGCGTTCCTTGTCGGTGTCCTCGATGCGCAGCAGGAACTTGCCGCCCTCGTGGCGGGCGTACAGCCAGTTGAACAGCGCCGTGCGCGCGCCACCGACGTGGAGGTAGCCAGTGGGGGAGGGGGCGAAGCGGACACGGACGGGCATGGGGTTCCCGGGGCGGGGACGCGGGTGACGGAGAGGGGGGGATTCGAACCCCCGATAAGGTTTTTAGACCCTATAACGGTTTAGCAAACCGCCGCCTTCAGCCACTCGGCCACCTCTCCCGGAACAGCACAACGTCGCCAGTCACCTAGGCTTCTGCAACCCCCTGTTAACGACGGACGCTACGGCGGCGAGTCGACTGGTGGCAATATCAGTGGCACACCCGTGCTGATCAGCTGTGCTTGAACCCCTTCCGCACCTGCTCCGCCTGCGCACCGGCCTCTCGATCGGTGGCGCCGGACAGACTCGCAGCAATAGCTGACCGTCAGCCCCTCCAGCGCCACCCCACGGCGAACCAGGCGGCACGCGCCTCCGCCGGCCAGACGGATTCGTCACTTGTGCATCATCGCGCGATGCATGTCCAACAACCGCCGCATCCGGCCGACGTGCGCCGTGAGGCGTGTCTCAAGCGCCCGCCCGGATAACGGTGGAAGATCAGCGAGGTCGCGTTTCACGGAGTCCGTGAGCGCGGTCCACGGCGAATCGGGTGGCATGTTCATCATCGTCATGTCGGTCCCCATGGCGTCGAGCATCTGGGACGCCATCGCCTCGTGCGCCTGAAGCATGCCCTTCGCGAACTGCGAAGGGGTGCGGCCGAGCGAGTCGAGGTCTGCCCGCATCATCGGCATGAGCGAATCGCTTCGCATCACCATTCCGGGCATCCCTTGCATCCCGGGCATGGCGCTCGGCGGCTGCTCTTTCTTTCCGCACCCTGCGAGCAGGAGCGCATCCACAATCACCAGAATCCGAAGCGTACTCATCGTACCTCCGAAGCGTTGTTCGTCGCGGCGGCCATCTCCGTGTGCCTGCACCGCCACAAGTAGTAGATCACCGGGATCACGATCAGCGTGAGCACAGTGGACGTCACCATCCCTCCTACCATAGGTGCCGCAATGCGCTTCATCACGCTCGCCCCGGCCCCGTGGCTCCACAGCGCCGGCACGAGCCCGAACATGATGGCGAGCACGGTCATGAGCTTCGGACGCACGCGGTTCACGGCTCCGTGTTCGACCGCAGCGACGAGATCCGCGAGCGCGGGGCGTCGGCCGTCGCGGGTCGCGTCCTGCCAAGCGTGGTCCAAGTAGATCAGCATTACGACCCCGGTCTCCGCAGCGACGCCCGCGAGCGCGATGAAGCCCACCGCAACGGCGATCGAGAGGTTGTAGTCGAGCAGCCACATGATCCACACCCCGCCCACGAGCGCGAACGGCAGGGAGAGCATCACGATCGCCGTTTCCGCCACTGTGCCGAAGGTCAGGTACAGGAGTAGCGCGATGATCCCGAGCGTGAGGGGCACCACCACGCGGAGCCGTGCCTTGACGCGCTCGAGGGCTTCGTACTGCCCGCTCCAACGGAGCCAGTACCCGTGTGGCAGCTGGACTTCGCGCTCGACCAGCGCCTTCGCGTCGCGCACGTAGCTGCCCACATCACGGCCCCGGACGTCGATCGAGACCTGGTCGTAGAGATAGCCGCCTTCGCTGCGAATCATGGGCGGGCCCGGGCTAAACCGAATGTCCGCCACCTGCCCCAAGGGCACTTGAGGACCGGCGCCGTTGCCCACGAGAATGCGGCTGATCGTAGCGGGATCGTCGCGGAAGTCCCGGGCGTACCGGACCTGCACGGGATAGCGCTCCCGGCCCTCTACGGTGGTTGTGATCTCCTCCCCGCCGAGCGCCAAGCTGATCACGTCCTGCGCGTCGCCGGTGGTGAGCCCGTAGCGGGCGAGGGCATCCGCGTCCGGCCGGATGTCCAAGTAGCGCCCCCCGAACGACCGCTCGGCGTAGACGCTCGCGGTGCCCGAGAGCGGCGCGAGTACCCGCTCGATGTCCTGGCCGATCCGTTGAATGGTCTCGAGATCGGGGCCGACGATCTTCACGGCGAGCGTCGTGCGCACCCCCGTCGAGAGCATGTCGGTCCGGTTCTTGATCGGCATCGTCCACGTATTGACCGCGCCCGTCAACCGCAGTTGCCTGTCCATCTCCGCGATGAGCCGGTCCTGCGTCATGCCCGGCCGCCACTCCGATTCCCGCTTCAGGTTCACCACGGTCTCGACCATGGACATCGGTGCCCAGTCGGTGGCGGTGTTGGCCCGTCCGGCTTTGCCCCATACCGACGCCACCTCCGGGAAGGTCATCAGGATCGAGTCCTCGACGTGCAGCAGGCGCCGCTGGGTGGTGAGGGAGATGCTCGGCAGAGTGTTGGGCATGTACATCAGCGAGCCCTCGTTCAAGGGCGGCATGAACTCGCTACCGAGACGCGCGAGCGGGAACAGCGTCAGCAGGAGGATGGCGAGCGCGCCGCCGAGCACCAGCCAGCGGGCACCCAACGCCCACCGCAGCACCGGCCGGTAGGCGGCGATGGCCCAGCGGTTCACCGGGTTCTCTGACTCGGCGCGGATCTTTCCCTTCACAAACCAGCCCATCAGCGCAGGGACGAGCGTGACCGACAGCAGCGCCGCCGCCGCCATCGCGAACGTTTTCGTGAGCGCGAGCGGCCGGAACAGGCGCCCCTCCTGGTCTTCGAGCGTGAAGACGGGCAGGAACGCGAACGTAATGATGAGGAGTGACATGAAGAGCGCAGGGCCCACCTCCTGGGCGGCCGCGAGCACGCGCTCCCAGTGCGGGCGCTCCGGCTCGTGCTCGATATGCTTGTGGAGGTTCTCGAGCATGACGATCGCCGCGTCGATCATCGCGCCGATCGCGATCGCGATCCCCCCCAGGCTCATGATGTTGGCGTTGACCCCGAGCCAACGCGTAACGGCGAGCGCGACGAGGATTCCAAGCGGCAGCGTGGCGATGGCGACCAGCGCGCTGCGCGCGTGCAGCAGAAACAACGCGCACACCAGCCCCACGATGACGGACTCCTCGATCAGCGTCCGCCACAGCGTACTGATCGACCCGTGGATCAGCTCGGACCGGTCGTACGTGGCCACGATGCGGGCCCCGGGTGGGAGCGCGGGGGCGATCTCGGCGAATCGTTGCTTCACCGCGTTGATAACCCGGAGGGCGTTCTCGCCATACCGCATCACGACGACGCCGCCCACCGCCTCGCCCTGTCCGTTTAACTCCGCGATGCCGAGGCGCAAGTCGGGCCCGATGGTGACCTGCGCCACGTCGCCCACGCGGACGGGTCGCCCGTCTCTTCCCACCCCGACGGCGACCTTGGCGATATCCCCCACGCTGCGGAAGTAGCCGAGCCCGCGGATCGCATAGTCGGACCCCGCCACCTCCACCGTGCGGGCGCCGACGTCCTGGTTCGCCCCGCGCACGGCGCTGACGATCTGCGGCGCGGTGACCCCGAAGGCGAGCAGCCGCGCCGGGTCGAGCAGCACTTGGTACTGTTTCACGAAGCCGCCGAGGCTCGCCACCTCCGCCACCCCGGGGACCGATTGCAACGCGTAGCGGACCTGAAAATCCTGGACCGAGCGCAGCACGTCGGGTGGATACGGGCCGAGGATGGCGTACTGGTAGACCCACCCGACACCCGTAGCGTCCGGGCCGAGCCGAGTCTTCGCCCCGCTCGGCAGCTTGCTCTGGATCGCGTTGAGGTACTCGAGGACCCGCGACCGCGCCCAGTAGAGGTCCGTCCCATCCTGGAAGATCACGTACACGAAGGACGAACTGAACATCGACTGTCCGCGCACCACCTTCACCCTGGGAACGGAGAGGAACGTGGTCACGAGCGGATAGGTGACCTGATTCTCGACCACCTGCGGAGCCTGTCCCGGATAGTCGGTGTAGACGATGACCTGTGTATCCGACAAGTCGGGGATCGCGTCCACCGGCATCGTGCGGAGCAGCATCGCACCCGCGACCAAGAGGAAGACCGCGCCCAGCGCGACGAGCTCGCGCCGGCGAATCGACCACGCGAGGAGTTGCTCGATCATGGCCGGCGCTTTCCTTCCTTCGCTGGCATCTGCATGCCGCCCATGTTCAGGCCCATGCCCATCTGCAGCATGATCCCCTGGACCGCGGCCGCGAGGTTGGACTCGGAGTCGAGGAGATAGGTGGCCGAGGTCACCACTTCGTCGCCCGGCTTGAGCCCTTGCACGATTTCGATCAACGAGTCACCGCGCACGCCAACGCGCACCTCCCGCGGCAGGAATCGCCCGTCGCCTCGGTTCACGAAGACGACGTCCCGCGTACCGGTCGGGAGGACGGCCGCGAGCGGCACGCTGAGCGCCCGGCGCCCGGCGGGAAGGAGCTCCGCCGCGGCGTACATCCCGGGCTGCAGCGCGAGGCCCGGATTGTCGACTTCCACGCGCGCCGTGAGAGTACGCGTCCGCTCGTCGAGCTGCGGGTAGATGAACGTCACCCGACCGCGGAATGTCCGATCAGGTACGGCGTCCACGCGGATCGCGGCGGGCGTCCCTACTCGGACGGCGGGTGCGTCCTGCTCGAACACAGCGAGATCCGCCCAGAGTACCTCCCGGTCCGCGATCAGGAACAGATTCTGGCCCGCTTGGATGGCCTGTCCCTCGATCACATCCTTCTCGACGATCTCCCCGCTGCGCGGAGCGCGGAGGAGCAGCGTGCGCGTCACCGTCCCGCGCTGGTCGAGGCTGTCGATCTGGTCGGCCGGAATGTCCCACAGCGCCAGTCGGCGGCGAGCGCTCATCGCCAGCGTGTCGTCTTTCAACCGCTTGGCCAACAGGTACTCCTCCTGCGCGCTCACGAGGTCGGGGGAGTAGAGCGCCAGCAGCGGCTCTCCTGCGGTCACGCGCTTGCCCACGTAGTCCGTATAGAGCTTTTCGACCCAGCCGCCAACGCGCGCGTTGACGTAGACGCGATTCGGGTCGGCATACTTCAAGACGCCGACGGCTCGCACGAAGGGGCGTACTGGCCGTTCAGCCGCCCGAGCGAACGTGATGCCGAGTCGCTGGGCTTCGGTGCGGTTCACCGGCACTCCCGAGGTGTCAGCGCCAGCGGCCGGCATTCCAGGCATGCCTGGCATCTCCTTCATGCCCAACATCTGTGCTGTGTCCTGCGTGTCCTTCATGCCTGCCATCTCGTCGCTTCGAGCGGGCTTCTTCTGGCATCCGGTCATCACAGCGACCACGAATAGGCCAATCATGATTCGTTTCACGGTTGAGTCTCCCCTGCGGTCAACTGCCGCAGCATCACGAGTTGGCCCTGGTAGTCCGCCGCCACCGCAACCGCTTCTAGCTCCGCCCGGTATCGGGCCTCTTCGACCGACAGCAGCGTCAGGAATTCAGCGCGACCGACCTGATAGCTCCGCAACACGGATTCGACCGTCCCCCGCGCATTGGGCAAGACACCGTCGACGAGGAGCGCGAGCCGCTGCTGTGACGCCTGAACTCGGGCAGCGGCCTCCGCGACCTCGCGACTGAGCTGGAGCTCCGCGTCGCGCAGCCCGGCGGCAGCCCCCGTTGAATCCGCGCGCGCAGCGTCGGCTAGGCGGTTCTGCTTGCGCCACGCCCAGATCGGGACGCGCAGTCCCACGAAGGCGGAAAAGAAGTCGGGAAGCTTGAACGTTCCCGCCAATGGCGGGCGGTATCCGTAGCGGGCGGTGAACGTGAAGTCGGGCCGCGCTCCCAAGCGCTCAACTTGAATTGTCCGGGTCGCCTGATCGATGACCGCTCGCCGAGCCGCGAGCCGCGGGTGCACGGCGAGGGCTACAGCGATGAGCGAGTCCGAGGGAGGAACCGACCTAATGGTGGCCCGCACTGCCGAGGGGTCGATCGGCGGGAGGGGCACTGAGTCTCCCGGTGCCCGGTTGCGTAAGGCATTCACCGCGGCAAGCGCGGTCGTCTGCTCGCTCTCGAGCGAGAACTGGTCCGATTTAAGACGATCGCGCGCGAGCTTCGCCTGGAGTGGGTCGCTCTGCGGGGCCGTGCCGGTCGCATAGCGCGTGGTACTGAGCTGCACGGCCGCTTCGAGGAGCTCGCCTTGACGCTGCAGGGTCACCAAGGCTGTTACAGCGTATCGGAGCCGGTAGTACGCCGCCGCCATCGCCGCCGTCAACTCTCGGCGCACGACGCCGTCGTCTGCGCGAGCACCTGCCGCGGCCGCCCGCGCGACCCCCGCACGCGCGCCGAGGCTGCCCGGCCAGGGAATCTCCTGGCTCAGCTCCACGTCTGCCTCGGTGAAGTCGCTCCGGTTGAACTCGAAGTGTGGCAGCAGCAGGTCCATGACGCCCACCGACAACATCGGGTCGGGCAGCGAACCAGCGGGCCGGATGCGGAGCGTCGCAGCTCGGACGGCCGCTTGCCGCTGCGCTACCGTCGGGTTGCGCGCGAGCGCTTCAGCGACCAGCGATTGTAGAACCGAGTCGCCGGCGACGGGCGCCGCCCAGTCCTGGGCGCGCGCAGGACTGGCGCCCGCCAGGACGAGCGCGCTCGCAGCCAGAATCAGTTGTCGGAATTGCATACCTCTCCTCACCAATCCGTTTCCGGCGGAACGCGCCGGAGCCCGCGCCGCTGTGGGCGGCGCGCCAGGGCACACTACGCTTGGGAGAGGCTAGGCTTGGGGCGGAGGCGGAAGCGGAGCGCGAGGATCGGCGGGGACGAGTGTCGAGACGCCGAAGCCGACGGTGTGGGATTCTCCTGCGGAAGCGGAGACTGCTCCGCCAAGCGCAACCACCGCGGTCGCCGTGGTCGCGCAGAACGCTGTATTGGCGCATGGGGTAGCGTGGGTCGTCGCAGCGACGACCGGCCCAGACGGGTGGGACGCCATCTGTTGCTCGCAGTTCGCCGACGTTGCGAGTTGGACTTGGTCACACAACAGCGGCAGGCCGACCGGCAACATCTGGCCGCTCAGCAGGAGCGTAGCGACTACTCGGACGAGTGAGATTTCCATGCGCGATCCCAAGATAGCCGCGGGCCGGTGCGCGACGTCAAGCCCCCTCGGTCTGCCGAGGCGGACATCGACTTGAGCTGTGCGAGCAGAAAACGCAGCAATCCCCAGGCTTCGGCCGAAGAACCGTGTGGCATGCCAAGCACTGGTAGAAATGCACGCACGCGTTGGTGGGCATCTCTTCAGTCGCCTGGTGCCCGCAGTTGGGGCAAGTGACCGTGGCGGACAGAATCATCGTGCCCGCAATGACTCACTCGTATCGCAGCGACTCCACCGGATCCACCGCCGCGGCGCGGCGGGCGGGCAGGATACCGGCAATGAGCCCCACGCCGATCAGGATGCCGACGCAGATGAGCGCGATGGGCCAGGAGAGCTTGGGGCTCAGGATGTATTGCATCGCCGGGTTGTCTCCCGATGGGATCGCGTCGACCCCGATCACGATGAGTGCCGCCGTGGCGAGTCCCACGAGCCCGCCGGACACGGCGATCGTCATGGCCTCGAACAGGAACTGCGCCATGATGTGCCGACGGCGGGCACCGAGCGCGAGCTTGATGCCGATCTCCTGGGTCCGCTCCTTCACCACGACGTACATGATGTTTGCGACACCGACGCCAGCGATGAGCAGCGTGAAGGCCCCTACCAGCCCCATGAAGATCTGGATGCCGAGCCCGACGGCAAGGTTCTCCTTTTCGCTTTCGATGAAGTCCCACAGGCCCAGGGCTCGCTCATCGCTGGGATCAAACCGGTACTTCCTGCCCAGCACCCGGAACAGCGCTGCCTTCACCAGGGGTCCTCGGGACGCGTCGTGAGGTTGTACGACGAGGTGGTTCACGAACCGGTTTCCGTAGATGGTGCGGAAGGTCGAGTAGGGAATGACACCGCGCTCGGCGTCCGGCCCGTTGTTGCTCGAGTCCTGAAACTTCTTCTTCAGGACCCCGACCACGGTAAAGGGCAAGCCATCGACGACGATGCTCTTCCCAATCGGATCCAGGTCCTTGCCGAAGATCCGCGCCGCCAACTCGTTGCCGAGGAACAGTACGCGGCGCTTCTGCCCGACGTCGGCGGCGTTGATGAAGCGCCCACCCTCCGCCGGGTCCATGTGGCGCATGGCTTCGTGTTCGGGTCCCACACCTTCGAGGAACGCGTTGGTGCGGGTCTTGCCCAGTTGAAACGACGTGCCCCAGCGCCCGTACGAGACGCTGCCCCGATCCAAGTCCGGGATGGCGCGCATGAGGAGCTCGAGATCCTCCTCCGCCAGGCGGATGCGTCGTCCCTGCGCCAACCCGGCGAATGACTTCGTGGTCTCACCGCCGTAGATCATGAAAATCCGTTCGCCGGCGCCCAGCAGGCCGTCGCGAATGGTGCGCTTCAGTCCCTCCCCGAACGCCAGCAGCAGCACGACCGCGAGCGTTCCCCACGTCACCGCAAAGAAGGTGAGGAAGGCCCGGGTGCGCTGCGCCTTCAAGTCGCCGATGAATTCCTGGAGGAGGATGGCGAACATGCCTAGGTTCGCAGGGCCTCCACCGGATCGAGCGCGGCGGCGCGCCGGGCCGGCATCAGCCCCGCCGCGAAGGCGACGAGCGCCAGCAAGATGAGCGTCGCCACAAGCACCGTCGGAGAGATGGTCGGAACGCCCACGAACTCCTTGATCGGCAGTCCGCCCAGCGCGACCACGAGCCCGATCGACAGCGCGAGCCCGAGCACCGCGCCTAGCGACACGATCATCAGCGCCTCGGCGAAGAACTGGCGCATGATGTCGGCACGGGTGGCGCCCACCGCGCGCCGCACGCCGATTTCGCGCGTGCGCTCCCGCACCACGATGTACATGATGTTGGCGACGCCGATGCCGCCGACGAGCAGGGTGAAGCTCCCGACGATGGCGAAGAAGATATGGAAAGCGACGAACATCTTGCCGAAGCGGGTCTCCCACTCGCTCGTGTCCCAGAAGGCCAGCGCGTCCTTGTCGGTGGGATCGAACTTGTATCGGCGTTCCATTGTGTCGTACACCCGCTGCTCGGCCGCCTTGGTGAGCTCCGGGGCCTTCGCGCGGTAGACGATGTTGTTGAGGAAGCGGTCACCGAAGAGGGCATACTGCGTCGTCGCGGGAATGAAGACGCGGTCCTTGTCCCGCTGCTGATATGAAGAGTTCTGCAGTTTGGGGCGCATCACCCCCACAATGGTAAACGGCGTGTCGCCCAGGAACACCTGCTGGCCGACCGGGGATGCGTCACCGAACAGCAGCTTGGCCAGCTCGTCGCCCAGGACGGCCACCCGGCGTCGCTCGGCGACGTCCCGATCGTTGATGAAGCGGCCGCCTGCCTCGGCAATGATGTTCCGCATGAGGCCGTACACCGGGAGGATACCGGTGACCGCCGGCGAGGCTGCCTTGACACCGCGCCGGACGCGGACGCTCTGCGTGATGAACTCCGGGCTGATGTGCTCGATCTCGCTGACCTCGCGCGCGAGGATCGGCACGTCATCCAACGTCAGGCGAATGGGGCGGCCGGTACCGAAACCGGCGAACGCCTTCGTGGTCCGTCCGCCGAAGAGAATGACGATCCGGTCGCCCAAGCCGTGAAACCGCTTCGTGGTTTGCCGCTCCAGGCCGACGCCGAAGGCGAGCAGCACCACCACCGCGACGGTGCCCCACGCAATGCCGAGGACCGTGAGGGACGTGCGCAGCTTCTGCGCCCGCAAATCGGCGAAGAACTCGCGCCACACGTCAGGTGATCTCGCGCGGCGGCCGCTCGACGACCGAGTCCGTCGCCTGCAAGCCCTCCAACACCTCGATGTTGATGGCGTCCGAAAGGCCGGTCCTGATCGAGCGCTCCGTGGTCTTGCCGGGGCCGGTGCGGACCGTCACGAAGGTCGAGTCGTTGCGGTGGGTGATGAGGCGTTCCGGGATGTACAGGACGCTGTCCCGGCGCGCGATGGTTACCTCCGCGTTTGCCGAGTAGCCCGCCCGGAGCTTGGCCCCTTCCACCTCGGTCAGGACGATTTCGATCGGGAACACCGTGGCCTGCTCCTGCTTGTGCGCCTTGAGCCAGATCTTATCGAGCCGGCCTTTCACGCTCGCGTTGGGCAATGCGCCGATCTTGATCGTCGCCGGCATGCCCTCCTTGAGCCGACCCACGTCGATCTCGTCCACCGTTCCCCGAAAGATCAAGTCCTTCATGGCCGCCATGCGCATCAATACAGTGCCGGCCTGGTACGGCGTCAGCGGCACCACGGGATCGCCGATCTCGATAGAATCCTCGAGGATGTAGCCGTCGATGGGCGCGTGGACCACGGTCTCCACCGATGTGCCGCCGGTCACTTTCCCGCCTTCCTGCAATGCCAGCCGCTCTTGCGCCAGTGAGAGTTGGCTGCGCGACTCGTCCACCCCGCGTTGCGCAAGCTCGAGATCGTAGGGCGAAATCAGGTTCTTGTTGCGCAGCTCCTGTTGGCGAGCCAGCTCACGCTCCAGGTTCTTGAGCTCGATCTGGCGCAGCTCCAGGTTGCGTCGGAGCTCCACCATTTCCAGGGGCGTCGGGTTGGGGGAGATCTCGAGCAGCGGCTGGCCCCGCTTGACGAAGTCACCGACTTGAGCGAAGCGCTGCCGCACCACGCCGGCGAGAATGGATTTGACGGTGACCTCGACCCGGGGCTCGATAGTGCCGACGGCGAGGGCCTTGTCGAGCAGGGATCCGCGAACCACCGCTACGGCCTTCGGACCTTCCTTCTTCTTGCCGCCGAGCTTGCCCGTGGCGGCCATGGCGCCGAGGACGGGGATCACCACAGCGAGGGTGATGATTATGCGACGCTTCATCTCGGGACGGCTCCGCGCTGGTGCGTAAGGATGGGACTAGTCTACTACTTCTTTACGTG
>WNFD01007341.1_pt1 | contig 10938 bp, 7 predicted proteins | sample 5400491 | NCBI WGS metagenome assembly WNFD01 (sample SAMN13153343, study PRJNA577476) | soil metagenome | isolation source: 120 cm saprolite under Douglas fir tree site 2 hole 2 replicate 2 | place: USA:California | collected 2015-04-18 | reverse complement strand
GAAGCACCGATGGCCAAAGGATGGAGGCAGTCTTTCCGCTTCCAGTCTTTCCGATGACGTGGCGGTGCATGCTTTTTTGGCGCTGCGAGATGTAAACCGGGCGCCAACTCCAAAAGAGCAAGTGGCGCCGCGGAGTCATTCCGACGAAGCAAGAACCTTTGGGCCGGCGGCCGATGGCTTTAAGCAAGTCAAACTTCGCGTTCGGGAAGTGAAACTTATCCGCTTTGAGTCGGGTCCCTGAGAGCCGGGCGACCACCTCGTTGTGCCAGAGCAAGAGCGAGAAGCGGACGACGATGATGATGAAGACCATTGACGCGAGAACGCCGCTAACAACTAGGGCGGGGTGCTCCAAGGTCCAAACGCGGATGGGCCAATACTTGAGCAGAACCGGACGCACCAAGACGCGAGCCAGCGGACCCAGGGGGCCGTTCTTCAAAACATCACTCGATGCGAACTGAACGCTGCCCTCGCAGACTGCAAAAACGACGAAGACCGCCGCGGCAAGCCGGGGGAGGATTGCGACGGATTGAGCCGGGCCTTCTGTGACTTGTTGGCGATTCATGAGCAATGTCTCCCAGTCATCTGCCGGAAACGGCGTGGAGCCGTTCCACCAAGGCTTGCATCTCTTCCACCATCGGCGGATACGCGGGAGGTGCTTCCCTTTGTGCCCTGGCCTTGGCCCTCATTTCCTTAAACGCCAGGACGGTGCCGTTGTAGAACTGGCGCATGGTCGCGACGTCTTCCAGGGAAAGGCGGCGTTCGGGACTGACCGTGGAGCGATTTGAGTGGGAGCGAAGTATCTGTAGCAACTCATCCCGAGCAGCCTCCACGGTGAGCGCGCGCGCGACGCAAGTCTGAGTCCCCAATCTCTGCTGCCATTGCCGGATGGCTTCGTTGACTGTCGTCGCCCGATGGGCTGTGCGAACGAGGAAGAGAACTTCGGGAACGTAATTGTCCGGGTATGAGCGAACGTAAAATGTTTGGGTGGCGCTGGCATCGACGTAGCTGCGAAGGAAGCCCTCGTAGTTTTGGACTTTCGCAATCGTAGAGCCCGGCTTTGGGCGAGCTGCGCTCGCGATGGGATGCGTCCCCATCTCGCATTCGAGGAACAGTCGCCGTTTTGCGCTTGGGATTTCGAGTACCGCGTCGGGCAGGACAAGGCGATCTGGCGTGGTGCTTCCGTGTGCAAGGTGTTGCTTCCATGGGAGTCGAACCGTATCGGAGGCAATCCAGCGAAACTGAGTTTGCCTGGCGCGCGCATAGCCGCCGCCGGGCGGCCTCATGAGGGCGACGAACAGCTCGTTGAGCACGATGGCGTGCTCACGAAAGGCCGCACCGACATCGTGCTTGGGAATCTTGGTGATGGTATCGAGGACGGTTGCTGACACGGCGTAGCCCGCGTTTGTCAGCGTCCACATCTCGCGGCGTTGCCCTTCATAGGTTCGATAAAAGAGACGGCGAATGAATGCACGCCTGAATCCGAGGGCGCCCTCTCCGGCAAGGCGAAGCAACCGCTTTCTCATGTTGTGCATGTTTCGCCCGTCGTAGAACAACCTGCAGAGTTGCTCGGTGGAAAGGTAACGTACGACTCCCAGAAGCCCGATGAGCTGCCGGTCTCTATCTGTCGGATTCGCCTTCGTTGCCTCAGCGCTCGCTGCCTGCTCGGGGAATCGTTTTTGATGTAGTATTTTCTTGGTGATTTCCATCTTGATTGCTTGATCACACTGTCCATTCTGTTGAAAGTGTCATTGAGTCTGAATTGGAAAAATTTGCCTCGTCCCTGCCCCGTTTTTGGATTGTTTTTGCCAACCCCGGCCGCTGATCCCTCTCTCGGTGGTAGGGAGGGAGGGATCAGCGGGCGGGGCGGGGTGTGTCGCAGTGTGGCTGACGAGGCAGGGGCGAGCCGAAACTACAAGGAGAAATCGGCAGTTCGCTAAGCCAGACTTACCACGAAGCTTATTGTCAGGGTTACCCCGAAGGTTACCAAGTCCACAATAAACTTGTTGGTAAGGTTGATGGTAAGGTTGCATATAAGGTTAATCAACGTTGACTGCGCCCGAGCTGGAAGATGGCGTGGCTGGATCGGGTGGTCCGTTTGGCTCCGGTAGCCGCTCGAGCTGAGCCAGAAGCGCTTGGAGTCTCAAACGCAGCTGAGTACGAACGTCAGCAGAAGCCGCAGACAGACGAGACAAGTAAACCGTCAGTCGTCCCTGCTCATCGGAGAATACCGTCGGCGGTGACCGGCGGTTCGTTTCCCCGGAAATGATCGCCTTGATATAGCCTTGGATTCGTCGTACCGACCATCCCTCTTCGCGCGCGCGGTCAATGATCCTCTTCGTTTTCTCGTTCGCCTTGTCGGGCGTGTGCACTGCAAAGTATTTGTGAAGGCGGGAGAACTCCAGCGCCGCAATAAGGTCGATGGTTTTCTGGCCCTTTGTTGATGTTTTCACTACGGCGAGGAGGGCGCCATCGCGGTTGTCATTCTTTGCAACCAGGCGTTGCCCAAGGACGCCCTCCTTTACGACGTCGGGGGCCTCGTGGAACCGGAATAGGCGGCCTATCCGTTGCTCATCCTTCTTTCCAACGGCGTCGGCGACCTCTTTCGCGGTGGCTTCGCGACACAGGCGTCCGGAAAGAATGTCGCGGATTTTGGTGAGCGCAGCGGCTTCGTCGACCAGGTTAAGCTTTTCGCGTTTGTCGTTTTCAATAAAGGAAGTGGTGGCCATTCTTAGGTCGTCCAAAGGCGCTTTGACGATCGCGGGGATGGCCTCGTACAGCCGCTGTTTATCCGTGCCTTTGGTTCGCTCGTAAAGGCGTTGAAAAGCCGCGACGCGTCGGTGTCCAGCCACAATCCGGTAGGTGCTCTCTGATGTTGCGCAGACCGCTATCGGCTGAATGAGCCCTTCCTGGAGAATGGCAGTGATGAGCTCTTCGAGCTTCTCTTCATCGGCCGTCGATCGCGGCTGGAACGGGTTGCGCTCCAGTCGAGTGAGCGGGACTGCCATGAGCTGCTCTGGAGGAGCCTCGGCAGGCTGCTGCTCTCGTTGAGATTCGGGCTCCACCGGATCGTCCGGTGCCTCATTCGTCGTCCGGCGGAAAGCAGAGAGGATTTTCATCTTGGAGCTTGGCATGTGGCGCGTACCCCCTTGAGTGGGTTCGTAGTGAGTCTAAAGAAAGATGTAAGTAAATGTCAAGGGCTGCGCGAGAATGCCCAGCGTGTGGAATCCCAGCACATAGCTGACACATAGCGGGTCTCTTCTGGCATGACCGACGGAGGAGACGAGCGTGAACAAAACGACCCAGCAAAGGCAGGTGAAGTGGCGCGTTAGCATCATCCGCCACGCTTCAGAGGTGACGCGGAACGTGGCTAAGACCTGTCGTCACTTCGGAATTTCACGGCAGACGTTTTACAAGTGGATCAGGCGGTACAAAGCCCATGGGGAGACTGGCCTCTGTGACCAGCCTAGAAGGCCGCACAGGTCTCCGAACTCAACGCGCAAGGAGGTGGTGAGCAAGGTCCTTTACCTGAGGCAGAACTACCACTTCGGTCCCCCAAGGATTGCCGCGTACCTCAAGCGCTACCACGACATTGCCCTTGCTGTTGCCACGGTGCACCGAATCCTTCAGCGTCATGGCCTAAACAGGCTGCCCAGCAGCGAGAAGTACCAACGCCAGCATCACCAGTGGAAGCGGTACGAGAAGCAGCAGCCCGGACACCGCGTGCAAGTCGACGTTAAGTTCCTGGAGCGCATCCCAGGCTCGTCCAGGCGGCTCTACCAATTCACCGCCATCGACGACTGCACTCGCATCCGGATTCTGAAGGTCTATGACGCGTGTACCCAGAAGACGGCTACTCAGTTCATCGACGAAGTTACCCGCCGTTTGCCGTTTCGGATCCACGTGGTCCAGACGGACAACGGCGCGGAGTTTCAGTCCACATTCCACTGGCACCTGCGCGACCAGGACATCCAGCACGTCTACATCAAGCCACGCACGCCAAGGCTGAACGGCAAGGTGGAACGCTCGCACCGCATCGACGACGAGGAATTTTACCAGCTTCTCGATAAGGGCGGAGTCACCGACAACATCCACCTCTTCAACAAGAAGCTTCGGGAATGGGAAGACTACTACAACTACCACCGACCTCACGGGGCTCTCGATGGACACACCCCATACGAGCGCCTAAAACAAAAACGGAGGCTCGCGGTGTAAGCGCTGTACTGGGCATCTACACGGGGAAGAGGACGGGCGGCCAGGTCAGCCTCGGCTACCGCGTGCACGGTGGGGCGAATCCATCCTTCAGATTCAAGGACTCATCAGCCTCCGCGCATTTGGGACGGGGCGAAAGGAGTAGATTTTGCCCCAATTTTCGAGCGTCGCCTTCAAGCATCGCCTTGCCAAGGCGAGGGTCGAGGGTTCAAATCCCTTTTCCCGCTCTAAAATCCAGAGTTTAGAGCGTCAGCCGAGTGCATCAGCAAATTGATGCATTCGGCTGATGCACTTTTGGCGCTTTGCGCCCTCCAGATCGGAAACCCTAGGGCCATTTGGCCCAAAGGTTTAGTTCTTCATGACCTCCGGGATCAGGTTCTTCCGCCCATTGATGTCACTCGCCGCTTAGTGCATCTCGAAGCGAGAGGGCGATCGTACGCGAAGTCCCTGAAACGACGTCGTATCCTATTTGTGGACTCTTCGCGGAGAGTTGTCGCACGAGTTCTGCTCGCGTCCATGCGCGCTGTTCTGTTCCGAGGCAAGCCGACTCAGCAAAAAGCCGCGGGAGACTCGCCTTCATCGATGGACTCAGCTCCTTACCCAGCCTTCCGCTCAGTACGCCGGCGGCAGTCGGATCGCGCTTCAACCGCGCCACGACGACTTCACGCATCCAGGAAGCGAGCGGAATCCTTCTTCCGATCCCTTCCGTGGAGAGGTGCGCTTCCAGGTGGGCAAAGAGTTCCGAGGCTGATATGCGCGAATAGACCACTGCAATAGCTGCGGACATTGGGACAGGCGTGCGATCTTGACGTTGCAAGTGTGCATACATTGTGTCGAGTGCCTCATGCTGCGGCCAGCCGAGCGCGAGTGCCAGGACCTTACCGGGGACAGCCCACGAGATCGGCTTAGCAGCAAGCAATGCAAGCGCACTTGAGTCACCGCCAAACGTACGGGCAAGCAGACGCGCTGCCAGAAGGACAGGCCGGTTATACGTGCCAGGAGTGGGTTCCAGGGCGGCAAGGCAGCTTTCAAGAAGAAGTGTGGAGCGCGGCCGCCGCGCAGCGATATAGGCGAGCCCAGATGCCGACTCAACGAGCGAAGGAGATGCCCGTAAGGCTTCATCGAGGAATGGTTGAACGGACGGATAATCAGCGGCAACGCCTGCAAGACTACTCCAGAACTCACCCGGATCTCCTCCGAGGTGAAGTGTCGGATCGGGGCCGAGTTGCCGAACTACTTCCTGCCAATGTGTAGCGATGGCGCGGACGAGCGGAAGATTCGGGCCACGCCAGTCACCCACGCGCACACGGAACCGCTGCTCAGATGGAAGCGCCTCGTAGTGATCGGAAAAGACATCGATGCGCTTTAGCGTCAATAGCGCAGCGAACGCAGCGGCCCTCCTCGCCTCGTGGTCAAACCCGACCGCTGACAGCTGTGTCCGGAGCGTGTCCAGGGCACCCGCGACTGTCTCAGGTCGGCGAATGCGCTCGTGGTAGTGGATTGCTCCAAGAACCTTTACTTCTTCCGCCTCTTCCACGTCGTAGCGAGCAAGCAACTCCGTTACGAAGTCGTCAGCCTCTGTTGCGCGCTCAGCGAGCCCAGCCACGAGCACCGCGCGAAGGTCCGTCGGCAAAGGCGTTAACAGTTCCGCAATGCGTTTTCGAACCAATTGGTCGTGCGGGTACGCCTGACACGCTGATTCCACCGGTGGCTCACGCTTTCCAAGTGCGCTGATTGCTATCTCGCGAACTCTGGAATTTCGGGAGTAGTTGACCATCAGTCGAGGAAGGACGCCGCCCCAAATCATCGCGGTTTCCGACGATAGGAATGGGAGGGCCAACTCGACGACATCAGGATCGTCGCCTGCGGTGGCAAAAGACGCGAGGCCATCGAGCACAAAGTCTGGTCGCTTACACTGCCGATCACGTAGCATTTCGCAAAGACGTGACCGTGCCTCGCTGCGAGGCAATACCAATGGGATGAAATTGGCAATCTCACAGGCATGTTCAGAGTCGGCTGCCATTTCCGCTCGTAGCGCTTGGACGACGTCGCGGTCATCAATGCCCCAACCGTCGATTAGGGAGCGTGCAGCCCAGTGTGGAAATGCCCCCGCAAGACGTTCGAGGAGCAGTGCCTTCAGCTTGGGCGTGCGACCGACGAGCGCAACGAGGGCTACGCGATACTCAAATTTTGGTTGCTCTGTGGCCCAACGGTCGATTGCGGGCACCAGCAGCGGATGGTCTCGGAAATTCCTCGCGAGCCACTCCAAATGATCTAACTCGCTGAACCCGAAGTGCTTGTCGCTACGAAACTGATCGGCGAAGAATTCTGCTACGTCGTTGTCTTGTGGAAATCCCTTGAGCAACAGCGTGAAAGCAAGATCCTGGTTAAGGCTGATCGCGCCGGCGCGCTGGAGACAGGCTTCCTTTAACCTCGCGTCCCCCTTCCACCCCTCCAGAAGCCCAGTTGCGATGTGCCCTCGCCATTCGTAGCCCAGGCCGTCTCCCGAGACCCCTTGTCGGAGGAGTTCTTCAAGATCGTCGCGATTTCGTTGCCCAAGTGCAATCCTTCCCAGAACCGCCGCGACTCGTATCTCTGGCGAGTCGGTTAAATGCGCTTCATTCAGCAGAGGAATCAAGTCGCTGCGGTTGCGCCAACCTTGGCCGAGAGCTGTCAATGCAGCAGTTCGTTCCTGAACGTCAAGTGCTCGAGACGCCCTCTTTGCGATACGATCGCCAATATCGTCATCATCTGCGAACATTGAGCCTAGTTGCATCGCTGCGGAAAGCTGCGCGCTAATGTCTTCGTCGCGCAGACCCGCAAAGAGCGTCGACACCGTAAGCTCGTCCTTCGGCCAGTGGCGAAGGTGTTCGAAAGCACCGTGACGCCAGCGCACTGCAGCGAAAATCCACCTGCCTATGCGCTCACGTACAATCTCTCCTACGCTAGTCGAGCGCAGTCCATCGAAAGCATAGCGAACCATCCGTTCCTTGCGTGCCGGCCATTCCCCTTCCTCGATAGCGGCGAGAGCGTGATCCGCCAGTGCTTTCGTCCCTCGAACAGTCGCACCTGGGAAATCACCGAAGCCGATTTCCGCAAGAATTTCTTCAGCAACCGGTCCGTCGACGGTGTCTTCCGTAGCATTCTGAATGGGTGCCAGAAGAAGATCGAAGTCTTCTGCTCTTCGCTTATGCCAAAGGACAGCAAGGATGACGTCTTTCCATCGCTGGTCGAGACACCGGGTTTCGACGATGGCTTTTTGCTCGGCAATCGGTAGGCGGTCGATGTGGTCCGCGGCCAGATATTCCTGAAGTGAGCGATGGAAGAAGCCAATTTCCCGGTCGCCTTGACGGACGAGAATGCCGAGGGAACCTTCCGCTACATCAACGAAGTCTCGTGCCCGAGCTTTGGCTTCCGAGACGGCAAGACCGAGACCAAGATAGTCATCTCGGAGCAGATGTTCGGCTCTCCTCTGCGCCCAAAGCTCGGGCATGAGACCTTCCGGGTAGTCGCGATGTGCTTCATACGCCACAAACGCAAGTACGCGCCTTACGTCCTCTACCGAAAGCGACTGTAGCATCGGTGTTGCTAGAGATGCGGCCGCCTGCTTGTGGGCGGGGTGGTCACGAACGAGGCTGTTGACAAATTCTTCATATACGTCAAGACGCTTATGAGGGAGGATGGCTTTCTGGAAGCGCAAGAAGATCGAGAGCAGCAACAATAGCGGGACTCGAGTCAGTTCATTTAGCTCTGGGCGGCGCACCAGATCGGCGAGAAAATCATTTGCTGCGGATGCTGCCGATGCTGCATCGTATTGCCTTAGGTGCGCATTCCGGCCATCGTGATCAGTCAGATCGGTTGATCGTGATCACTCCGATCGGCCATCGTGATCGGAGCGAAGCGACGCTGGCCTCTTTTTTTAGTTCTCCGGTTCTCCTCCTTGACTTGGATTTCGCGGGGACGGTTGGTAGCCCGTTCGAAACGTTCGTTCAAGTGAGTTCGCGGTCGTGGAGAGGGGGTACCCAGATGCTGCCCCTGCCCTCGATCGCGGCCCATATGGGCAGCCAGGGCCCTTCTTAGAGAAGCGATGCCACCGAAATTTCGGAAATGGGTTGATTGTCATGCCGTTGGCTCGCTGCCCGCGTTCTGCTTTCGCCGGGACGGCCCCTTGAGCAGGATGCGATGAGCATTGTGTAGAATCCGGTCGCAGATGGCGTCCGCCACAGTTGGGTCGCCCACGTAGTCGTGCCACTTTGTCGTGGGCAACTGGCTGGCGATCACCGTCGAGCGAAGGGAGTGGCGGTCTTCGAGCAGCTCAAGCAAGTCGCGGCGCTCCTGCTCTTTCGGCGGGGAGAGCGCCCAATCGTCCAACACCAGCACATCAATGCGGGCTATCTTTTCGAGCAGTCGCACGTAAGAGCCATCGGCGTGCGCCAGAGCCAGCTCCTCGAAGAGGCGCGGGGCCCGGCGGTAGAGCGCGCGATACCCTTTGCGACAAGCCTGCTGCGCCAGTGCACAGGCGATGTATGTCTTTCCAGTGCCCGTGGCACCGGTGATGACAATGTTTTGTTTCTCCTGCGTCCATCGGCAAGCGGCGAGCTGACGGACGAGGCTTTTGTCCAATTCGCGGCGAGCGGCGTAGTCGATGTCTTCGATGCAGGCATTCGACAAGCGAAGCTTTGCTTCCTTGAGGAAACGCGCCATCCGAGCGTTCTCTCGCGCCAGGGACTCAGCATCTACCAAGAGCCCCAGCCGCTCGTCGAAAGACAGCTTGGACACCTCGGCATTCTTCTGCTGCTGTAGCCAAGCCTCGGCCATCGCATAAAGCTTGAGCGCTTCCATTTTCTCCAGCGTCGGTTGTGTCAACACGTCTCTTCCCTTCCTTTCAGTGGTAGTACTTGCCGCCGCGGATGTTTTCGTGGTCGGCGATGAGAGTGAGTTGGGCCGGGCTGTCCGAGGTGGGCGGAGCGACTCGGTCCAGGCCGTTCTTCAAGATGGAGTCGACGTGCCGGTACGAGCGAGCCCCGACCGCCAGCGCGCGGGTGCACGCGGCTTCGAGCCGCTCTGGCCCGTATTGCTTCCCCAGTCGGAGAATGCCCAGGCAGGAGCGGTACCCCATCTCGGGGTGAGGCCTCTCCGCAAGGATGCGCTGGGCGAGCTGCTCAGTGCGGGGGCCGATCGAAGCCGCCCAGTGGAGAATTCGGGTGGGCGACCACTCCAGGTGCTTTTGGTGAGCTTTCGGCATGTGCTCGCTCTTCGTGGTGTGGCGGCCCTGCTCGTCGCTGCGCAGGTGCGAGGCCACTCGCTCGCCTTTTTTGAACAGCTCGACGGTGGTGGCGGTGATTCGCGCCTCGAGCTGCTCATGCACCAGCTCGTGTGGCACCGAGTAGAAGTGGCGATGAAGCTCGACGTGGTAGTCGATGTTTACCCGTACCTGCTTCCATTCCGCATAGACGAATGGCTTTTCCGGCAGCGGATTCAGCGCCGGTTTGTCCAAGCGCTCGAAGAGCTCTCGCCGGCTCGCGCCGTAGAGCCTCATTCGACGGCTGTTCAACTCCTCTAACAGAATGGCAATGCGCTCGTTGAGCGCTTCCAGCGAGAAAAATGTTTCATGTCTCAGCCGCGCCAAAATCCAGCGCTCGGCAATCTGCACCGCTACCTCCACCTTCGCTTTGTCTTTCGGGTGCCAGGGGCGTGCCGGAAGCACCGCGGTGCCGTAGTGGCGCGCCATCTCCTCGTACGTTCGCTGCAGGAAAGGCTCGTACCGGCAGGCAATGGTGACGCCGCTCTTCAGTTGGTCTGGAACCACCGCCGACGCCACACCCTCGAAGTACGAGAAAGCGTGGACGTGGCTCTGAATGAAATCCGCGCCGCGCTGGGTGCGGGTTGCCTCGGCGAAGGTGTAATTCGAGGCGCCGAGCACGGCCACGAAGAGCTCCACCTCGATGCACTCACCGGTCTTCGGGTCCACAATGGACGGCTTCTTCCCCGAGTAGTCGACGAAGAGCTTCTCGCCGGCGCGGTGCACCTGGCGCATCGAGAGTCGATGCTTCGCCAGCCAGTCTCGAAAGTACTCGCAGAACTGGCTGTACCGGTAACCGTCCGGATGCTGCTCCAGGTACTCGAGGTGCAACAGCTCCAAGGTGACGCCCGGCTTCTTCCGCTCATTATGGAGGTAGACCGGATCTGGCAGCGGACGGCGCTGGTGGCCCTTCAGCTTCGGACCGTAGAGCCGCTCTTCGAGAGCCTCCTCACCCAAAGGCTCCACCTCGGCCCAGCTTAAGCCCAGCGCCTGGGCCCGCACCATCGTGCTGCCGACCGCCCCTGGGCTGATTCCGAGGCTTCGCGCCACCTGTCGGTGGCTTTTCTTCAGAACCCACTTCTGCCGAAAAATCTCTCGCACGCTTCGCATGGACAGTCGCTCCGTTGCCATCAGGCCTCCTCGTTGGGAGGCCGGCGGCAGAACCATCCAGCGTCGCTTCGCCTCTTCCTGCTGCCCCTCCACACCGGGAAGCTCGCAGCAGGGTCTGATCACGATGACCGATCTAGCTGATCACGATGCCGATCTAGGTGATCACGATGGACCGATCTCTCAGGATTGATCACATTTCTTCAGAGAATCGGCTGCCTGGAAGATTTCCGCAGCGCGACAAACATCCGAGTAACCCTTCCAAAGGACCTGCCATCCCGGATCGCCATTTTGGGGCAGATGTCCACCCAGTGCCGCGA
>WNFD01021153.1_pt1 | contig 10939 bp, 9 predicted proteins | sample 5400491 | NCBI WGS metagenome assembly WNFD01 (sample SAMN13153343, study PRJNA577476) | soil metagenome | isolation source: 120 cm saprolite under Douglas fir tree site 2 hole 2 replicate 2 | place: USA:California | collected 2015-04-18 | reverse complement strand
CGCTCGTCGATGAAGGAGCGCAGCTCGTCGAACATGCCGCCGATATCGGCAGCCGCTGCATGGCGCGCTGGTTTCTTCTTGGGGGTGCCCGCTTTGCCCGCCATGACTCAACTCCTCCGCCGATACGCCCCCAATGGCGCTCGACCGGGCTGAATATTCGTCGATGATGCTTAAAGCGGCGTTAAATCCCAGGGGTTTGCGCCCTTGTGCGCCGTCATTCCGGCAGTGGGATGAACTCGCTCTCGCCGACAACTTGGGCAAAACGGCCGGCCTTCCAGTCGGATTTCGCCGCCTCGATCCGCTCGGGCGAGCTCGAGACGAAATTCCACCAGATATGGCGCGGCCCGTCCATAGGTGCGCCGCCGAGCAGCATGAACCGGGCGCCGGATGGCGCCGCCAGGACGATCTCGGCGCCGGCGCCGAACAGCTCGCCGGCGATGAGGCGCAGGCTCTTGCCCTCGCCGTCGATCACCGGCAGCGTGGCGCCGGGATGATGGGCGAAGTCGGGCGCCGCCTCCTCGTCGCGCTTGGGCAAGGCGACCCAGGACTGGATGCCGAAAAGCCGCGGCTCCTGCGCCAGCCGCGCGCGATCGCTGCGCTCGGAATGGGCGATGCCGCGCCCGGCGGTCATCCAATTCACATCGCCCGGCCGGATCGCCTGCACATTGCCGAGGCTGTCGCGATGGATGATCTCGCCGGCGAAGAGATAGGTCACGGTGGCGAGCCCGATATGCGGGTGCGGCCGCACGTCGAGGCCGTGCCCGCCCTCGAACAGCGTCGGTCCCATTGCGTCGAAGAAGATGAAGGGCCCGACCATGCGGCGGTTGACGAAAGGCAGCACGCGGCGCACCTGGAAGCCGTCACCGAGGTCGCGGGTGCGCGGGACGATCGCCATCTCGACAGGATCGGGTGACCGGTCGGCCGCCACCACGGGTTCTTTTGCCGGCTGCCAGCTCATCTCCTGCTCCCTCCCGTCCGCTCTGCCTATAATAGGCGCGCCTTGTCGCCGCGAAAATACCCATGCTAGCGTGGGCGAACCGCGAGCGAGAAGAACGAGGAAAGACAATGCCCGTCATCGACGTGCATACGCACATGCTCAACCGGCAATGGCTCGAGCTGCTGCGCCGCCACGGCAAGCCGCGCTATGCGGTGCAGAAAAGCATGGACGCGCCGGAGGGCATCTTTCTCGACGGCGCGCCCTTCATGACGCCGCAAGAGGGGCATTTCGACTATGAGGCGCGTATCCGGGCGATGGATGATGCCCGCGTCGACATCGCCATCCTGTCGCTCACCTGCCCCAATGTTTATTGGGGCGGCGCCGAGGTGAGCCACGAGGCGGCGCGCATCGTCAACGACGACATGGCGCGCGCCGAGAAGGCCTATCCTGGCCGCATCCGCTGGATGGCGTCGCTGCCGTGGCAATACCCGGACCTCGCGGTGGCGGAGCTGAGGCGCGCCTGCGACCGCGGCGCGGTGGGTGTCATGGTGCTCGCCAACATCGATGGACGCTCGCTGACCGACCCGCTGTTCGCGCCGGTGTGGCAGGAGATCGACCGCCGCGCGCTGCCGGTGCTGGTGCATCCGACGGCGCCGCCGGGGACGCCCGAGATGGATCTGCGCGCCTACAATCTCATCGCTTCGATCGGCTTCATGTTCGACACCAGCTTGGCCGTCGCGCGCATGATCTTCGATGGCTTTTTCGACCGCTTCCCCAACCTCAAGCTGATCGCGTCGCATGCCGGAGCGGCGCTGCCTTATCTCGCCGGGCGGCTCGACATCTGCTTCGAGAACATGAATGCGTGCCGCACGCGCACCGAGACCCCGCCGCGCGATTACCTCCGCCACATCTACTACGACAGCGTGACCTATCGCCCGGAGGCGCTCGCGCTGTGCATCGACGTCGGCGGCGCCGACCACGTCATGTACGGGTCCGACTACCCGCATAACATCGGCGACATGAAAGGCTGTCTCGCCCGCGTCGATGCCCTGCCGGCGCTCCAGGGCGACGCCGTGCGCGGCGGCAACGCGCAGCGCATCTTCCGTCTGTGACGCCGGTGGCCACCGGCCATCCGCCCGCCCATATATGTCTTCACCGTTCGCGTGTCGCCGCAAGGATCCCGTCATGCCGCCACCCACAGACGCCCGCGCTCTCCTCGACGCTCTCGTCGCCAAGGCGCGCCGGGCCGGCGCCGATGCCGCCGATGCCGTGCTGTTCGAGGGCGTGTCGCTCAGCCACGCCCAGCGCCTCGGCAATACCGAGAAGCTCGAGCGCTCCGAGAGCTATGATCTCGGCCTGCGCGTGCTCCTCGGCAAGCGCCAGGCGATCGTGTCGTCGAACGACCGTGGCGCCGAGCGCTTCGACGAGCTCGTGGCGCGCGCCATCGCCATGGCCAATGCGGTGCCGGAGGATCCCTATTGCGGCCTCGCCTCGCCCGAGGAGATCGCGCGCGGCTGGCCCGACCTCGACCTGGTCGATTCGGCGGAGCCCACGCCGGAGACGCTGGTCGCCCGCGCCACCGCCGCCGAGGAAGCCGCGCGCGCCGTGCCCGGCGTCACCAACTCCGAAGGCGCCGAGGCAAGCTGGGGCCGCTCGCGCGTGATGCTGCTGGCCTCGAACGGCTTTGCCGGCGGCTATGCCAGCACGGGACACAGTGTCAGCGTCTCGGTGCTCGCCGGCGAAGGCATGGCGATGGAGCGCGACGACGACTTCAGCAGCGCTGTCCATGCCGGCGACCTGCGCGATCCGCAGGCCGTCGGGCGCACCGCCGGCGAGCGCGCCGTGCGCCGGCTCGGCGCGCGCAAGGTGCCGACCTGCCAGGTGCCGGTGGTCTATGACCCGCGCGTCGCCTCGAGCCTGGTGCGTCATCTCGCCGGCGCGATCAGCGGCCCGGCCATCGCGCGCCGCACCAGCTTTCTGCAGGACAAGCTCGGCAAGCGCATCTTTCCGGCGAGCATCTCCATCATCGACGACCCGCACCGCCGGCGCGGCTTGCGCTCGAAGCCCTTCGACGGCGAAGGCATCGCCAATGCGCGCCGCGCCATTATTGCGGACGGCGTCCTGACCACCTGGCTGCTCGATCTCGCCTCGGCGCGCCAGCTCGGGCTGCGCAGCACCGGCCATGCCGCGCGCGGCACGTCCTCGCCACCGGGGCCGTCGCCGAACAATCTATGGCTCGAGCCGGGGCCGATCACCGCGGGCGAGCTGATCGGCGACATCGACAAGGGCTTCTACGTGACCGAGCTCATGGGCATGGGCGTCAACGGCGTCACCGGCGACTACAGCCGCGGCGCGGCGGGCTTCTGGATCGAGCGCGGCAAGCTCGCCTATCCCGTGAGCGAGGTCACCGTGGCCGGCAATCTCAAGGACATGTTCCAGCACCTGACCGCCGCGAGCGACCTCGAGTTCAAGACGGGCATCGACGCGCCGACGCTGCGCGTCGACGGGATGACCATCGCCGGTGCTTGAAGCCACCGCCGTGCTCTCAACGGCCGCCGCGCAGCACGCGGTCGATGAGATCGCTCGCGCCCGATGCGGGCACGGTGAAGGGTTGGCCCGTCTGACGCATCTGTGCGCTGATCCGCTCGGGGCTCCAGCCGGTGAGGTCGGCCAAGGTGTCCGCCTCGCGGGCGAAGCGCGGCGGCAACGACGCCCAATAGCGATCGCTGGCGCTGCAATTCGCATCGCCGCGCCAGGGATGACGCAGCACGTAGCGGCCCTGGAAATTCTCGCGGTCGCGCGTCTCGATGAAGCTCAAATCCTCCGGGAAATGCGCGGCGTCGTAGCGCACGTGGAGCCGCGTGACGAACCCGCCGCCGCCGCTTCCTGCCCAGCGCGCGCCGAGCGTCTGCAGCTCAGCGATGGCCAGCGGCTCGGCTGAGCAGGGATCGCACGAGCCCAGATCCCAGGCATATTCGAGGAACACGGCGCGCCGATCCTCGCGCGCGACGGCGCGGTCGAACATCGCGGTGTAGAACTTGCCGAACTCGTCCTTGACGTAGAGCGGTACATCCATGCCGGTGGGCAGCTTCGCCGTGCGGTAGTTCGTGGTCTCGACCCGCCCTTTGCGCGTCAGCGCCAGCACAATCAGGTCCTGCGGCCCGTCGGCATTGACCGTGCCGAGACGCAGCGGCAGCATGAATTTCTTGCTCTCGTAGCGCACCTGCAGCGGCCGCAGGAAGCGGCGGCCGGCCGATTCCATGCGGCCGAGATTCACCTTGGCGACGAAGAAATGCATGCTCTGCTTGATGTAGCTGCCGAGTACCGCCTCGACGCCGGCCGGCATGCGGTAGCCGTTGTCGGTCAGCCAATCGACCAAGCCGTCGCTTTGACGCGCCGAGAGGATCTGCACGTCGTATTCGCCGACCTCGTAGCTCGCTTCGACCGTCACGCCGTGCGCCCGGCTTTTTTCCACGGGTGCGCTGGCGACCGGGGCCATGCGGAGCGCGAGGCCGGACCAGCTATCGTAGTTGCGCTGGACACAGGGGTCGGGGTCGTAGTACTCGACGAGCCGCGGCGCGGTGAAGGCGTCGAGATGGTCGATCGTGTTCATGGCGACGACGCCGATCTGACTCTTCTCGATGAATGTCGGCACCGGGATGACCACGGCGAATTCCTTGGGATCGCCTTCGTAATCGCTCGCCATGGTCACGGCGGCCTTGCCGTCGTCCCAGGCAAGCACGACCTTGGACGCCTTGTTGAAAAGCTTGGCGTCGGCTTTGGCGACGACGGCCGCCTTCATTCGGCGCGAGAGTCCTTTGGTCATCGCAACGCTCCCTGTCTGTTGCTTCTGGTCCATTCGAATCGCTTGGCCGGAAACACCCGGTCGAGGATGGGATTGAGCGGCGAGAGCGCGATGAGCGCGAGATAGAGCGCCGGGCGCATCTGCATGAAGAAGGCGAGCCAATGCGCGAGCAGCGCCACGGCAAGCGCGAAGAGAAAGCGCGCGAGCCGCGCATCGGGCGACGTCTTCGGGTCCGAGATCATGAAGAACGAGAAGATCAGGAGCGCGCCGCTCTCGAGCTGGTGGATCGGGATCGCCAAGGGATCGCCGAGCCACCAGCCGCGAGCGAAAAGCAGCGCGGCGTGGCTGCCGAGGAAGAACAGGGCGATGTCCGACCGGCGCGACGCCTGGAGCACGAGGATGGCGAAGAAGGCAACGAAGGCCGCAAACCACAGGCTCGCACCCCATTGTCCCGGCGAGATCCAGGCATGATCGGTGCCGAACAGCAGCATGACGATGGCGAAGCCGGCGGGGTTCCAGACATGCTTGCCGTCGATGCGCAGCGCGAATTTCGACAGGATGGCGATGGCGCCGGCGGCGGCGTGAAGCCAGGGCTCGTCGGCGCGCAGCAATAGGCTCAGCGACAGCCCGGTGATGAGCGGCGAGCGCCAATCGATGCGCGGCAGGCGCCACAACCGCGAGCACAGCGCCTGGGCCGCGAGGGCGCTGCCGATGGCGAGCGCGCTCGGCAACGGCCGTGCGCCGAGATCGAGCACGGTCATGTTGACCGCCAGCAGCGAGCTCAGCGCGGCGATCTGATAATAGCGGGCGTCCGCTGGCCACCCTTTCGGAAGCACGGGTCACGCTCCCGGCGCGGGCCTAACGCCGCGCCCCAAGGCAAAGGCTCAACCGTCAGTCGGGCGAAACTGCGGCGGCGACAGGTCGAAGCTGTGGTTTTTGCGCTACGCGCCGGGCTGGATGAGCTGCAGCGGCGTTGCGGCGATGCGCAGCGTCACCGGAAGGCGGATATGGACGTCGCCGTCGAGCTGCACGGCAGCGCCGGGCGGCTCGATGAGCCGCACCTCACGGGCAGGCACGATGCGCACGCTCGGGCAGCGTTGCAGCACGCCCGCGGCCATCGCCGCCATATAGCCGAGCGCCGCGGCGCGGCCGGCGCGGCCGAACAGCACCACCTGAAATGCCGGATCGTCGAGGCGAGCCGCCGGCGCCAGCATGAAGCGGCCGCCGTAGAAATGCGCCTTGGCCGCCACCAGCGACGCGCTTTCGACGGCGACGCCGTCGATCTCGGAGCGGTAGCTGCGTCGCCGGTAGTCGCGCAGCCGGCCCATGATGCTCACGACATACGCGAGCTTGCCGAGGCGGCGCTTCAACGGCAGGTCGAGCGCTTCGACCACATCGGCGTCGAAGCCGATCCCCGCCATGATCAGAAAGCGCCGGCCCACGCCGGCTCCGTCCCCCATCGCCTCGCCCGGCCATACCGGTCGCGCCGGCGCGAAGGCGAGGATGCGCGCCAGCGCCATGGCCTGGCGCGGCAGGCCGATCTCGCCGGCCAGGACATTGGCGGTGCCGAGCGGCAGGATGCCGAGCGGCAGCGGCGATCCAGCCAGCCCGTTCACCGCTTCGTTGATGGTGCCGTCGCCGCCGGCGGCCACCACGGCGTCGACCGAGGCCGGGTCGGCCGTGCGGGCGAGCGCCTCGGCATGGCGCGGCGCAGTCGTCTCGCGCAGGCTGACGGCGGCGCCCAGGCGCTCGAGGCAGGCAATCCACCCGGCGAGCCGCCGCCGCGCGCGGCTCCCGGCCGTCGGGTTGTAGATCACCAGGAGGCGGCGTGCCCGCCCCTCGTTATTGTTCATGCGCCCCCATCTCCACGGCCTTCCTTTAACCCAAGGTGGCCTCGCGGTCATCGGCCATCCGTGCTCCAGCCGTGGCGGCGCGGAACTTGCCTGCCGGCAGAGGCTTCGTTAACAACATGCACGCCATGCTATGATTGCCACACAACGAGGGGAAGCCGTCCGCATTGAGCGCCGAGGTCGATCAGCGAGAGCCGCCGGGCGCGCCGGGCGCCGAGTTCAGCCATCGCACCTCGCCGCTGGTGCGCCGTCTCGTCGGCAACTTCCTGCGCCCCTACACCGGACGCATGGTCGTGGCGCTGCTGTGCATGGCCCTGGTGGCGGCGGCCACGGCGGGAAACGCTTGGCTCATGCAGCCGATGCTCGACCGCGTCTTCGTCGGCCATGACGAGCAGCTCCTATGGCTGATCCCGCTCGCTGTGGTGGCGCTGGCGCTGGTCAAGGGGTTTGCCGGCTACTGGCAGTCGGTGCTGATGACCACGGTCGGCCAGCGCATTGTCGCCGATATCCAGCTCGCCCTGTTCGCCCGGCTGATGCGGGCCGACCTCGCCTATTTCCACGCCAATCCCACCGGCAGCCTGATCTCGCGCTTCACGAACGACGCCACCATGCTGCGCGGCGCCACCACGACCGTGCTTGCCGGCATCGGCAAGGAGGCGGTGACGGCGGCTTTCCTCATCGCGCTGATGTTCTATCAGGATTGGCTGCTGGCGCTGATCTCCTTCGTCGTCTTCCCCATCGCCATCCGCCCGGTGGTCAGCATCGGACGGCGCATGCGGCGCGTCTCCGCCAACACCCAGAGCGAGCTTGGCCAGTTCACCACCCTGCTCGACCAGACCTTCCAGGGCGCGCGGCACGTCAAGGCCTATGGCATGGAGGCCTATGAGACGAAGCGCGCGCAGCGCCTCATCGAGCGCCTCTACGCTCTGGTCGAGCGGGCGCAGCGCATCCGCTCGGTCGCCTCGCCGCTGATGGAGGCGCTGGGCGGCGTCGCCATCGCCCTGGTGATCCTCTATGGCGGCCACCAGGTGATCAGCGGGCTGCGCAGCCCCGGCACCTTCTTCTCCTTTATCACCGCGCTGCTGCTCGCCTATCAGCCGGTCAAAGTGCTCGCCGGCCTCAACGCCAATCTGCAGGAGGGGCTGGCCGCGGCACAGCGCATCTTCACCGTGCTCGATGTCGAGCCCGAGATCCGCGAGGCGTCCAACGCACGGGCGCTCACCGTCAAGGGCGGCGAGATCCGCTTCAACGACGTCCGCTTCGCCTATGCCAACGGCACCCAGGCGCTCGAGGGCGCGACCCTCGCCGTGCCGGCCGGGAAGACGGTCGCACTGGTGGGCGCGTCCGGCGCCGGCAAATCGACCATCCTCAACCTCATCCCGCGCTTCTACGACGCCGCGTCGGGCGTGGTCACCATCGACGGCGTGGACGTGCGCCAGGCGACGCTCGCGTCCTTGCGCGGCACGATCGCGCTGGTGAGCCAGGAAGTGAGCCTGTTCGACGACACGGTCCGCGCCAACATCGCCTATGGCCGGTTCGGCGCCGGCGAGGCCGAGATCGTCGCCGCCGCCAAGGCGGCAGCGGCCGACGACTTCATCCGCGCGCTGCCCGACGGCTATGACACCATCGTGGGCGAGCACGGCGTCAAGCTCTCGGGCGGCCAGCGCCAGCGCCTCGCCATTGCCCGCGCCATGCTCAAGAACGCGCCGATCCTGCTGCTCGACGAGGCGACCTCCGCGCTCGACACCGAATCCGAGCGGCAGGTGCAGGCGGCGCTCAAGAAGCTGATGCGCGGCCGCACCACGCTCGTCATCGCCCACCGCCTCTCGACCGTGGTCGACGCCGACCTCATCCATGTCGTCGACGGCGGGCGCGTGGTCGAGACCGGGACCCATGCCGAGCTGTTGCGCCGCGACGGCATCTATGCCCGGCTCTATACGCTGCAATTCGTCGAAGAGGGGATGCCCGGCCCTGCGCGCGGCGCACGCGCGGTCGGGGCCTGAGCGATGCAGGAGCAGGCGAAGCGGCTGCTGCGCTCGGACACGGTCCGGCGCTTCGTCTGCTGGCTCATTCATCTCTACATCCGCCTCGTCTACGCGACGAGCCGCTGGACGGTCGAAGGCGCCGACGTCGCGCGCTGGCTGCGCGCCGAGAACCGGCCGTTCATTTTGGCTTTCTGGCACGGCCGCCTGCTGATGATCCCGATGGCGTGGCAGCGGCTCGCGCCCATGCACATGCTCATCTCCGGTCACCGCGACGGCCGCATCATCGCCGACGCGGTGCGCTATTTCGGCGTCGATTCGATCGCCGGCTCTTCGAACCAGGGCGGTATGGGTGCGCTGCGTGCCATGATCCGCCATGTCAAGGACGGCGACTGCGTCGGCATCACGCCCGACGGCCCCAACGGGCCGGCGATGCGCGCCACCAGCGGCATCGTCATCGCCGCGAAGATCTCGCGTGCGCCGATCGTTCCCGTGACCTATGCGACGCGCTGGCGCTGGGTGCTCAAGACCTGGGACCGCTTTCATCTGCCGTTGCCGTGGAGCCGCGGCGTCTATCTCTGGGGCGAGCCGATCGTCGTGCCCCCGGATCTCGCTGATGCCGAGATCGAGAATTGGCGCTGGCGCATCGAGGAGCGCATGATCGCCCAAACCGCCGAGGCCGACCGCCGCGTCGGCCGCGAGGCCATCGCGCCCGGCACCTTGGCGCGCGATGCGCTACGCGCCATGCGCCGCACTGCGCCGGGCGAAACGCCGTGAGCGCGCTCACGCTCTACCGCACCCTCACCACGGTGCTCGGGCCGGTGGTGATGCTGTACCTCATACGCCGGCTTGCCGCCGGCCGAGAAGATCGTGGTCGCTTCGCCGAGCGCCGGGGCGTGGCGAGCCGTACGCGGCCGGATGGACCCCTCGTCTGGGTGCACGCGGCGAGCGTCGGCGAGGCCGTGTCGATGCTGGCGCTGATCGATGAGCTCGTGGCCGAGCGTCTGTCCCTATCGGTGCTGGTCACGACGGGCACGGTGACCTCCGCGCGCCTGCTTGCCACGCGCCTGCCGGAGAACCGCGCCTGGCATCAATACGTGCCGGTCGATCGCCTCGCCTATGTGCGGCGCTTCCTCGATCATTGGCGGCCCGACCTGGCGCTCTGGGTCGAGTCGGAGCTGTGGCCCAACCTCGTCCTCGAGACCAAGGCGCGCGGCGTACCGCTGGTGCTCGTCAACGCCCGCATGTCCGCGGACTCGTTCCAGGGCTGGCAGCGCTGGCCCAGCATCATTCGCCCGCTGCTCGGCGCTTTCGATCTGTGCCTCGGCCAGGACGTGGTGCAGACCGAGCGGCTGCGTCAGCTCGGCGCGCCGCGCGCCCTTTGCGTCGGCAATCTCAAGACCGCGGCCGGTCCGCTGCCGGTGAGCGAGGCCGAGCTTGTGCGCCTCGCCGCGCAGACCGCCGGCCGCCCGCTCTGGCTTGCCGCCAGCACCCATGCCGGCGAGGAGGATACGGCGGCAGCGGCGCATCGCGCGCTGAAGCGCCGCTGGCCCGACATCCTGACGATCATAGTGCCGCGCCACCCGGTACGTGCCGGTACGATCGCGGCCATGCTGAAGGGCGAGGGCTTCAGCGTCGCCCGCCGCTCGCTGGCCGAGCCGATCGAGGCCGCGACCGAGATCTATCTCGGCGACACGCTGGGCGAGCTCGGCCTGTTCTATCGCCTCGCCGGGGTCGCGTTCATCGGCGGCTCGCTGGTGCCGATGGGCGGGCACAACCCGCTCGAGGCGGCGCTGCTCGATTGCGCCCTCCTGCATGGGCCGGATATGAGCAATTGCGCCACCATCGTTCGCGATCTTGTCGCGGCCGGGGCAGCCCTCACCGTGCGGGACGACGCCGAACTCGCTGCCGCGGTCGCGCAGCTCATCGGCGATCCGGTCGAGCGCGCGCGCCGTGCCGCCGCGGGGCTCGAGGTGGCCGCCGACAACCGCGCCGTGCTCGATGCGGTGCTGGAGCGCATCGCGCCCTGGCTCGACCGCCTGACGCCGCATGCCGCATCTGCCTGCGCCTGAATTCTGGGCCCGCCCCGGCCTCGTTCCCGATCTGCTGCAACCGCTCGCCTGGGCCTATGCCGCCGCCGGCGCCGCGCGGCAAGCCTGGACCCATCCCTGGCGCGCGCCGGTGCCGGTCATCTGCGTCGGCAATCTGGTGGCGGGAGGCGCCGGCAAGACGCCGGTCGCGATCACGCTGGCGCGGCGACTGCAGGCGGGCGGCCATGCGGTGCATCTGTTGAGCCGCGGCTATGGCGGCAGCCTCGCCGGCCCGGTCGCGGTCGATCGCGCGCGACACGACGCCGCGCAAGTCG
>WNFD01008637.1_pt1 | contig 10939 bp, 7 predicted proteins | sample 5400491 | NCBI WGS metagenome assembly WNFD01 (sample SAMN13153343, study PRJNA577476) | soil metagenome | isolation source: 120 cm saprolite under Douglas fir tree site 2 hole 2 replicate 2 | place: USA:California | collected 2015-04-18 | reverse complement strand
TGCCGCGCAGGATCCAAAGAAACAAGATCCCGATTCGTATCAGTTTTTGATTCTGATTGGCTCCGCCTCGAAAGCGGAAAGCCAGGGCCCTTCGATTGATACGCTGCTTGCGTCCCTAGCGGAGAGCCATGGCGCTCGGATGGAGCGAGTTGGCGAGATTGCGAGAGTCGTCAAGTTGGAGATGGGTCCGCCAGTTTCGGGGGCCAGAATCGAAAGCTTGGTGCAATTGGCGAGGAAACTGCGAGCGCGGGTCAGCAACGCACCGATGGCCTTGGTGGCCGGCCGCGCCAGCGGAACCGTAAACGAAGGAACAATCGATCGGGCTTCTACGTTGCTCACTCGTGAGGCGGTGGACGCTCTTTTTGCCGACCTCGCAGCCGATCGTCCAGGGGGCCAACTCATCCGACTAGATGAGACCGCTCGCGGTTTGCTCCGAGCTTGCCCGGAGATCGTAGAGACCGGGGCAGGCACTTACTTGAAAGTGACGGACTTGGCGGAGGACTAGGGGCTGTCCCTGATCTCTCACCAGTCAGCCAGAACTTGCAGCAGTAAAATCGATCACTTAAGGGACACGGCCCATGTCCGCCGGGTAAAAATTGCCTGGATCGCCTCAATGTGATCAACGCTGCCAATGCGCCGACATGAATTAACCGATTCAGAGTGGGAACGTATTCGGCCGCTCCTCGGCCGACGATCCGGTCCGCGTTCGCGACGTGGTGACCGTGATTTCGTCAATGCCCGTTATCTGGCGGGTCAAAACGGGTGTCCAGTGGCGCGACTTGGCCGAATGCGTATTCCGGTCGCGCCGATTACTCATTCCAGCCGCGATCGATCACTCCGGAATCCGATGGCGGTTCCCTTTCAGGCGGACAGGGCATCAACGGAAGCACTCCCAATTCCCCAGCCCATCTGTGGGGTTGCGGTCTATTCCCCTTATGGGCCGGCTGCCTTCCGGCCTGATCGATCACAACCGGAACGTTGATCGAGTGGCTCCGGAATCGGTGATCGGCCGGGTCCGGAATACGCACCGAACGCTACGGGAGCTGGAAAACGGTCCACAACCGCTTCCACCGGTGGGCGAGAACTGGCCGTTGGGAATCGATTTTCAAGGCGCTCCGGCTGGACGTCGACGATGTCGGGTCGCTCGTCAACGCTTCTGTGGTTCGGGCCCACCAAGACGCCGCGGGTGGAAAAGGGGGATCCGAAGAAATGCTTTGGGGCGTTCTCGAGGAGGTTTTTCAACAAAAACTCACGCCGTCACAACGACGCGCGGTAAGCCGCTCCACCTCGAAGTCACGCCAGGACAACAGCACGAGGCGACGGTAGCTGAGGAATTGCTCGTCCACGCAGAGGGCAAGGCAGTCGTCGGTGATAGCGGGTACGACGGTGACCGGATTCGCCGAGCGGCTCGGACGCTCGGAATGACGCCGGTGTTTCATCCACATCCTTGTCGCAAGAAGCCTCCGCGCCTTAATCGCCGCCTCTACCGAATTCGGTACCGAATTGAATGCTTCTTCCATGACCTCAAGCGCTACCGCGCGGTCGCAACCCGGCACGACAAGACAGCGGCCAGTTACCTCGCTGTCCTACACGTGGCCTCGATGCTCGTATGGCTCCGCTAATCAGGGACAGCCCCTAGTGCAACCGCTCCTGCCGACCGGAGGACCGAAGGCTGACAGTGACCAAGAATGCGGTGATGAGTTCCTTTTCTCCGGGAACGAGATGGGCTTTCTGCCCCATTTCGTCGATTATGCGCGGCCAATTGTCCGACGATTGGCTCTCCGGCAGACGCAGATTATGGCAACCGGAGCATCGGCGGACATAAGCGGTCCGGCCTGCCTCAAGCGAGTCGACCGTTGTACCAGGAAATTTGGCCTGCGCACGCTGTGCGTCGGCCGGCCCGGGATGCGGTAGTGCGGCGCAACTTGCAGCAATGAAGCCTGCGACGAGTACCGCACGAATCCGGGTATTCATAAGTGGATGCCAACTAGAAGACGCGCCACGAAGCGTTCATGTTGGACTAAGTCCAGGTGGCTGTTAGACGCGGCGGCGAGATCCGTGGACTGGATCGCGCCTAGTTGAGGCAGAAGAGTCGCAGTGGCCCACCAGGCCGAAGCTGCGTAGCTAAACACCGGGCCTGCAAAAAATGCGGAAGACTCGAAGCCTCCATCGCTGGAAATAATGGTCTCGTTTCTTCCTTCGAGGCCTAAAAAGAACCCAGCGCCAAGCGAGTAGACGACACCGGAATCTGCCTCCAGCCGAAGATCTCTCGTCGTCTTCCCGTCACGAAACTCCCATCCGTACTCGGTGACTAGATTGAGAGCCGCAATGAATCCCGCAAAGTACTTATCGAGGATTAACTTGGTCTCCAAGTCAAGCTGGTGGGGCCCACCGGTGATCTCCCCATACAAAGCCAGGCCGACCGGATCACCCACAGGGTCCAGCACCTTGTACTTCCATTCGTTGGAGAAGCTCCAGTCGGTGCTGGTGTTGTGGGCCGCGCCTGCGGTTTGATGACTAAAATTGAAGTAGAGCGCAGTCACCAAACGATCGGCGATGCCGCGCTCGAACTCCAGCCGATAGTCGAACCCCAGAAAATAGTCCCTCCTGCCAGCGCGCGGTGTGATCCAAAGCTCAATCTCGTTCTCCAATCGGGGGAGAACGGCACTCTCATAGGTGAAAGTGAAGTGTCGCTCGTCGGCGACCACGGTCGAAGAAACGGTGACCGAGAGCAAACAAAGCACGCGCGCCGCTTTCCCCATCCTCCCCTTCCTGCGGGATGTTCAGAGAAGTTGATAATGAATCGCAAAATCAACAAGGTCAAGGGCAAATGCGCAGATCGTTTGCCATTGGACCAAAACTCACGACGCAGTGACTATTGCTTAGTCTTCTGAGCTCTGTGGCACTTGCACCGGCATTCACCGGCCCCGATGCAGCCCTTCCAGGCGCATTTCGAGCAAGGGGGCGTTTGACCAGGGGAGAATCGGTTTTTCCCGTAGTACGCATTGAAGGCATTCCCAGAGCCAACAACGCTCGCGCCCTCCCCGCGCTGGATTGCCCAAAGAGCCAAACTGACGAGAGCCGCAGCACCGAGGCACGCCAAGACGATCCACATGTACCTGGTCTACGAATCGCGACACCCGGTCGTCAATACTTTGATTGCCGCTTGGACAAGAGCCGTGATTGGCGGCGCTGAGTTTGGGCGAGCGTACCCGCGTTGACTGAACTCGCTGAGCGGGCTACACCGCCGCGAGCCGAAAGATCTCCTGCGCGAGGAAGGCTTATGGAATTCAGGATTGCCACGGACGAACTTAAGAAGGCGCTCTACCGTGCACAAGGGATCGTCGAACGGAAGGCGACGATGCCGATTTTGGCAAATGTATTGATCACTGCGGGTAAGTCTGGGGTGCAGGTAACCGCATTTGACCTGGACAATGGGATCGTCAGTGAGCATTCGGCGGAGGTCCTCAAGGGCGGGGCCGTAACTCTTTCAGCGAAGTATCTTTTCGACATTGTGCAGAGCCTGCCAGAACCGCAGTTGGGTTTGAAAAAGCTGCCGAACAACTACGCCGAGATCACCAGCGGAACCGCGCAGTTTAAAATCGTCGGAATGGCTGCTGAGGAGTATCCCAAGCTGCCCAAGGAAGAGAGCGTCCCGCTGGTGAAAGTCAGCGGAAGCGTGCTGTTGGAAATGATCAAAAAGACTTCGTTCGCGATCTCCACCGATGAAACGCGGTACATCTTAAATGGCGTTCTCTTCGAGGCTAAGGATGGTGCTTCTACTCGTATGGTCGCGACGGATGGTCACCGACTAGCGCTGGTGGAGCGTCCGATGGATGGTGACTTCAAGCTGAAGAGCGGAGTGATCGTTCCTCGCAAGGGCCTCTACGAGCTCAAAAGACTGCTGGACGAGGCGCCTGATGCAGAATGCCAGTTAGGCTTTGCGCAAAACTCCGTGCTGTTCAAGAAGTCCGGTTTGACGATGGTGATGCGCCTGATCGATGGCCAATTTCCAGAGTACCAGCGCGTCATTCCCGAGCAAAGCGAACGTGTTGCCACCATTCCGAAGTCCCGGTTTCTCGAGGCGCTGAAGCGAATCGCGTTGTTGTCCGCCGACAAGTCAAATGCGGTGAAAATTAGTCTAGCTGAAAATGTACTGCGCGTTACCTCCAGTAATCCGGACCTGGGCGAGGCGAAGGACGAGCTCGAAGTCAACTATCACGGAGCTGAAATGACGGTAGGGTTCAATGCTCGCTATCTGATCGACGTCCTGTCTGTGCTGGACAGTGACGAGGTTGCGTTCGAGCTGGGAGACGAGCATAGCCCTGGTGTTCTCCACGCGCCGCAGGACCGCACTTACACTGCGGTCGTGATGCCGATGCGCGTCTAGGGCGCTTGAATCGGCGCGGCGTGCAACTGCTCAGCTTAGTCCTTTCGGATTTCCGTAATCTTGAACAGGTCCAGCTCCGCCCCTCCGCGCACACCACTGTTGCCTTTGGCCACAATGGCCAGGGCAAGACCAACCTGTTGGAAGCGGTGTATTTTCTGGCGACGCTCAAACCACTTCGATCGTCCAAGCTTGTCGAGCTAATCCGCTTCGGAGTTGACCAAGCCCAAGTGCTGGGTCGCTTTGCGATCGAGGGAACATCACGGGAAATTAGCGTCCGACTGCAGCCGGGGCTTCGACAGGCTTTTGTGGATGGCAAGCGGACGCAGAACCTAGACGAATACTTCGGAAGCGTCTCTGTGGTCTCCTTCACACCGGATGATTTGGCGGTAGTCAAAGGAGGCCCCGATCAGCGTCGGCGGTTTCTTGATCGGGCGGTATTCAACCGCTATCCGGTTTTCCTGAAGGAGAGCCGCAACTACACCATCGCGCTCAAAAGCAGGAATCGACTTCTCAGAGAAGGGGCGGACCTCTCTTATCTGGACGTTTACGACGAAGCGCTGGCGACGAGCGGCGCACGAATCTGGTGCCGGCGGGAAAAGCTGCTGCGGGAGATGGCGCCTCGCACTGAGCAGGCTTTTGGCGCAATCGCGCGTATCAGCTCGCCGCTTCGGTGCAGCTACGTGCGGACCGGACTTTCAGGCGATGAAGGCAGCACCGAAGCTGAGCTCGCGGAAGCCCTTAAGCAGGGACTTCGTATCCGTTTGCCCAAAGATACCGAACGGGGCTTCACGTCGATTGGCCCGCACACCGATGATTTGGAGTTCTCGTTCGGGGAATACCCCGCCCGTTCCTTTGGGTCCCAAGGGCAACAGCGGGCTTTGGTGTTGGCCTGGAAAATTGCGGAAATCGAGAATCTCCGCGATGCCAACGGATTGCTGCCGCTGCTCTTACTCGATGACGTCTCGAGCGAGCTCGACCGCGCGCGGAACGACTACCTGATGAACTACCTTGCTGGCACAGGAGCGCAGGTCTTTCTGACTACAACCGACCCCGCCTTGGTGGTGCGTGCGACGGGTCCCGATACGGTCTGGTACGAGGTTGAGGGAGGTTCGGTGAACCTTGCTCCTGCCCCCCCTCAAGCGCTCATTTCGTCGCCTGCCAAATAGCTCAATTTTCCCAACAGTTTCGCAAGCTTGCGTGCGAATTCTAACTTTACCCACACGGCCGCGCGTGTTAAAAAACAGAGGGGTTTCGGCTGCCAAAAGCCCGCCCCTCCTTCTATGCAGAAAATAGCGGTTAGCCAGGACAAAGGGGACGCCTATCCAGGGGAATACAGTGCGTCCTCGATTACCGTCCTAGAGGGCCTAGAGGCTGTTCGCAAGCGGCCCGGGATGTACATCGGCGATACCGCCGCGTATGGACTGCACCATCTGGTCTACGAGGTGGTCGACAATTCCGTCGATGAAGCGTTGGCCGGGGTTTGCACAGAGATTGAAGTAGTCGTCCACGTCGACAACTCGATTACCGTTAAGGACAACGGCCGAGGCATTCCGGTCGGCCCTCATCCCACGGTAAGCGGGATGGACACCGTCGATGTGGTGATGACCAAGCTCCACGCGGGCGGGAAATTCGAGAACTCAGCTTACAAAGTTTCGGGCGGACTTCATGGCGTGGGCGTTTCTTGCGTCAATGCCCTTGCAGAATGGCTAACGCTTGAAATTCAACGAGAGGGAAAGGTCTACGAGCAGAAGTACGCACGGGGTGTGCCCCAACAGCAAGTCACCGAAATCGGCGTTACCACCCAGCGCGGCACGACGGTATCGTTCAAGCCCGACCCGGCAATTTTCGAGGTGACCGAGTTCAATTTCGACACACTTTCGCAGCGGCTCAGGGAATTGGCTTTTTTGAATGCGGGACTGCGAATTCAAATCACGGACGAACGGACCTCGAAGAGCCATGAATTCAAGTTTGACGGTGGAATCGTTTCCTTCGTGCAATTCATCAACCGGGCGAAGCAAGCCCTGAATGAGCCGCCGATCTTTTTCAAAACCGAAAGAGATGGCGTGCAATTGGAGATCGCGCTTCAGTGGAATGACGGGTACGACGAGCGCATTTTTGCTTTCGCCAACAGCATCAATACCCTCGAGGGTGGCTCGCACCTATCCGGTTTCAAGAGTGCACTGACTCGCTCCCTGAACAGCTACGCTGAAAAGACCGGGGTTTGGAAGGATCTCAAGGAAACTCCAACCGGCGAGGACGCACGTGAAGGACTGGCGGCGGTTATCTCGGTCAAACTGCCGAATCCGCAGTTCGAGGGGCAGACCAAGACCAAGTTGGGAAACTCGGAGGTGAAGGGGCTCGTTGAACAAATGGTCTACGAGCAGCTGGGCAACTTTCTCGAGGAAAATCCCAACGCCGCGCGCAAAATCGTCGCCAAGATCGGGGACGCGACCCGGGCCCGGATCGCGGCGCGCAAGGCGCGGGAAACGGTTCGGCGCAAAGGCGCCCTCGACGGTGCCTCGCTACCCGGGAAGCTTGCAGATTGCCAAACCAAGGACCCGGCTCAGTCTGAGTTGTATATCGTGGAGGGCGACTCGGCCGGCGGCTCCGCGAAGCAGGGGCGCGACCGTAAGAATCAGGCAATCCTGCCGCTGCGCGGCAAAATTTTGAATGTCGAGAAGGCGCGCTTCGAGAAAATGCTCACCAGCGCTGAAATCGTGACGCTGATCACTGCGTTGGGTACTGGGATTGGCCGCGAAGACTACGATGCGACGAAGGTCCGCTACCATCGAATCATTTTGATGACCGACGCCGACGTGGACGGCAGTCACATTCGCACGCTTCTGCTCACGTTTTTTTACCGGCAGATGCCCGAGCTGATCGCCAACGGATTTCTCTACATTGCGCAGCCACCCCTCTACAAAGTTACTCGGCAGAAGAGGGACACGTATCTTAAGGACAACGGAGCGCTCGACGAATATCTGCTTCGGATTGCCTGCGACCATGCCCGAGTCGCCGTGCCGAGTGGCGAGCTTACCGGCGAGAAGCTCAAGGAAATGCTCAAGAAGGTGATCACCTATCAGGAGCGCCTGGGTAAACTCGCGGCTCGGCGCGATCCTCGAGTAGTAGACGCGCTAGTCCAAGCTGCGCGCTTGGACGAAAACACCCTGCTCGACTTGGATCGGCTCAATGCCGAGGTGGAGAAGATGCATTCCTACCTCCAAACGCATGCCCCCGACGTCCTGTCGCAGCTCAAGGTATTCCGTAAAGACGATCCGGAACATCAGGCGAAGAAGCTGGTGCTGCGTACTTCTACCAACGGCGCACCCAAGGAAACGGTACTGGATTATGCTTTTCTCTCCAGCCCGGAGTATCGCGAGCTTTTGTCGCTTAGGGATTCTTTCGACGAGCTCGGCCGACCTCCATACCGGCTGCATTTGGAGAGTGGAGAGATCCTCGCGCTTACCATCCAGGAACTGCTTGCGGCAGTTCGAAAGAGCGCGAGCACTGGCATCGTGATCCAGCGGTACAAGGGCTTGGGAGAAATGTCTGCCGAGCAGCTCTGGGACACAACGATGAATCCGAGCACGCGTACGCTCCTGCAGGTGAAAGTCGATGATGGTGTTGAGGCAGACGAAATTTTCAGTCTGCTCATGGGAGAGGCGGTTGAGCCGCGCCGGGAGTTCATCGAACGCAACGCGCTCGACGTTCAAAACCTCGACATTTGACCGAATCTCGTGTTGAGGTCGGAGGGACTTTGGGGCGTCGTCTAATGGCAGGACATCAGACTTTGGATCTGATTATCAAGGTTCGAATCCTTGCGCCCCAGTTTGCAGTGGGTTTGCGGCCAGTTGCAGCGTAGAGTGCCCAGAAAGGTAGCGGCCAATGCTGACCCGAACGCTACAGCTGGTTCCTACGGGCGCGGTGCAATCGCTGTTGCTGAAGGCACTGGAGGAGCCCCTGCAGGCGCAGCTTGGTCTGACCGTTGTTTATGGCAAGGCGCAGCAATCGACTCCTGCGTACGCGTTCAATAAGGACCGAAAGCAGTATTACTGCGATGCGATCATGCGGCGGTTGGTTCCGTTGCGATCCGGGCAGAACCTCTTGCTCGGCGTAACTGACGTCGACCTCTTCGTTCCGGATTCACCGTTCGTGTTTGGTGAGGCGGATCGTGAGTCAAAAGTGGCCGTCGTATCCGCCCATCGCCTACGGGAAGGAGGGGAGAGTGAGCTCCTGAAACGCAGGCTGCAGCTGGAGACCCTGCGGTTGTCCGGGCACCTGATTGGCCTCTCGTTCTGCGAGGAGCCCAAATGTATCATGTACCTTTCAGCGACGTTGGCGGACATTGATCGGAAGAACCTGAATCTGTGTAATGTTTGCCGCAACGAGCTGGCCAAGCTCAGTCGCTAGGGAGCAATCATTTGATAAAATTCGGGCTTGGTACGGTGACGGTGATTCTGTCCCTTCAGCTCGTTGGCTGCTCGGTAGATTTGGGCGGCGGTGGCGGAACCACCTTTCGTAGCGGCTTTGTCTACGTTCGTCGAGATGACCGCAACGTGTACCTGGCGGATGACGGTGCTCCTACAATACCCATTGCGATGACCACCGGTGGCGGGTACCGCACGCCTGCCCTGTCAAGAGATGCGAGCAAGATCGTCTTTGTACGTGGCACTGGAGCGAACGCGGAGATCGACACCATTGCGGTGAACGCCGCGTCCGGTATCGCTCCAACGACGCTGGTGACTTCCGACGCGAACCATAGCGACTTCCGCAACCCTGTTTTTTCGCCGGATGGCAGCTACATCGTCTTTGCTTATCTCAGTGGCGGCTCATCATTTCTGGGCAGGGTGAATGCAACTGGCGGCGGAGGCATTCAACCGATCATCGGTGGCCCTTTGCGCTCCTACACCTCCCCGAGTTTTTTCCCCGGCGGCACCCAGTTATTGGCTGCCTCTGGAACGACAGCCGCAAACTTTGACGCTCTTGAGCAAGTTAGCCTCGCTGGAAGTGTTTCCATGCGCACGCCACTTCCGAATGGGCTCTCCGGACTCGCCAACCGCGCGCAGGTATCCCCGGACGGTAATCAGGTTGCCTTGGACGCACTCTCCAATGGTGCAAGCAGGCTGTACGGGGGCAATCTGACGGGCGGCGGTTTTCACCGGCTGGTCTCTTATGGCGCTGCACCGACGAACGAAACGTTCCCCACCTGGGTGGGAATGAGTCAGGTCGGCTATTCATCCGATTACGGCGGAAATGATCAAGTGTACGTGGTTGCTTCTAGCGCCATGGACGGCACTGGCGTTTTGAAAGTACCATCGGCGAGCGAGCCCTTCTACGCGCCCTATTGAGCGGCACTTGGCTCGAGTGCGTCGGGTTCCGCTGGCTTGTCCCTGGTAGTGCCCGACCGCTCCAGGTTTATGCAGATCGGTAGCAGACGGAAGCGGAATTGACGGATCGGCAGCATGAGCCAACGTCAGAGCCGCTTCATTAACGCGGTTTTGATTGATTCGTTGGCCAATTTTCTCCTCCATCCACATTCGCCCGCCCCCTGCGCCGCAGCAGAAACTCTGCCGCTGGTTTCGTTGCATCTCCACCAACTCGACACCCGGAATTGCCGTCAGGGCTTCCCTTGGAGCGTCGTAGATGCCGTTATGGCGGCCGAGGTAACAGGGGTCATGGTAGGTGAGCCGCTCGCCTTTCACCTGCGAGAGTTTGATTCGTTTGTCCCGCAACAGCTGGCTGATCAACTCCACGTGGCTGATCACCTGGTAGCTGCCTCCCAGCTCCGGATATTCGTTTTTGATCGTATTGAAGCAGTGAGGACACTGGGTGATGATCGCCTTCACCTGTGAGGCATTCCACGCCTCGACGTTCCCTTTTGCCAGCGTCTGGAACAGATACTCGTTGCCCAGTCGCCGAGCGCTGTCACCATTACAAATCTCGGCTTTGCCGAGAATTGCGAAAGAAATATTCGCTTGGCGAAGGATCTTGACCAGCGCGCGACTGACTTTTTTTTGCCGGTCGTCGTAGCTACCAGCACATCCCACGAAGAAAAGGTATTCGTACTGGCCGCCATCCCCCCATTGGGGAATTTGCAAATCCTCTGCCCATTGGTCGCGACGATCCTGTCCCAACCCCCAAGGGTTACCTTGTCGCTCCATCCCTTCAAAGACCCGCTGAATCTCCGACGGAAACTCAGCCTCAACTTGAACCTTGTACCGCCGCATGTCGATCAGCCGCGGGATGTTTTCGATGAACACAGGGCAGGCGGTTTCGCACCAACCACAGGAGGTGCAGGCCCATACCGTCTCTGCCTGAAGAATGTTGCCGACGATCGGCGGCAGCTCTTTCGGCTGGCCGTTCCCGTCCTTGCCATCAACGATCAGACTTTGATGCCCCCAGACCCAATGTTTAAGGGTCTGGTTGACTTCTTTGTGCGTGAGAGGCTTGCCCGTCAAATAAGTAGGGCAGTGAGTTTGGCACCGGCCGCACTCGGTGCAGGAGTAAAGATCCAAACCTTGCTTCCAGGTCAGATCCTTCACTGTCCGC
>WNFD01015113.1_pt1 | contig 10943 bp, 13 predicted proteins | sample 5400491 | NCBI WGS metagenome assembly WNFD01 (sample SAMN13153343, study PRJNA577476) | soil metagenome | isolation source: 120 cm saprolite under Douglas fir tree site 2 hole 2 replicate 2 | place: USA:California | collected 2015-04-18 | reverse complement strand
CTCACAATGGCGCCGCATCACCCAGCGCCGCTCCCCGCCACAACCTCAGCGCCGCCTCGAACAGCTCCCGTGTTGCCCGTCATTCGGCGTGAGCGTGCTGGCGTCATTGGTTGTGAGCGTGTGCGGGCATGAGCCAGCCCCGCCGGCTGGGGCCGGCGGGGCTGGGGTTCAGGCTGTCGCGGGGATGCTCATTCTGTCGTGACCTCGGTGACGGCGGCGCGTGCGGAGGATTCGTCGGCGATGGCCTTGCCCGCGGTGAACGCGGCGAGGAGGGATGCGATGGCGAGGTTGTTGACGGCTCGCGGGTAGCCGCGGGATGTCTGGTGGATCAGCGCGGCGGCGTCGTCGGAGAACAGGGTGTCGGACCGGCCGGCGAGGGCGAGGTGGTGCTTGAGGTAGCTGGTGGTCTCGGCGATGGTCATGCCGGTTATGTGGTAGCGGACGGCGATGCGCTGGTCGAGGGCGGCGAGCTGGCCGAGCTTCAGCCGGCGCCGCAGGGTGGGCTGGCCGACGAGCAGGCAGGCGAACATCGCGGCGGAGTCCATGGCGTGGTTGGTGAGCATGCGCACGGACTCGAGCTGGTCGGCCTGGAGGAGGTGGGCTTCGTCGATGACCAGCACGGGGGTGCGGCCGCGTTCGGCGTGCTCGGTGGCGAGGGCGTCGGCGGACTGGGCGGTGAGCGCGGCGGTGCCGTGGGCGGGCCGGCCGCCGAGGGCGGTGACGATGGCGTGGTGGATGCCGCGGACGCCGACGGTGGGGTCGGGCAGGTAAATGGAGGTATGCCGGGCCTGGTCCAGGCCGGCCAGCGCGCCGCGGACGGCGGCTGTCTTCCCGGCGCCGACTTCCCCGGTGATCACCGCGAGGGCCTTGTCGGCCACGCACCAGGTGATCCGCGCGGTCGCCTCGCCGTGGGCGGCGTGCCGGTGCAGCATGCCGGGGGCCAGGTCGCGGCCGAAGGGCATGCGGGTGAACCCGTAGTGGGCTTGCAGCTTGCCGATCATGATGGTTCCTTTCCGGGTTAGCCGTTGGCGGTGGTGATCGCGGCGGTGACCAGGGCGATGTTGCGCTGGTCCAGGCCGCCGAGGACCTGCCTGAGGTGCACGGGGATGTCGTGGTCGCCGAGGCTTGCGGCGATCCGCAGCACCGCGTTCTCGGAGGAGGAGCAGGGCAGGCGGCCGGTGTCGAGGGCGTGGATGGCGGCTTTCCAGCGGATGACCGCGACGGGCTCGCCGGCGCTGATGCTGCTGCCGGCGGCGATGAGCCGGCGGAAGCCGGGCTGGTGCAGGAAATGATCGTGGGCGGTGATCAGCCCGGTCGCGGCGGTGTCGGCGCAGAGGCCGGCGGCAGAGTCGTGCAGCAGGCAGGCCAGATGGCCGGCGGGGATGGTGCGGGCGTTCACTGCTGCTCCTCCGGCTCGGGCTGGTCGCCGGGCCGGGCGGGTGGCTGCAGGGGGCCGGCGAGGGCGGCGTAGTTGATCCGCTCGCCGAGCTGGGTGTCGTGCACGGCGCTGATCAGGCCCAGGTAGCTGATCCCGGTCGGCGGCGGCTCCTGGCCGGGCTGCTCGGGCCTGGCCCTGGGGTGGGTGTGCCGCCCGATGGTGAACGGGGCGGCCGGGCCGAAGGACTGCCCGCGGTGGCGGACCTCGATCGCGGTGAGGTCGAACGGGTCGAAGACCAGCTCGACCTTGCGGCCGGCCAGCAGCTGGTCAACTTGGTAGGTATTGCCGTGCAGGGACACGGTGGCGGTCTTGGCGACGGTCCGGAACTCCGACCACAAGAACGCCTCGCGCAGCTGCGCGGGGGTCGGCAGGGGCAGCGGCACCGGGATGCCGTCCTGCCAGCGGCGCAGCGGCGGCGCCCCGGTCTCTGAGTGCGGCGTGAGGTGGTAGACAGTCTCGACCCAGGCGGCAAGCAGCTTGTTGAGCTCGGCCAGGCCGCTGATCGCCGTGGCCGCCTCGCCGGTGACCTCGACCAGGAACTGGTCACGGACAGTCCTGAAAAATCTCTCTATCTTCCCCTTCCCCTGTGGTCTTCGGGGCGTGGCGTGGACCAGCTTGATGCCGAGCACCGCGCACGCCCGCAGCAGCCACGAGTCGGTGAACGCGGAGCCGTTGTCGACGTATGCCGATTCGGGGACGCCGCGGGATGCCAGCGCCGGGCGCAGCGCGGCGGCCAGCCGGACGGTGTCCTCGCTGAACCCGAACCGGGCGGCCATCACCGCCCGTGAGTGGTCGTCGATGAACGCGAACAGGTAGGTTTTGCGGCCGGCGATGACCGGGCCGTGCAGCGCGTCGCCGGTCCAGATCTCGTTGCACCGGCCGGCCTCGAACCGGCCGAACGCCGCCGGGGCCGCGGCCTGGCTCCCGGAGCGGCGGTTCAGCTCCAGCCGCTCGAAATGCCGCTGCACGGTCCGGTCCGACGGCGCCCAGCCGGCCTGCGCGCGCAGGATCCGGGTGACCTGGGCGGCGGTGCGCAGCGGGTTCTCCTTCTTCAGTGCCACCGCCAGCTCCAGCACCTCGGCCGGGGTCCGCGCGCTGACCCGGGCCGGGGCCGGCACCAGCGCCTCGAACCCGCCGGCGCGCCAGTCGCGGATCCAGCGGCGGATCGTCTGCTCCGAGATCCGGATCTTCTGCCCGGCCGGGCCGTCATGCTGACGGCCGGCCAGCTCGCGGACCAGCGCGCCGCGCTGGCGGGCCGACAGGCCCGGGCCGGTCACGTCCTGGATCAGCTGGTAGCGGAACAACCCCGCCTGCCGGGCCCGCTCGGCCCGGCGGCGGGCCTCCTCAACTGCCTCAGCCACCTCGTTCCTCCCTTTGATGCGGTTCTGGATAGTCCCGCACCGAAGGGTGGCCGCCCGGCCCGGCGGCTCACCAGGGGCAGCTGGTGTTGATCATCTGCACCGCCGGCCCGGGACAAAGCAGCCCGCCCGAGGTAACCGCCGAGGCCAGCTCCCACGGCGACACCGCGGACGCCACGGCGCCCCAGCGCCGCGCCGCCGCCGCGGCAGCGGCCAGGATCGCGGCGACCGCATCCGCCAGCGGCGACCCGGCCGGGCCCGGCAGCAGCGGATCAGCATCCAGGGCGCACGCCAGCGCCGTGAACGCCGACCGCAGCGGCTCCGCGCGCGAGGCAAGCCGGCGCAGCCAGCCCCGCACCGTCGAGGCCGCCCGGCCCAGCCGCGCGGCCAGCGTGCGGTGTCCCAGCCCGGCCGCCGCGCCCGCCAGCGCCGCGCCGATCACGGCGGCTGAATCCGCCCGCCGCGCCAGCATCCCGGCAGGCAGCAGCACATGCGTTGTCCCGCAGCCGGCACAGATCGCCCGCCGCGGCCGTGCCCGCCAGCCAGTCCCGCCAGCCAGCCGGATCACCCGGACCCGGCCATGCCCCCAGCCGCGCAGCGGCGCTGCACACACCGGGCACTCCAGCCTTCCCTCCGACAGCCGCCGCTCGACCTCCGCCTCGTCATTGCCTACCGTGAGCATGGGCGTCTCCGTGGAGGGCCCGCCTCGACCGGACATGCTCACGTTGTCGTCGGACATGAAAAAGGGCAACCAGTTCCGGTTGCCCGACACCACGCTCAGCCCCGATGACGCCTGATCAAGGATCACGCTCATAAGGAGCGGCGCTCAACACCCGGTCAGCGGTCTCTCTGCCACCGGGGTGGTTCAATTCTGTTGGCGGGTGCATCCGGCCAAGGAGTTGCCACGCAAGCTGGCGAGCTAGGCAGAAAGCATCTGGGCACCAGGCGCGGCCGCGACCTGGCTCGACGAGCAGTCCCGCGGATCACATCACGTTCCTCAGCCGTCACAAGGCACCTCCAGCAGCCCATCGTGCCCCCAGCACAAGCTGCCTTACTCGCGCCAGCGACTGGTGATGTAGCGGTGTGCCTGCTCGCCGTCGAGCGGTTGGGTGGAGTTGCCGTTCCGGACATAGAGAATCTTGTCGTTGGCGCGGCTAATCCACACTGCACGTGGAGCGGCGGGTACGCGTATTACACAAACCTCTTTGCCGTCCATGGTCGGGAAATCGATATTAATTCGCATGGACAAATCTGTGCCAACCGCAGCATTAAGGAGATTACGCAGATACAACTGATATCCATCAACGTTGCGTTTCGGCAAAGTTGCCAAGTCATTTTCAAGGCCGATCGGATTACCATCGTCGTCTATTCCGATGACCAGCGTTCCACCATAGGCGTTTAGAAACCCCGCGACCGTCTTGGCGACCACCCCTCCAGGTTCTTGTCTACCGACCGAGTTCGTATGTTGAACCTCACTGCGGCCTTGAACTCCAACGTTGGACCCTCGCCCGCGTTTACGAGGTCAGTGATGTCACTAGCCCGCCGACTTCCTTCCTGGACGACGCCATCAAGGAAGTTGTTCACCATCTGCGCCAGTTCAGCACGCCGGTATTCCAGGAACGCCTGAAAGTTCTCAAGCTGCCACAACTCAGGATCGGTGGGTATTCCCTGCGCGGTGAGCGCCCTCATGCCACGTGTCCGTAGGATATCTGGAAGATAAACATCCGGCGACTTGGAGCTGAGCGACCGGTTCTGGCCGCCGCTAATAAAGGCAAGGTTCGCAATCTCGTTGACGTTACTTGCGTCGAACTCCTTGGCGATCGCCTTCGGGAAGATGTGATGAGTCTGGACGTAATGGGACCTTCCGGAATGCGTCAACGAAATACCCAGACCGCTTCGGCAGTCTTTGGCGCCTGCGTGTCTAACGGCCAAGTACGCGGTCTGGAAGAGAGGGTTACGTGACCCGCGGCCAGCGAAGTCGGCGGCGGTGAAGCGAATCCGCCCGAACTGCTGCTGCACCAGGCTAAGGAGTTCTTGCCCGCCACCGTCGCGTCGGAGGATGGTTGTCAGGTCGACGTCAAGAACAGTCTCGCTCGACCCTCGGGAGTAGTGGCCCGTGGCATTGGCGACGAAGAGCCAGTGCAAGAGCTGCCGCTCGTCTTCCTCAGAGAACTGGAACTTACTGATTACCCCCAGCACGGCTATCGGGATCACGAGCAGCGGCGAGGACAGCAGTGATTCATCTTCGATTCCCGCGTTCGACCTCAGGAAGTTGATCGCAAAGCGAAGGCCGTCCTTGGCCTTGTCCCACGAGTCCTCCATCCTCGGAACGCTGATGCTTGCCACTGTGCGGAACCTGCTCTGGCCAGTAGCGAAAACAACCAGTGTCCGCACCAGCAGGCCAGGATCGAAGGTAAACCAGACCTTCTCGCACTCGTCGGCGAACTCTTCGAACTTGTCCAGGGCCCCAGGCCATCGAGCAGTGATCTGCGCCATTGCCAGATCCGAGCCGCGCAGCTTCATGCCCAGGGAGTTCACGCGCACGAATATCTCGGCGACCTCCTCGTAAGAGAGATCACGCTCCAGCAAGTGCATGACGTACTGATAGTCCCCGATCTTTTTGACCCGCTGCAAGCGGTGGCTATAGCGCTCATAGTCCGGGTTATCCGGCGAACCCACAAGACGCTTCAGCAGGTCCCACTCGCGAATCCTGGGGCTGAAGATGTCCGACACCTTCACCCAGTGTGGGTCGGCCAGAAGTGCACGCGACGCGACGACGAAGGCCCGGTTTTGCAGGCGTTCCTGCACGCTACGGCCATCGCCGTTCATGTCAGGGTCCTCTTCGGCCGACGGGTCCACGAGAGGCTCGTCATCCTCAACCTCAGTCACCTCGGTGGGAGGTCCCTCGGGATGGTCGAGGTTGAACGCGATTTCCACCGCGCGGACGCGATTCTTGAACTTAAGCGGTTCTCCTCGCAGCACAGCTGTTAGCGATGTTAGCCGTTGTTGACCATCCAAGAGCAGTTTGTGGCTGCCGAAGGCGCTTACCCGCTGCTCGATCGCCAGGTCACGAGACGGAGTGTCCTCCGTGGTCTCCCAAACCAAGATGGCCCCGGACGGGTAGCCGCGGTATAGAGAATCGAGCAGATCCCGCACGCGTGTCGCCGGCCAAACATAGCGGCGCTGCAATTCGGGTAGCTTCAGCTCGCCACGATCGATCATGTCGACTAGTTCACGCACGGAGATGTCGATCTTCGGCATAGTCTGTGGCTCAATCCTGTCTAGTCATGGTCAATGGGTCATAGACACGACAGTCTGCCGGATAATCTGCCTCGGCGTGCTGACGCGCCAAGGGGCGAGCGTCGGTGCAAGTAAGCTGCCGGGCTGGCCGACCATTCCACCGCCGTACTTCCAATCCAGGTCGCCCGCAAGCGGATCCAGGTCGGCTTCAGCCGCGCCGGGCTGGCTATGGCCGTGAAGCTCATCGAATCCGCGCAAGACCACTGGCGCATGGTCAACGCACCGCATCTCGTCGCACTGATCCGCTCGGCCGGCTACCAGGGCAGTCGGCCGACCTTCTACCGTCGGCTGCGCCGCCACGGGCTGTTGTCTCTCGGGTGCCAGCAGTGCGCCAAGCCGCAAGGCCCATCCGGGATACCCCGCACTCCAGCTCACGAACTGCGGCGCACACCGCAGCTGCCGATCCGGGTGCCCTTGATCAGCGGAGAAGTCCTCATCTCCTACCTCGGCCGCCTCGCCGGAGCGAACCACCTGACGCTCGCCGAGGTGCTCGCTGTCCTGCCGCCATGGTTCCGCACCAAGATCAGAAACCATGATGATCGAAGCCAGCATCACACGCTGTCAGCCGCAGCGCCCCAGTCCCTGCATGCGCTCGCCTGGCTCACTGGCCGAGCCACTGACAACCTCGCTCGGGCGCTCCCGGCATTCGGCACGGGCAATCCGGATGACCCTGTCCGGGCCACCACCGCATGCTACAAATGCGCTGCTCTCGGCGGCATCTCACAGCCCGTTCCAGTGCACCTTCCAGCTCACGTGAAGGTCTGCACCCGGCGCGGCGTCTGGCTCAGCGGCGGCCACCAGCAACAGCCTGACCTCACCGCATGCCCGGAGATCATCGCTGCCCAGCACCGGGCCAGCCGGCTCCGCCGCCACCTCACCCTGCAGCAGCTGGTCCTTGCTCACTTCACCGCAGCCAGGGTGATCTCTCGGCGGTCAGCCTCATCCGCGAGCCAGTCCCGCTGGAACGAGCGGTTCCGGATCCTGCATGCCGCCAACCACCACCTCAGCACTGCGGCCGATCTCGAAACACTCACCCAGGCGGCCATCTACCCAGACGCCATCGCGCTCGCGGCAACGACACCCATCCGCAACACACCAGGCTGAGCAAGATCCACTGGCAAATCCGAGCGGCGGCACGCTCGCGTCCACCGACCGGGTCGAGGGCCGCGGCACCGCCGCAGGCACTGTCCGGGTCGCCACGTCCACCATCCCGGTCAGCTTCACCCTGCCGGGCACCCCGTCCAGCAGCTGCCGGGGTGCGCCAGACGATGAACGTCGCCGTCCTGGACGGCTCATCGCCGGGCGCCACCGCGTTCACCGCCGCATGGTCCGCCAGGCACCCGGCGGGCCGGCCAGGCCTGAGGCTGCCAGCACGGCAGCACAGCTCCGCCCCAACACCCGATGCGGGACAGGCCGGGTATGCCAGGATTGATCGCATGCCTCCCGTTCCCGAGACTTCTGCTCCGCCCGCGGATCCGGCCGTGGCCAACGACTATGACGGCTTCGCCGAGGCGTACTCTGCCGAAACCGAGGCCAACCTCATCAATGGCTATTACGCGCGGCCCGCGATGCTGGCCCTAGCCGGGGAGGTGGCCGGCCGGCGGATCCTCGACGCCGGCTGCGGCTCCGGCCCCCTGTTCGCCGCGCTGCGCGACCGGGGCGCCATCGTGACCGGCATCGACACGAGCACCGGGATGCTGGAGCTGGCCCGGCGGCGGCTCGGCGACGACGCGGATCTGCAGGCGGCCGACCTGGGCAGCCCGCTTCCCTTCCCCGACGGCACGTTCGACGACGTCACCGCGTCCCTGGTGCTGCACTACCTGGAAGACTGGGGGCCGGCGCTCGCCGAGCTGCGGCGCGTTCTCAAGCCCGGCGGACGGCTGATCGTGTCCGTCGACCATCCCTTTGCAATTACCCTCATGCACCGCGAGGCCGGCCGCAAGGCCGACTATTTCGCGACCTACAACCACACCGCAGAGTGGACCATGGGCGGCCAGACCGTCCCGATGAGCTTCTGGCACCGGCCGCTGCACGCGATGACCGACGCCTTCACCGCGGCCGGCTTCCGGATAGCGGTCATCAGCGAGCCAGCGCCCGCGCCGGCCGCCCGCGAGCTGTTCCCCGACGACATCGCGACCAAGCCGCGCTTCCTGTGCTTCCTGTTCTTCGTCCTGCAGGCCGGCTAACTGGCGCCATGATCGTCGGCGCATGCTACTGGGCCTGGCGGGCGCTGACAGCGGGCGCTTCTGGACAGACGTGCAGGAGGACTACCGGGCCGTTGGCTATGAGGGCCGCCCGCCGCCACCGCCTGAGCAGATCGGCCCTGGCATTTCCCGGACGAGGCCGCAGCGTTCTTCGAGGAGGTGGCGTGTCGTCGGTATCCCTTCCACATCGTCTACAGCACCGAGGACTACCTCACCATCCTGGCCACCCAGCCAGGAACTCACGCTCTCGGCGAGGCCCGGAGCACCGATTTCCTCTCCCGCGTCCGGCACCGGCTTGAATCACTGGGCTCCCCTCATCTGCCCGCCGCGTTCGTCGGCACGGTGACCATCGGACGGCGGACGGAAACCGGGTGACGACGCGGCGCGAGCGGAGGGTCGAGTGGCGGATCTATCGACAATGTGTCCGATTTGATCTATAAGCTAGTTTCTCATACCGCCGCCCGAGCAAGATCCATTGGCAATAGTGAGCCGCCGCCGCGCCACCGCTAGATCCTGGCTGGGCATGGGCTCGCCAGCCAATAGTCCTCACCGCAGCTCACGAGCACGCCCGTGAGGACGATCGCGTGACACAGGACAGGAACGCAGAATCTCCACTCGGGGCCGGGCCGACGATCAAGCGCCCGCTCCGCGCAGGCCGGCCAGGACGCTCTCGACGAAGCCGACAGCTGCGGCAGACAGCGGCCAGCCCGGCGCCGGGCGCGATGGACCTGTCCTCATCACGGCGGCCGGCCGGCGTGATCGCCGGCCCAGCGACCTGGGCTACGGCCAGGCGATGGCACGCTGGCATGATCGAGTACATGACCGTTGTGAAGATCAACGCGATCACGGTGCCGGCGGACAGCGGCGACGAGCTTGCCCGCCGGTTCGCCGCCCGGGCAGGTGCCGTCGACAACCAGGACGGCTTCGAGGGTTTTGAGCTCCTCAAGCCCGCTGACGAGCGCACCACCTGGCTGGTAGTGACCCGGTGGCGGGACGAAGCCTCCTTTGAAGCGTGGCTGCGGTCGCCCGCATTCGGGCACGGGCACCGCACTGCAGCCGAACGCAGTGGCGACGAGGGCCCTGCCCCGGTCGGCGTCAGCAGCGAACTGTGGTCCTACGAGATCGCCGGCGGCTCTGCGGGCTGAAGCACCCCGGCCAGACGAGATCCACGGCTGCGGCGGCAGGCTGGCGATCATGAGACTGCCCAACCTGGGTGACATCGCGGCGTTGTCGGCTTAGCGCCGGGAGTTCCTGATCCAGCGTCTGCCGATTTCCACCGCGAGCTTGGCCGCGGCCTTGGCAGCATGAAGTGCTATCTCTCCAGGTGACACGCCGGTCTCGGCCAGCAGGCCGCCGGTGATGATCCTGGCCCCGGGCGGGCGGTGCATCAGGAACGCATCCGGATCGATGTCGGTCGTGACGCTGCTCAGCTCGGAGCGCAGCCCCGGATGGCCCTGGCAGGACCAGACCTGGCGCAACGTGATGGCGAGCTCGGTATCGACGGTGACCTCGATCTCGTCGGTCACCGCCGATGCGCCCTGCAGGAGTCCTTGCCGCAGCATCGGCGACGGCCAGTGTTCCGGTACGGCCAGGATTCGCAGCCCGGGGCGGCCCGAGACGGTGACCGTGTCCTGCACCGAAAGCCGATAGCTGTCCAGGAGCCAGGCGGGATCGACCCGATGCCGCCCGGCAGCCGTCCGACTGGCCGGACCGCGACCGGGTCCGGGTAGATGCGCGACAGGTGCTCGCCGTCGGACGCGATGGACGCGGACCGGAATCCGGGATCGGTGATCATCTCGATCCGGTAGCGGCCGGGCATCGCCACTGTGAGCCTGGCTTCCCAGTCGGCCTCATCTGGTGTGCTTCGCGGCAGGACCTGCCACAGCCAGCGGGTGCGGCTGCCGAGCTTCGTCGCCGCCAGGGCCTCGTCCGCCTGCTGCAGGATCGTTTCCCGGTCTTCCTGTTCGCGCAGTACGGCGGCGAACCGCTGCGGTCCGAGCGTCGTGCGGTACAGCAGGTTCACCTGCTCGTCGGTGAGTTCCGGCGCGGTCGGCGGCCGTGCCGGCCCCGGCTCGGCGGCATCGTGGTCACCACGCGAGCCCTGCTCTAGGTCGCCGGCGGGCTGGGTGAAGAGCAGCGGATCGGCCGCGTGCGCGGGACCCACGCTCAGTCTGGTGAACTCGATGACCCTGACGCGCCCGGTCTGGCTCGTCTCTTCGTAGCGCAGCACGATGCCAAGCTCGGCATCCACCAGCGCCGTCACGCGGTCAGCCGGCCTGCCCGGCCGCAGCGGCGCACGGCCCGCACCACATACACGGTCCTGCCCACGTGCTCGGCCCGGCCGTCAACCGCCAGCGCATAGTCCGCGAGCAGCCGCGACGAGATCAGCAACTCGCCGAAGGGAACCATGCCCGTCAGCCCGTCCCAGATCATCAGATCGCGATCGCCGTCCTCGTCGACCACCTCAGCCCGGTACCGGCCGCCCGGAGCGGCCAGCAGGCTACCGCTCGGGATGCCAGGTGCCTTTCGACAGCGCCCGGGCCAACCGCCTCGCGGCAGAAGAGGACGTCTTCTAGGTCCGCGGTGGCATGAATGCGATGACATCGAAATTGGCAATTCGATCCGCAAGGCCCCGCGGCGAGA
>WNFD01012904.1_pt1 | contig 10947 bp, 12 predicted proteins | sample 5400491 | NCBI WGS metagenome assembly WNFD01 (sample SAMN13153343, study PRJNA577476) | soil metagenome | isolation source: 120 cm saprolite under Douglas fir tree site 2 hole 2 replicate 2 | place: USA:California | collected 2015-04-18 | reverse complement strand
GGACTGGAGTGAACGTCGGCGCTCCGGTAAACCCGCGCATGACCAAGCACACAAAACCGTTATCCCCCTCGTGCACGGTCTGATAACCCGATGTGGTAAAAACCCTGATCGTTGCGTGATCCGAGATGTTCTGCGGAGCAGCGCTCTTTGCCAGTGCAACTTCATCGGCTTGCGGCATCAAGTACTCGCTGAGCGGTGGGTACTTGGCTTCTTGAGCCATCACGCCGCTTGCAGCCATGCCAATGAGCAGCAACAGCAGCAGATGCTGATTTCTTTTCTTTTCCACGTCACTTCCCCTTCTGGACTTAATGGATTTGAAAGAACACTATCTATTACGATCCGGCGGCCGCCGAGGATACGTTGTGTATTCCGTCCCTCGGCCGTCACGTGTACTGGTCATTCGATCAAATTCGCGAGGCGGCCTGCTGAGCGATCGTAGAAGCCACGCGAGCCAGTCGGGTCACGTCGCTCGTCTGGCGTAGACGCGCCCTCGCTCTTAGCAGAGCCTCGGTCGCTTAGCCGCTAGTCATCCAGGCTGCCCATGGTCAGGTTGACGGTAGTTCCCGTCATCCCGCTCGCCTTTTCGGACGCCATGAAGACCGCCATGTTTGCCATCTCCTCGAGCGTCATGACCCGTCGCGGGTGGGTCGTGCCGGCGAGGTACCCTTGGAACTGTTCCCAGGTCATGCCTATGCGCGGTGCCTTGACCTCGAAGACTTCCTTCATCATGCTTGTCTCCGGCATGCCGTGTGGTCGCAGACCGACCACGCGAATGCCCTGAGGTGCAAGCTCGGCGGATAGATCTCGAGTGAGTGCCTCCTTGGCGGCCTGCGCCGGACCGTAGCCTCCGTTCAATCGGGAGCCCATCCGTGAGGGGAGTGCGGTAACGGTCATGATCACCCCCGATTTGTTCGGAATCATGTGCCTTGCGGCCATGCGTGCGGTCAGGAAGTACGACGTAGCGTAGGCTGTGATCGGCAGGGAGAACTGCTTGACATCCATCTCGACCAGAGGCACACCCAGAATCTTCTTATTCGGGATCCCGACCGCGTTGAACGAGATATCAACGCGACCCGCCTCATCGATCACGGACTGTAGATCCTTGTCCACCGCCTGCTCGTCGAGAGCGTCAACCTCCGCGGCCTCGGCGGATCCGCCGGCGGAAACGATGTCCTTGGCGACCGCTTCGACCGGTTCCCGGCGGCGCCCGGTAAGAAAGAGATTGGCCCCCTCGCGCGCAAAGGCGCGTGCGACAGCACCGCCGATCGCACCTCCGGCCCCGTAAATCACTGCAACCTTGTCCTTCAGCATCATCTCTGGTTCCTTCCTGTGCCCGGGTAATCACACCCGACCACCTCATGAGTTAAGATCGACGGCTGAAACTCATCTGCGCGTGGCTGGCCTTTTCGCCATCCGTCAACGTCAGGATCGTCAGAGCCGTCGAGGAAGTAGACACGGCAACGTCGAGAAAGTGGGCGCTCACCCAACCGCCCAGTTCTGCCCGCGGCAGGTGTCTACACAGATGGGAGTTGTGATAAGGATGCGGGAAGAAGGTGACGCGACGGTCGAGATAGCTGACCTGATCTCAAGGGCGCGAGCCGGGGAGGACGACGCATTCCGAGAGCTGACCGAGCCGCACCGCCGAGAGCTACAGGTGCACTGCTACCGGATGCTCGGATCCTTCCAGGATGCCGAGGACGCCCTGCAAGAGACGCTGCTGAGCGCCTGGAAAGGCCTCGGAGGATTCGAGGAACGCGCCTCGCTCCGCACCTGGCTCTACCGGATCGCCACCAACCGTTGCCTCAACGCGCGCCGCTCGGCCAGCCGGCGACCCGCTAAGGAGTGGGACGTGCCCGGGGTTGTACCGCCCGAGCCGACCCGGCTCAGCGAGGTCGTATGGCTGGAGCCATTTCCCGACGCCCTCCTCGAGGGTGCGATCGACGTGCCGCTCGGCCCGGAGGCCCGCTACGAGCAGACCGAATCCATCTCTCTGGCTTTTGTGACCGCCCTTCAGGTCCTGCCCCCTCGCCAGCTCGCCGTCCTCATCTTGCGCGACGTCCTCGGATTCCACGCGAAGGAGGTGGCCGACATGCTGGACTCGACTGTCGAATCGGTCAACAGCGCCCTCAAACGGGCGCGCGCCAGTTTGCAGCGCCGACGGCCGCCGACCGCCGACCGCGAACCGCCTCCCGCCTCCGACGCACCTTCGGAGGATGCGATCGTGGCCAAGTTCGTCAGCGCGTGGGAGTCCGCCGATCTCGACGCGCTGGTGGCCCTTCTGACGGACGACGTCTTCATCTCGATGCCACCGATGCCCTTCGAATACGAGGGCCGAGACGTCGTGGCCCGCTTCTGCGCCAACATCTTCGGCGCGGGGCGGAGGTTCGACCTCGTGCGCACGCGAGCCAACGGTCAGCCGGCGTTCGGAGCCTACCTGCGCGCCCCTACCGGCATCAGCCACGGGGTCGGCCTTTACGTCCTTACCCTCACCGGCGACCGGATCTCCGCCATGACCCGCTTCGACAACAGCGTGCTCCCATGGTTCGGGCTACCGCGATCGCTCCCGAGCCGATAGCCAGCTTCCGAGCGGTGGATGTGCGCGGCAGCGAAGGGCGTGGTGCATTCGAGCGCGGATCCTTGGCCCGGATTCAAAGTTTGGTAAAGCCGTCCGAACTCCACTCTTCTGAGCCCACTCCGTTGTGCACGAAAAACAGGCCAGTCGGATCATACTTCTTTTTTATTCCCACGAGCCGCGCGTGGTTGCTGCCCCAATAGGAACGCTGCCATCGCTCCTCAAAGTAGTTGCTCTCGGACACATAGCTTCCGGCATTCGTCGAAATGGCCCGCAGTTCACTCATACAGCGATGCACCCTGTCTGCTGCCTTTCGGCCCCTCGCAATGTCGGGCTCATGATCGGTCAGCCCGGGGTATGCCGGCCCCTGGCCGTCCGCAACGATCGCAAGCGCAAATGCACTCAACACATCGGGATTCATTGCTGTATCTTTCGCACCTTCGATGGCTTCAGGCGGCGCCCCCGCAAGCCCCTTATTAAAGTGAAGTTCAACGTCGCTATGGCGGGACGCTGCGAATAATGCATTGGCCAATCGCTCTTGCGAATCGTCTCGAAGCAATGATGCCGGCAGCCGAAGCGATTCAAAACCGTAAACAACCCAGCCGACCTGGCCACCGTCTCCCGTCCACCACACGTTGTTTGGGCTAGACCCGGAGCGGGAGTCCGCAAGGAAAACCTTATGGTGATTCTCTTTTCGCCGTTCAACGTCCCACCAATGCCTTGCGGGCATGCTGCCGATGATCCGCGGTTCTTCGATCGTATAGACGCCCGGCGATCGTGCCAGCCAATCCAGAAATGGTTGCCACACTTTCTTCCCCTGCTCCGTATCCAATCCACAAGAGACCATGCTGATGACCAGCGAGTTGTCCGGCGTAACGTGTGCCTGCTCGCCCCAGTGGTCGTTGAAGAGTGCCTCCTTGTAGAAGCCTACGAATTGCCGAATCAGGCGGCGAAACGCGTCATCCGATGAAGCCTTAATCGTGAAAATGGCCCCGCCCCAAAACTCCGGCAGATCGCCCAGGCGCAGCGTCAGTTTGCTCACAGCGCCGAAGCTGCCACCTCCGCCGCCTTTGAGCGCCCAGAAAAGGTCGGGATTCGTGCACGCGTTCGCCATACGGATCTTGCCATCGGCGGTAACAACCTCGGCTTCCAGCAGACCTGCAGCCGCGAGCCCGTAATGCTTCGAGAAGCTTCCGAAGCCGCCACTTTGAATGAACCCAGCCACGCCAACTGTCGTGCAACCGCCGCCTTGCACGTAGGCGCCGCCCTTGGTCGTAACAGCTTCGTAAGCCTGCATCCAAATTGCACCGGCGCCCAGCGTCACTGCCCGCTGAGGCGTAGGAGATCCCTTGCATCCTTGCGGGACGAAATCCGCGTGCATCGTGATGTCATGCATGTGGCGCGTCCAAATCAGCAGCGAATCGGGCGCGTTCGATGTGCCCTGATAGCTGTGGCCGCCGCCTTTCACCACAAGTCGCAAATTGTTTTCGCGTGCGAAGTTCACACCCGCTGCGATGTCCTGGGCACTTCTTGCGGCTACCGCGTAAACGCTCGGCTTCGTGGCCCATGCGTCAATCCAACCCAGAGTCTGCGTGACGCCCGGTTGGTCCCCCATGTAGTAGGGGTTTCTCAGATTTTCGAAGAGTTTCTTGCAATCCGCGCTGTCGGGTCCCGACCTGCAGGCTGTAATCGGAAAGTCTATCGGAATCAAATTTCCCCCAACTGTGTCGTTGAGCCCCTTCCATGCTTCCTTTGACGGCCAACCTGCGTCAGATGGCCGTTGGCGGCGAGAAACGGAGCCTATGAACAGTCCACGGGGAGAGAGCGGCAAGAGTGCTGCTGCCCCGGACGCCTTCAAAAACGCTCTTCGATTCATATCGTTACAGTACCTTTTATCGCTTGCCAGACACAATTCACAATTTCGTACCGTCGTTGGCGGACGTAGGGCACATCGTCTAACAGGCTGCCTTACGCCGAAGTGGCTAGCACCGCAACTAACTGACCGAGCATGGATACGGCCAGCAGCGGAAAGCGAATCATCAGGGAACGGTCCCAAGACGCCTGCAACGCACGAGCGTTGTCCAGTTTTCTTCCCGCTTTCGCCGCCTCTGTTTGAAGTCGATTGATTGGCTTTGAGAAACGGTTGTATATGACCACGAAGAGAATCAGCATAGAGACCGACAACAGATAAAACGCCCGAGGTCCCCCCTTACAGAACAGAACCAGGAGGAGATTAGACAAGATAGCCAAGCCGCCCCAGATAGGCATCCGCCTATCTCCGAAGACATGGATAAAGCCCATAACCTCCGTTGCAGCAGATTCCGCAGCTGATCGGAGAGCGGGACGGCCCACAGTCAAGAAGAACATGTCCGTGCCAAAGATCACAGCGGTGCTTATGAGGCCGGCTAGAGACGCCGGCCATATCAGATCGTTCATTGCCCGTCCGCCTTTCTAACAGTCACTGCCCCGATCAGCTGGAACACCTCCAATAGGTTGAGTTCGTCCCAGTGTTCTACGAACTTCCCGTCCTTAACGCGCCAGATGTCGATGCTCCGCAACTGGATCGGCACACTGTTCGGCCGATAGCCCATGATTGGTTTCGTAAAGGTACCGTTGTACGTAAAGCGGGCGCTGATGCGGTCGCTCTCTTCGATTAGGTCCTCCATCACAACTTTGGTATCGGAAAATGCGTCGAGGTAGTGTCGAAAGAACGCTTTGACGCCGACCGGTCCCGGCTGCACCTGAGGGTTGTGATTGCTGTACTCAGGGTGAATAAACTCATCGAAGAGTTTGACCCGTTTCTCATTCAGCGCTTGCACGAAGAGCCGAGGGAGATGCTTGTTGCTCATGAAATCCTCCATGACTCAGAGTCTGTAGTGTATACTGTCAAATGTCAATGTACTGTCATATTTGTCAGTTTTGGAGAAAAAATGCCAGTTTCGAAAAAGGAAGTTGGCGAGTGTCCAGTGGATGCGATGATGCGGGTCATGGATGGCCGTTGGAAGGGCACGATTCTGTGGCGTCTGCAGGATGGACCGAGACGCACGAGCGAGCTGAAGCGTTCCATTCCCGGAATCACGGAGCGCATGCTGATCCGGCATCTTCAGGAACTTGTTGCCGATGGCATCGTCAAGAGAGACGACAAGAAAACGATCCCCCCCTGCGTTTACTATTCGCTTTCCCCGTATGGAAGGACGCTCGGCCCGGTGGTTCAAATGATGTGCAACTGGGGACGTTCTCACTTGAAGCGTCTGTCAGCAAAACGATGATCTTTTTCTCTCTTTTGCCGTTTGCCATTAAATCCGGCACCGTCGGCGACGCGGGCGCGCGCCCATCTCGTACTTTGCTCTTCAGGTAGAGATTTTTCATTGTGCCCGACCATGGAGGTGTTTGATCGTCGCCCGGCGAACGGTCGGGCTGCAATCCGATGATGCCGGCTGAACTCGTGTGGATCATTTTCCTAACACCCATTGCCTGTGCCGCTTGCGCGAGTTCCATTGCGCCCCTGACGTTTGTGAGATCGACGGCATTGGAGTGATCTCCGGGGTTGTAGTATTCGCGGAAATAGGCTTCCGACGGACTTGAGCACCCTCGCAGCGATCATGGAGGATTCCTGCCCGGCCAGCCTGTGCGTCTGGACGTCGACTTCGGGATGTGGCTGCGGGCATGCTTCGGATTGCAGAAATCGGGCGGTCCGGAGAGCGATACATTCTCAGCAGCGGCTTTGCCGAACTGGCTGACATCATCGCGAATCTTGTGCAATCAAATAATCCAGATAGGTGTGAACGCTATTGATTGAGTGGCTATGCGCGATGAAGCCGACATAGCCGTCGGGTCGGACCAACGAGTTCCGATCGTTTACGGAAAAGGTCCTGGTAGAAGTCGAGTCCACTCTGACAACGGATTGAGGAGGCGCGCAACTGCGATAGCCTAGATTCAGCTCATATCAGGTCGACGTTGTAGTCGCGCAGCAGTTGGTTGAGAAGTGCCCTGTTTGAGGAGGCCGTTAATGAACCGAGTGAAGTCACCTTGAAAGTGGAGTGCGGTCGCGTGAAGATCGCAAACGCTACGCGGATTGGATCATGTCGTGCGGGGTAGCGGATCCCATCAGGTTTCGAAGGATGGAGCCGCAGGGCGGCGGACCATCTTTGAGCGACTTTGTACGACCCTGTTACAAGCCGAGCGTCGGCACCGACGTGCGTCAATCCACCGGAAGTCGCCAAGTCGATGAACCGGAGTTCCTCGGCCAATTCCAGTCTGGCGATCTCCCGCGCGTCGAGGTAAGCTCCGGAGACTGCCGGCACGCCTGTCGTTGCGCCACACGACTCAATGAAACAGCAGTGCGGGTCCTCACCCGCATAAAGAACTCCGAAAGACGCACCTGTAGGACAATCGGGATCGTCGAATCGATAGTTTCCCGACATGCCGAAGTAGATCGGATCGTGAACGCTCTGGTGATGGCGATACAACACATCGCCGATCTTCAGTGTGAAAATGAGCGGAGTCTGAGCATGGAGCTCCGGATGAGGGAGAGGGTGTTCTCCCGGCATGTCGGTCACAGAGCCCCTTGTTCACCATACCCGCTGGCCGCGCGCGTGACTTCTCCCACTAATCCCTTTTGAAGACTTTCAATCGGCGTTTTGCCGCCGAGTCTCTCGTTCGGACTGGTGAAGAAAACCATCTGCATCCACGGATCAAGTGGCTTCAGCTGGGTAAGGACTTCTTCGAGACCTCTGATTGTCCTGCCATCCTCGAATTGGAAGCTCGGATAGCTGTACCCGCGCCTTCCTTGTGTCAGTGCAAGGAGTTGATTCGAAGAACGTCGCTTGTCGACTGCTTGTCTTGAGATACCAAGCACCTTCGCGACTTGCTCAGAGGAAAGAGCACCTCCGGAAGCCTCGAGCATCTGTTTCTTTCTTTTGAGGCCCCTGATTTTGGCGGCAAGAAGAGGGTCCTCAGCGATCAATTGAGAAGTTCCAGGAGCCGAACTGAGCGCTTCAAGTGCCACCAGGAAATCGGTAGGGGCTCCGGTTGCTTGTTCGATTGTGGTGCCCGGGAGGTTCTCCTCCAAGGTGATGAAAGCTCTCAATATCCGGGACTGAAATGCCGGATGCTTTGTCTCCGCAATTTCTCGCAATGCCCAGCTGAGAAAGCGATGCTCAGGCTCGGGATCTGGCTCGATATTGAGACAGAACTTATCACCTTCGACTGCTGTGCTGACGAGAAATTTGTCGAGGTTCAGTTTGAGGCATGTCTCCTTCATTTCGAAGAAGACCCATTGCTGGGCCGTCTTCAATATCAGATCACTCCGATTGTGTGAAATGAAACAGAGGAGATCGGACGACCCTGACCCTCGGGAAAAGGTGTATGGTGCTTCGTGCTCATCGGAGTGTCCAAGCCACTTCTGAATGGTCCTTCTGAATGGTCTGTTGTATCTGGTCGAGAGTTTCGGGATGTTCGGAAACAGTAAGCATGGAACCTCCGATTGACAGGTTCATTGTCTAATTTTTGATGCTACCTGGTCAACCAGAGATTCTCGCGGAGTAATACCCGAGTACGTGCGCACCACGCAGGATGGCTGGTCCTGCGGCGGCCGACCGATAATTTTCTCTAGTAAGATACTGAAAAAAATACAATTATAAGCCTAACGCCACCAGTCTGCTTCTCTTTCATTGCGATGTTCCGAGATGTTCCAGATTGTCGTTGACAGCGCGCGAGGATAGGTCATATTATGGGGAACATCCTGGAACATCATGCTGAAGGAGAATAGGGATGCCTAGTACGTTTACCGCTTCAGTTCGGGAGAACCCGGGTCGACAGTCATTGGTGGTCGAGTTCAGACATCCCTTACGCAATGACTCGAGCAATCGTCGCGGAAAGAAAATTCGCAAGGGCTTAGGTACTGCTGACTGGGACGAAGCCGAGATGCTAGTAGCGCAACTCAACGAGGTCCTAGGCGACGAGTCACTCTGGTCAGTGGGTGCCCGGTCCGAAGCCGTCCGGCGGGGCTTCGACGCGCGCGTCCTGGAGATCTTCTATGCAGAACTAGAGCCCTCCTCACAAAACGCCAAAGCATTGCGCGAGCACGCATTGCCGTTGCCAGAACGCGACAGCGGTTACTCGCGCCAGCTGCTCATCGGCGTGCCTGGCGGCGGCAAAACATCACTCGACCGCCAACTCATGGGGTCTCACCCCAAGCTTGACGCGTTCCCCCCGACGTCCGTGAACCGGACGACCACGTTCCCCGTCGAAACCATCTTCCGCCCCGGCGACTACACCGCGCTGGCGACATTTCTTTCGGAACACGAGACGCGGTTCGAAATCGAAGAGTCGGTTTCCGCAGCCATCATTCGAGCCACCACCGACAACATCGAACGCACAGCAAAAGACTTTCTCGAACAGTCTGACATGCGGTTCCGGCTGAAATACATACTCGGAAACTACCAACCAGACGAGGTCGACGAGGACGACCCCTACGCTGATCCAGAAGAAGACCAACCAATCGAGGAGGAAGAACTCGGGGAGGACGACCGCAAGAACAACCTTGAAACGGTAGAGCGATTCGTCAACCGTGTTTGGGCGCTCGCGCGAGAATGCCGCGCCAATGTCGAGAACGCCCTCGGCAACCTCGACAGCATGGAGGCAGACGACCGTAGCGGCGCACTTGACCTGATCCAGGCAGAAGCAGAAACCACGGATGAGTATGCGGCGATCGTGTCCGACATCCTCGAAGAACTCCGTGAACGCTTCAACATTGTCATGGTCGGTCGATTCGAGAAGAACACTACCAGCTGGCCACGACTATGGCGACTCGACACGAGCGACCGCAAGGACTATAGCGGCAACTAGGTGGGGGCGCCTCCTCACGCCCCTAGTCAACGGCGTACGTGTCGCCGGACCATTTCAGCCGACGTGGGCGACAACAATCCCAAGGCTCGTGGTGTTTGACACCGAAGGACTCGGGCACAAAGCCGACGCCTCTGCCGATCTCCCTGACCACCTCATCAGCATGTTCAACGAGGTTGACGGCATCGTTCTGGTCCACAGCGCCAAAAGCGCGATGGACTTTAGCGTCGGGAAGGCACTCGAAGCACTCGTCAGCGCAGGACAGACCAAGAAAACTATCATCGCGTTCACCCACATGGACGTAGCGCGCGGTCCAAACCTACGGGGTCGGGCAAAATATGAACACGCTTTCAATAACTTGCGCAACATCATCGAAAACCAACTAGCGAAATCGTTGCCATCAGACGTAATCAGATTCGTTACCGACCACCTGGAGCGCAACGTGTTCTACCTTGGCAAAATCAACGAGGCGACACCTCTTCCCGCTTACCCCGAGCTGCGTCGGCTCACCAGCCGCCTAGAGAGCGCCGCCCCAACGCCGCGACGAGTGATTGCGTTCCCACGGTACAACACAGACCACCTGGTCCTTTCCATCCGAGAGGCGGCAGAAGCGTTCCGGTTGCCGTGGCGCTCAAGGCTCGGACTGGACATCCACCCCCAAGAGACACCGTATGCATGGCAGAGTATCAAAGCCATGACCCGACGTTACGCTGAAGGATTCGATGACGGGTATCCTTTGCGGCCAGCGTCCAACCTTCTCACGAGTCTCAGCGTCGCTGTCTCCCGCTTCCTCGAAACACCGACAACGTGGGACGGACAGCTCACGAGTGACGAGAAGCGGGACATCATTGACAACATCAAAGCGGCAGTTAGTACCAGCTTGGCAGCTCTCAGCGGAAGACGATTGCGCGAACAACCGCAGCCGCAATGGCAAACCGCATACGGGTTCCGCGGGACTGGAAGCACGCGTGATCGACGAAACGCTGTGGAGTCTATCTACGCGCGATGGGTGCCGGTCCCGACCGGCGTCGGCGATGCCGATGCGGAGGAATTCCTCGACGACGTTAAGAGTAAAGTCGTCACCGCAATCGACGACGTCCGGCAAGTGGTAGAAGCACAGCGAGTGTTGGAGCATGCCGCCCAGCCCTAACGCACTGCGAAACAGAACGGACGTTGGCGGAGAATAATCCTTTGAGTGAATGGGCGTAAGTTAACTCGCCTCCACTTTCCCGAGGCAAACTTTTCGAGAGTCGTACCCGGACCTTTAGAGAATTCTCCCAAAGGTGCTTTTAAGCGGAGTACCGTGCTGGTGTGGTTCGCCAAAACGTTGCGCGCTACATATAAGGAGATTTCTTTCTCCTTGGCGTAAGATCTTCGGTTTGGAGTTGCGGGCTGATTCGTGGAATCGACGGAAAATGGTCGCAGAAAATGTAGGACCTGACAAACGCTGTGTCTTGGCTATGATCTAAGAATAGGAATAAGGACACCAGAACAATAGCTCTGGCAGTTTACGCTGCAACTGCATAACG